>Ga0247840_10011328_pt1 | contig 10896 bp, 9 predicted proteins | sample LaCruzMarch2015__FD_192404 | JGI IMG/M metagenome (GOLD analysis project Ga0247840, IMG submission 192404) | Freshwater microbial communities from meromictic Lake La Cruz, Castile-La Mancha, Spain - LaCruzMarch2015_17m | ecosystem: Environmental > Aquatic > Freshwater > Lake | place: Spain...
TTGCCATATACCTGCAAAAAAACGTACACTTTTACACACTTTTTTCAAATACGCGATTTCCTTGAGATTCAGACCAAACTGGGCAATATCCTTCGAGTTATAAAACGCTAATGTACGCTATTGGGAGGCGAAACCGGAGGTGTCTGGGGGGGTAGCACGGTCAAAGTGAAAAGATGGCCTGTTTTGGGGTTGCCCCGGGATCCTGATGATCGTTTTTTTGTTCAGGCTTTTCACCAGATTTCGGTTCGGTTGCCCCCTCTCACTGGGAAAACGATCAGATTTTTTTTGGGTGTCCGTGGCACCGTCGATGTCGACGGTACCGGAGAGTGTATCTTCGACCCCCGAATCCGGGCCCTGTGCGGGCTCTGTTTCCCCTTTACGGAGGTGTTTTTTGCCATATACCTGCAAAAAAACGTACACTTTTACACACTTTTTTAAAATACGCTGTTTCCTTGGGATTCAGACCAAACCGGGCAATATCCTTCGAGTTATAAAACGCTAATGTACGCTATTGGGAGGCAAAACGGGAGGTGCCTGGGGGGGTAGCACGGTCAAAGTGAAAAGAAGGCCTGTTTTGGGGCTCTGATCGAATAACTCTCTCGTCGGACACCGACGTGAATTTCACGCAACTTTCCGGACCCCCTGTTCATGCAAATACTCCAGGAGTTTTCGATCAAACAGGGGGTGATCTGAGTGTAAACGGGGCTCATTGACCAACGACAACCTTGCTGTCGTGCGATATCTGTCATCATTGGGGTCAAATTTCTTTTTCGGAATCTTAATCGGTTATGACCATACATCAATGATCATCACGACTTGCAGATTATCTACATAATTTCCGGGGTTTGCAATGAACAACTTCAACGACAAAGTCAATTTTATCTGGTCAATCGCAGAACTCCTTCGGGGACCCTATAAGCCCAACCAATACAAAGACGTCATGCTTCCGCTGGTTGTTCTCCGGTGTCTTGACTGCGTGCTGGAACCAACCGGTATTTCTACAAGTATGTGCCGCCGCGACCGCTGGAGGAGATTGAGGCGGATTTGCGAAAGATTGAGGATGAAATCTCTCAATTGCTCAATGGGGTAAACCGATGAAATGCCAGGATCTCTTTTTTCAGCTCAATATCCTTGATGAGCATCCGCATATTGATGCCAAGACGGCAAGCGAAGTCAGTAGCAGTGTCATGCAGACTATCTGTGCATTTGCCAACGAACCGGGATTGGGCGGGGGATATCTGCTGCTTGGGGTGAAGGAATGCGGCAAAGAAGGGGACCGGAAATATTGTGTCGCTGGCATTGATAATCCCGATAAAATTCAGCGTGATATTGCTGATCAGTGTGCGACCCGGTTCAACCGGGTGCTCCGTCCGGAATGTGCTGTTGAGGTTCTGGAAGGAAAGACGGTCATCGGTGTGTTTGTTTCGGAGATGCAACCCGGCGATAAACCCATCTATTTTAAAAAAGTGGGATTGCCCAAGGGAGCGTTCAGGAGAATCGGCTCCACCAACCAGCATTGTACAGATGATGATCTTGTGGCACTCAATCTGGAGAATAAGACCCATCCATACGATGAGACCATTCTCCCGGATACAACGGTTGCCGATCTTGATCCCGATGCTATCGCTGAATATCGTCGCAAACGAACAGAGATCGATCCGAATGCTGAGGAACTGCGCCTTGATGATGCCGGGTTGTTGGAATCATTAAACTGCCTGAAGAGACATGATGGCGTGTTAAAGCCGACTGTTGCCGGCATTATTCTTTTTGGTTCCCGTGCAGTCCTGCGAAAATATTTCCCGATGATGCGGCTTGATTATATCCGGGTTTCTGGCAGGGAATGGGTTGATGATCCGGATCATCCCTTCGATACGATTGAGATGCGTGATCCGTTATTTCGTATGATCCCGCGAGGACAATCTGCGATCATGGATGACATCCCGGTTGCGTTTTCGTTTACTCCTGAAGGGCTTACCCGGCAGGAATCCCCGCGAATTCCACCGCGTGTCATCCGCGAAGCGCTGGTCAACGCCCTGATGCACCGGAGTTACCAGATTCATGGTCCTATTGAGGTCATCCGGTATGCGAACCGGCTTGAAATCCATAATCCCGGGCATTCACTTAAACCGGTCGAACATCTTGGGGAACCTGGTTCAAAGACCCGGAACCCGAATATTGCGAGTGTTCTCCATGAAACGAATTATGCGGAGACCAAGGGCAGCGGTATCCGGGTGATGCAGCAGTTGATGGCGGAGGTAAATCTCTCTCCTCCGGTATTTGCGTCCGAACGTGAGCACGACCAGTTTACAGCAACGTTTCTCCTGCACCACTTCCTTGACAAACAGGATGTGGCATGGCTTGCGCATTTCAGGGATCTTGGCCTGAGTGATGATGAAGCCCGCATCCTTATTCATGCGAGGGAGAAAGGGGGTGTAAATAATGCAGTCTGCCGGGAATATACACGACTGGATACGCTTGGAGCGAGTGGTATCCTGAAAAGATTACGCGATTTAGGGCTTCTAAAGCAGCATCCCCATGCATCGATGACGTATTACACGCCCACTCAGAAACTGCTCCGTCCGGAAATCGCTGAACAGATCTCTTCAAGTCTGAAAGTCACTTCCGGTGGGACAACTCTCGCAGATCCTTCGGGAAGGGTACCGGAACGATTATCCGGGCGGGTGTCGGCTACACCTGAAGGCTTACCTACCAACCCCTCAACTACGTCGGGCATGTTACCTGCAATGTACACGTCCAAACCTACCATGAAAGAATCTAAACCTACCATGAAAAAGTCGACATCTAGAAAAGTTACTAGAGGCTTACCTACCAACCTCCAATCCGTACCTACCAACCCCCCAACTACGTCGGGCACGCTACCTGAAATGGACACGTCCAAACCTACCATGAAAGAGTCTAAACCTACCATGAAAAAGTCGACATCTAGAAAAGTTACTAGAGGCTTACCTACCAACCTCCAATCCGTACCTACGACGGCTGCAAAAGGCTTACCTACCCAGCTCAAGCCGTTACCTACCCAGGTCTCTAAAGGCTTACCTACCCAGCTCGATGGATTTTCTCCCAACCTCCTTGCTGAAATTCAGGCACTTGGTCTGAGAAGTCCTCCCTTTGAGGTTCAATCGGTTATTGTTCATTTGTGTAGTGTCCGTCCTTTCACCGCTGATGAACTTGCACTGATCCTGAAGCGGAACAAGAAATGGGTGAAAAGCAGTTATCTCACACCTCTGATTCGTGACGGAATTCTTGAATATACCTTCCCGGATTACCCTAATCACCCGAACCAGGCTTATCGCACGAAAAAGCGCAATGACGGGAGAGTGAACGGATAACTATGATCTCCCCTCCGTATTTTTCTGACGAAGCCATTCCGTTGAAGCGTGAGGATATCGCGGCGATTCTCAAATTTCTTCCGAAGTTTGAGAAACCGGACTTCTCGCCCGGCGCCATGCGTCCCGGTATGGACAATCATCCGGGATTTGTGTACAGCCCGGCGACAGCGAAGTTCATTAAGGCGCTGTATCATCACCGGTTCGTAGTCCGCTTTGACTGGGTGCGATGGCAGACCGAAACCAGAGAGTTTTACCTGAATCCTGAACACATCGCAGCGGCGGATATATTCACACTACGGCGACTCCTGACGATATATGTGAGGATGGATTATTTTAGCGAAGGCTCGATAGCAGAACAGTTTGAATCCGGGCAGATCGTCCGTATCCTGCGCCGTCTCCGGGATCTTGCAGGGGATACGATATGACGCTGGAGGTCTCATCACCGCACCGCTGGCGGCTCGCCACCACCACGCTCAGTTGCAACCGCACGCGAAAAAGTGCGTTGACATGGCGGACGATCTCTTGTTGTTTGGGAAGGGGCGGGAAGTGTGCCGGCATATAAAAGGCGAACACGTGGCGATCACATCCCGGCACACCTTCCGGCTATGAATCCCGACAAGGCGCTGGCTAGGTGGATGTAAAAAAAGGGGGCTTGCCATGTGCCGGTGGTGGCGCTCCGTTTGGCTGGATTCTTGGTACAAAGGGCTTGCGAAAAATGTGCGGATGGAGATTTTGGAAAACCAGATTTGCTTCCCGGCAACCCGGCAACCTGATGGTCATTTCCGGGATCTTTTTTCTTGTACAATTCTTACGAAGGACTTCCCGGAAATAGGGTCTAAGCTGCCGGGTTGCCGGGATTTTATTCCGGCAGAAGGCGAACACGTGGCGATCAATGGTGACGCTTATCGTGCCCTCTTCGGTATCCCCATGTTTGCAGATGACACACTTTATTTTTATTCAAAAAAAGTTATCCACTGAGGGATACTTCACCGGCAGGAAGCGGTCGCATACACAGTTTTTTCTGGTGAGCGTTCTGCATAACCCCATCAATTTTCCGGGAGATCTCGGCAGTGTAATATGCTTCCCCGCACTGCTCGCAGACATAAGCCGGTACATCTTTGATCACGATGACTTCCCCGGCAGCATGTGCCAGAAACTCCGTCTTTCCATCGCGGAGTTTTCCTTTACAAAAGCTGCAACGATCTGGAATCATGGTTCATTCCTCCTTCTACGGTACTCAATCCATTTGTCTTCTTCCGGGATATAAACTGTGATGACCCGGATATGATCCCTGCATAATGCGATGACTGTGTGGTATGCAACTGCATCGATAAAACCCATAATAAGAACCGATGGACACGGCTCATCATCGGGGTACTCTTCAATTATCTCACCCGATGAAATTATGGTGATCAGCTTATCGGTAGAGACGTTGCGTTCGAACATCCTGACCCGGGCGTGATGGGAGATGAGGGTCTCCCCGGATTCGATCAGTTCGGTTATCCTATCGCTCTGCTTCATTTCCCATTACCCTCCACGATCTTAATCTCCTCCTCAGTCAGCCCGTACAACTCATACACCAGCGTATCAATCGTCGCATCCGTCGCCTCAATCTGCTGGGACAGCATCGTCTTCTCCTGTTCAAGCCTCGCTTCCTGCAATATCTTGTTCAGGTCGAGCATCTGCGTGACGAGCGCAACCATGCGGTAGTGGCGGGCTTTGTCCACCAGATCTGCGAAGTTGATGGTATGGAGGAGATCCCCCTCATGTCCCGTAAATGTCATGTATCTCCCCATTATGTCCCCTTTATGTCCTCTTTGCGGGGACGTGCAGAGGATAGGTAGATTAGGAGACATGAACTTCGGGTTATTGAATTGGATCTCCATTTTAGTTGTCAACAGGATCATCCGACTCATCGTCATGGTACGTTTTTTCCGGCAGGTTTGTCGCTTTTAACATCCGGTCAAAATCGCTTTCAAAAAGCCGGTCCTGAACAATACGGTATTGTTCAAATTCAGTCTCCGCAAACTCTTTTGCCTGCTCTGCCGTTACTTTCCCGCCATCTTCAAGCAGTTTCCGGTCATCAAATACAAGGAACCGGTCAAGACGTTTAGCCCAGTCCTCCATGGTCATTGGTATCTTTCGTCTGGCGCGATCTTCAGCAAGATCAAGCCAGGCATTGACGATCCTGCCAAGTGATTCGAGCTCTTGAGAAGTCAGGTAATTTTTTGCAACCAATACGTCGGTCTTCAGAATTTTTCCGCCGGGACTGTTCTCCCAGGTGGTTAACCCCATATACTCTTTTCTGCTGTTGGAACGCCCCATTATCAGTTCGGCTGCGGTATGACCATGAATTGCGAAATGCAATTTGTTCTGGACTTTTGCAAAAAACTCACGGGTCGTCGGGGCATTCCTGTTGTAATCAATGCTTGTGGTATATATGTCTGTGATCTTCTGGTAGAACCGTCTCTCGCTGAGGCGTATCTCCCGGATCTCCGCAAGTAAGCGCTCAAAGTAATCCTCGCCAAGGAACGTGCCGTTTTCCATCCTCTTTTTATCAAGTACGTATCCCTTGATGGCGAATTCCCGCAATACATGGGTTGCCCACTGGCGGAACTGGGTGGCTCTCTTTGAATTGACGCGGTATCCAACCGAGATTATGGCATCAAGGCTGTAGTATTCAAGATTCCGTGAAACGTCGCGGCTGCCTTCAGTACGAACTATTAGGAATTTCCTAATAGTTGCTTCACGGGTCAGTTCACCGCTCTCATAGATGTTTTTTAAGTGTACGTTTATTGTCGGAATCCTTACATCAAAGAGCGCCGCCATCATCTTCTGGGAGAGCCAGATCGTTTCATCCTCGTACCTGACTTCAATCGATTCTTCACCAGCAGTTGAGGTAAATATCAGGAATTCTGCTGTGCTGTTTCTTACCAGCTTCTTTTCATGTTCGGTCATTTCCCTGCCCCCTCCACAATCCGAATCTCCTCATCCGTCAGCCCGTACAATTCGTACACCAACTTATCAATCGCCCCATCAGTCGCTTCAATCTGCCGGGACAGTATCGTCCTCTCCTGTTCGAGCCTCGCACCCTGCAATTTTTTGTTCAGGTCAAGCATCTGTGTGACGAGTCCAACCATGCGATCGTGGCGGGTGATATCGGCGGGATCTTTGGGATTGATGGTGCGGATGGGGATTTTCACGACATCCTGACTGAACCACCGAAGCCGTCCACCTTTATCAGGATCACCAATGACTGATGCTATTCGTTTGTAATAATTGAAAATGAGTTTCGAATTTAGAACACCTAGAAGATAAAGATCATCTGTTTGGATGAAATATGCCGTATTTCCTAAATAAAAACCATCTTTATCATATAACATTCGACTTTCCTTTGCTATATCTGGAAAGATTATTTTCGGCTTTAGAAATTCATCATAATAATCACATGCACGTAATTCCCACCAATAATCTCCTTTGTCCCATCGTACCTCTGCGGCCTGTGAAAATTTCTCAAGATGGTGTGAAATCGCTGGATATTTTCCTTTAAACCATTGCCATTTATTTTGAATTCCTTGGGAATTTTGATTTGTCCATCCTCTCGGAATTAATATTACCCTGAAATGAACGATCGGATGACGATATTTCCTGATTTCGTCACCGATTAAAAATGGTTTGATTAATTCAATACTTGAAGGATCTTCATTAATTATTTTTTCAAATGTTGGAACATCAATAACAAATGCATCGGTTAATCCTGTAATTAAACCTCGAAGAATCTTTGTTTTAAAATAACTTCCAAGTGGTTGGCCGGCTTTGTTAATTTTCTCGATGAGTTCCTTTTCAACACCGGTTGTCAATGTCCAAACATCAGAATGAATTGAATCTGAATCCAAAAATGCTTTACATCCTTTTATTTCTTCATCCAGAGATTCAAATTGTAGAGTTTTTATCGGCGCGTATATGAAACTTTGATTTTTTACAATACTGTTTTGAGTTAAAAAAATTGCAGGAAATGTAGCTGCATTTTGAAAGACCGGTAATTCTCCAAAATCTACGATCTGAATTATTTTTGTTTTGATTGAAAGGAATTTTCTTAAATTCACTCCATATTTCGCCCGCATGAATTTGTTGGAGCAAATCATGCCGAAATAGCCTTCCTTTCGGAGCAAAAAATGAGCCTTTTCAAAGAAATACACATAAAGATCAGCAGTCCCGGCAAACACTTCATAATGTTTCTTTACGTAATCTTTGAACTCCAGCCCAAGAGTTTCTTGTCTCACATACGGCGGATTCCCGATCACCGCATCGAACCCACCCGCCGCCATCACCGGGGCAAACTCCTTTGACCAGTCAAACGGATTAATGCGTTTCACTTCATCGGGTGGCATTTTAGGAGTCAGGATATCCCAGCCAATCAGCGAGTTCCCGCACTTAATGTTATGATCAAGGCTCGGGAGCGCCCGTTCCGCCGTGATTGTAAGCTGCTTTGAAACCGTCTCTTGGTTCTCCTCTTCAAGCACCTTGAGCAGCAGCGAGAGTTTCGTCACTTCGACTGCCTGCTGGTCGATATCCACACCAAAGATGTTGTTCAAAAGAATCCGTTTCTTCTCAGCAGTGGTGAGTTTCCAGTCGCTCCGCACCCGTGCCGACAATTGGACTTCTTTACTATTACCGGGCTTGTAAATCGGGAGATCGATCGAAGCTGCAGATTTCTTCTTTTTCGGTGGCTGTTCCGGAAGGAGTGCCTGCACTGCCGGGTCAGTCACCGAGTTCTTTTCCTTGAAGACCGGCACAAGGTTAGCGATATACCAGTCGCGGTGCCAGTCAAGGAGATACTGGTATGCACCGATTAAAAACGAGCCGGAGCCGCACGCGGGATCAAGAATGCGGATCTTCGAAACCTCGCGGGGCGTTTTGTCTTTCACGAGTTCGCCGACCGTGTGTTTCACGATATATTCGACGATGTATTGCGGCATGTAGAAAACACCGCCCGCCTTCTTGACTTCAGGTTTGTATTCCACCTTTGCCTGGTGCCCTTCCGTAAGTCGTATCACTTTACCGAGGAACTGCTCGTACACGTGCCCGAGAATGGCGGGAGGGATAAGCGAAAACTCATACTGGCTGTCAGGGAAGTAAAGGCGTTTTATGATCCCCTTCAGAACCTTGTCATCAATCGCGATGGTGAGCGAGAGCGTATCGGGAGATTCGTCCCAGTCCGGTTCTTGCTGGAAATGGAAGAGCCCGGAGTTATATTTATCATCAGCAGAGCGGAAGAGCTGGGAAAGCCGTTCATAGACCTTCTCGCCCTCCAGAAGTTTGTGGAGTGTTTCATAATCCTCAATGCCGCGATCTTCGCAAATGCGGAGGAAGAGAATCCGGTCGATAGTCCGCTGCACGACACTGTTCAGCTCTTCCACGGTCAGGGATGGATTGCGCAGCGCAATATTTTTCGCAAGGGCATCACGCCACAGCTCAATCTCTGCAAGAATATCGTCATCGACGCTCGCAGTTCCCCGCTTGCCCTTCGTCGTTTCGGCATATGTGTCAAACGATCCGCGAAGGATGCTGTCCGGGGCGATGATTGAAACGAGCCAGTCCCATTTTTCAGGATATTCTTTAAAGCTGAAGTACTCGATCCGCGCCTTTGATGCTGCATCCCCGTTCTCCGGTTTTATCCGGCAGTCATAGATTGCGAATTCTTCAAAATTAGTAAGAATCGAGAGCGGGAGTTTCTGGTTCCATGCATACCGCCGTAGTTGCAGGGCGGCTTCAGTAGCATCCTTGATCCGCACAGATGGTTTCTTGGTCTCGACAATGAATTTCCGGGCGCCCCCAACCCGGAACGTATAATCAAAAAACAGGGTCGTGCCCCGGATCCGCACCGGTTCTTCATGCATGACCTCCTTGTATTTCTCCGAAAATCCCTTGTTGTTATCTACGTCCCAGCCGAGCGCAGAGAAAAATTTATCGACAAATTCCCGTCTTAGTTGCGTCTCATTGTATTTTCCCAGTATGTATGCCTGACGATGAAATTCAAAGCGTTCGATAAGGGATAGAATCGGATCAGGGGCAGGCATTTGTAATGATCTTTTTTTTCAGAGGCGTTAAAGGTGTTGAAAATATTTCAAGGTTGAATTTTCCCCCACTCCCTTCAGCAACACCTAAGCCCCGCCTCCTACAGAGTACTATTCAGCCCAAGGGCAGGGATTAAAAAACCAATGGCAGATTTCGTACAGAACAGCGAGACCGGGAACTCGGTTCGTGAACGTGCGGATCCAGCAGATTCGAATAGCAGCATCGTTGGTGAGGTATCGCGCAATCCTGCCGCGAGACGACTAAAAAATCCTGTGATAAAAAAATTACTTCTTCGTTGAAATACCACGCCGGGTTGTCGTGGGAACCTCTTTTACGATCGCATCCCAGATTGCGGCAGCGATCTCTTCTTTTGTACCCGATACCGGCACTCGCATATCTTTTGTCAGGCAGACATACTCCCCGCGATCACTTCCCATGCTCGCCGGGGTATTTGTCACGACCATCGCAATACCCTCTTTTAGCATCGCCTGTGCTTGTTTTTCGGTGTCTTCGCCGAGTTTGAACGCGATGAGAGTTGCTGGATATGCCTTTTTCACTTCATCCAGAAGTTTGGGAAGCGGTTCAAGATCCAGTTTCACCGGTTTCCCGCTCGGAATCTTTCCCTTCATTCTCTTCGGGGCAAAATCCGAGATCGCTGCCACACTGATATAATAATCTGCGCCATCCTCACGGAAATACCGGTGCACCGCATCCCGCATGTCACCTGCCGTTTCTATTGCAATGTTCGTGATACAGGGAAAGGTGTCGCGATGGACAACCGTGACATCCGCGCCCAGCCGGAATGCACACAGGGCAAGTTCACGACCCATCTGCCCGCTGGAACGGGTTGTCAGCACCCGGACATCATCGACCGGTTCACGGCAGGGACCGCTCGTGATAAGGACGCGCTTGTTTTTTAAGGGTTTTTTAAGTACCGCACGCTCACACCACAGGACAATCTCTTCAGTACTTGCGATCTTCGCCTTCTCCTCTTCAATCAACGGATCGATGAATTCAACGCCCCATTTTTTCAGTGTCTGGATATTATCGATTACCGCCGGGTGCCGGTACATGCTGTGGTGCATCGCCGGGACAACGACCAGCGGTTTGCCGCTGCCAAGAGCGGTGGTGGCAAACGTGGTGACGGGGGTATCGTCAATTCCGCATGCAATCTTTCCGATCGTGTTTGCCGTGCAGGGGGCAATTAAAAGGAGATCCGCACTCCCGCCATCCCCGCAGAATTTGACATGCTCCACCGAGCCCGAAAGCCGGGTGATAGTCGGATGTCCGCTCGCGTAGGTCAGTGCATCGGGATGAAGGATTCCCTGTGCCGCAGCGCTCATAACCGGAATAACCCCGGCGCCCTTTCGCCGGAGGGCGTGGATCAGTTTCACGGTTTCGACAGCGGCAATACTCCCGGTTACACCGATGACGATCTGTTTTCCGGCAAGTGTCTCAACGGTCATGA
>Ga0247840_10011333_pt1 | contig 10893 bp, 7 predicted proteins | sample LaCruzMarch2015__FD_192404 | JGI IMG/M metagenome (GOLD analysis project Ga0247840, IMG submission 192404) | Freshwater microbial communities from meromictic Lake La Cruz, Castile-La Mancha, Spain - LaCruzMarch2015_17m | ecosystem: Environmental > Aquatic > Freshwater > Lake | place: Spain...
CCTATGTCAGTACCGCCCCAAGATATTTTGTTTGCTGTGCCAGTGTTGTAAAATTTAACTAAAGTCTTGCCGTCCCAATAGGTGGTTGAGTTTACTTTATAAGGTCCAAAGGTGAAATTATTTCCTGTAGCACTATCAAAATCAACACCAATCTTTATGCGAGTTTGTAGTAGGATATTTGTATCGGTAGTAGCTCCGACACTATTTCTAACCGCGTTAAGATAGAGGGAGCTTCCAGTAGTACCGCTTGGAATAGTCATTTTAACACTTTTATCGGCTGCGCTTGGGGATTCAACAACATCAACAGAGGCACCAATAACATTATTAATTCCGAAGGCTATTCCATCAGTAGTGATACCTGTCCATGTTGCGGTGGTGGGGGCAGGTATAATGTTTCCTGTTGTAAGTGAATCATAAGTGGCATTCGCATAAACAGTACCTTGTGCTGCAAACGAAATTATAGATATTCCAGAAAAAACTTGCATAATGAAAATTACTATAATGCCTAATGTCAAAATACGCTTTTTATTCATCATTTATCTCCTTCGCTAATAATACTTAAAGCTCATTTTAATTAGCTGTTTTTTTTTGAATACCATTTAACCTCATTAATGCTGGTCCAAGGAGACGGCGCGCTGTTTCCGTAGCCCTGTATTTTAACATACCTTGCTTTAGTTGGTATCAATGTATAAACCTCATATCCTACTATTTTTCCGGAAGACCTGCCATCATAAACTTTTTGCCAAGTTGCTCCATCAGTTGATGTTGATACTGAAAAAATTGTTTGTCTTTTGTCGGCAAAGGCTACTGCCATTGCGAGGTAATCAACTGCTTGAACTTTGCCTAAATCATATTGTATCCAAGCATCATGCTCAGCATCAGTTGACCATCGTGATTCATCACTAATATCATCATCTATAGTGTTCTCAGGAGTGGCAGGAGCTGAATAATTACCGGCAGTAACACCAACAATATCTAACAAATCAGCATCAGGAAGACCAACTGTTATAGGAAGCTTATAGCCGACTTGATAAGTTGATTTTATTTCCTTATCATCAGATGACGCAATTGTGATATCAAAAGTATCCGGCTTTGTTTCACTCTTTTTAATAGTGATTTCACCCCCACCAAACGCTTTAATATCCGGCTCTTTTTTCGTTCGTATTTGATACGCTTTACGAACAGGTGAGAAATTTTTAATAACCTCGCCATCTACCGTAATTCCTATAAGATTTGGAGCTTTTGGCTTTGCAAGCTCTTCATCATAGCGATTTTTATCTATTGAAAAACCTGTTTTTTCGCTAAAATATACCGACCGTCCGGCATTCGAATCATCACCCGGTAATACAAATTCCAAAACACTGCTATCACCTGATACTTTTGCATATTTGGAATTTATCATTCTATTTACACCAAGATTAACTGTTAAGCCCTCATTCATCGGATTAGCTACAGCAATTTTTATATCTTTTTCAATGTCGCTTACAGTAACAATACACGGCTTATCAATACTAACCTTCAATCCATCTATATCAGCTGACCCGCTTTCCCAAAAAACCACTTCTAAAACCTTTGATTTTTTATTAAATACTGCTTGATAAGATTTTTTAGTATCAATAATATATGGCGAATTTGTGGCATATTCTTCAAGCAATTCTTTGGTAGCACCCGGAAGCACCATATATTGATAATTTTTATTTGAAGGCTTATTGCCATGGTTAATCCATAAATTAAACACATCAAAGGTTACATCAGCAGAACTCGACGATTGATTAATATCAGACTGCCTGCCTGTTTGTGCATCATTTTTAAGGTTAATAGTTGTAGGTGTGGGGAATAAATAACCAATATTATTATGCAAAACCCAAGATACATTTTTAAGCTCTCTTGTTCCTTTTTCTACAATTCTTACTCCTTTTTCATCACTAACAGTAACATTGCCATATAGTCTTGCTTGATTTACGTCGGTATAAATTGGAAAGTCTCCACCATAATTAATCTCATCACCTAAAGCAACCATACCTTCATCAAACATAAACCACGATTTTTTTGCCCGCAGTCCTTTCTTTTGAAAATCCATACAATTGGCGCCATATATACCATCCGTTACGCCACCTACAAATTGTGTACTCCCCTTGTCATTCCACGAACCTTGCCAGCTTCTTTTATTCCAATCATCAAAATCTCCATAAGTTGTTGTTGTTCCCGGTAGCATATTCCAATCCCAAACAGGATAAATTGACGCATAATCCTTGCCATCTGTCTGAATATATGTAACTCCATCGCCTAAATTAGCACCCTTCATATTTGCCCAGTTTATTGATTCGCTTACTTTCGTTCGCACTGAAGATGTTCGCACGCCTATATGGTAAGCATTCCTATTATGGGAAAAATAATCTCCGAACCAAAAATTTTTAGTTCCAACAAACCCTACATCATTCACACCCAACCTATTGTTGTATAAGCTACTAAGCTCTTCTTGCCTATTCAAATCTTTTGTTTTTAGAAGTATTCCCAACGCAGAGTTAAGACCACCTGCAATATCACCATCACTGCCGCTCAAATTTACTATAAAACGCCCCTTCACACCTGGGTCATCAGCTTTATTTCTAATTTGATATTGCACTCCATCTAAAATATAATCTATTAGTATATTAAGTCTTTCGGATGATGGCTGGAATTTAGTGCCTGCTGTTAAGCTAATTATATATGAAGCATCTTGTATAAATTGATGACCATATGCTCCGGTATGAATGAGCGGACCGTGATAATAATATCCCATATCAGGGAAAATTCCGACCTTTGAGCCTCCTCGAAGACCTACAAAACTACCATCAGTAGCTACTACCGGATTGACTACATAAATCTCACTAAATAATGTATCCAACCTTTTTTGAATATTTTCTTCATCAGCAAGAGAAATACTTAGATTAAGCAGAGTTCTTGAAGCCAAAACTAAGTCTGTCCCCCCCCCTGAGCCGTTTTGATATCCGCCAAGTCTTTCGCATCGTCTAACAATTTTATATGCATTATTAAGCAATTGGTCAGGAATGCCGGGCACTTTTACTAAAAGTGCCACCGAAAGTTCCTTAGGCACCTGCTGATCATTATTCCACCAGTTAAGATTATAATGATAGTCATTCTCCACCCAGTTTAGTAGCGCTAAAATGTATTTTTGTTTTATAACACTACTCTTATAATACTTATTACCGGGGCTGTTATATGCCTGCCCTAACCTTTGTAAATAAGTCAAATGTTGTACGGCCGGAAAGCTTCCCTTTACATCCGGAGAATAATTAACATTGCTAAAGCTGCCATCCTCATTCATATATTTTAGAAAATCATAAGGGTTTTCTTTATCATTTATATAATCTCTTTTTAATCTATATTGTAATTTTTGTATATCAGTTAATGTCTTGTCTTCATCATCATTTGTCATAGGTCTTTCGCTTAGTTTTAAACTATAAATAATTTCATCTTTGTTTTTCCCGAACATTTCATCATTCCACACCTTATTACTTATGACAATTATTTGCTCAGGGCTAAAATATAATTGCTTATTTGCTTTTTCTACAGCTTTCCTAATGGGTGCATAAGCTACTTCAGCAATAACCTTTAAGTCATCCTTTTCTACTGCAACATTAAGATATTGCTCAATAAAGCTAAGAGGAACAAGTGTTTTTCCATCTTCAATAATTGGCATAATGTTTTGCGCTTCACCAAATGGAATTAACTCATTGTTCACAAAAGCATAACGATAATTTACAAGGATATAAATGTCACTATCTTGTGCTAAAGCAACAAGTGGTATTGCTTGCATACAAATAAGCATAGCAATAATATATGTAATAAAGCGTTTCATTTGAAAATCTCCTATTCTTTAACAGCACCAATCATAGTTCCCTTGACAAAATATTTTTGCAAGTATGGGTAAGCAATTAATATCGGCAAAGTTGAAACAATGATTAAAGCGTATTTTATTGTTTCGCCTATTTGTACCTGTGAGTCAGCGTTAAAGCTACCGGACATACTGCTTGTGTCGTTTGCTAATAATATTTCTCTAAGCACAAGCTGCAGAGGGAAAAGTCTTCTGTCAGCTATAAAAATTGAAGCGTTAAACCATGCATTCCAGTGTCCAACCGCATAATACAAGGCGACAACAGCAACGGTCGGCAGTGATAGTGGGAAGATAATCCTTGACAATATTGTGAAATGCCCTGCACCGTCAATTTCCGCCGATTCTTCCAAACTAACTGGCAACGTTTCAAATGCCGAACGAAGAATTATCAGGTTAAATGTGGAAATTGCACCGGGGATTATAACCGACCAAAGAGTATTGTACATCCCAAGCTCTTTTACGGTGAAGAAAAACGGTATAAGCCCTCCGCTGAAAAACATTGTAAAAACTATAAACAGCATCACATGCTTTTTCCACATAAAGTCCCTTCTTGACAAGGCATACGCGCCGAAGCTCGTGAGAACAATGTTAAGTGCTACTCCTACAACAACTATAAACAGCGTGTTGCCATAGCTCCGCCATATTGCATCGTAACTCAATACCGCCTTATATGATAAAAGGTTAAATCCTAAAGGCGCAAATAATAGTCCCGAATGGGCTATCAGTAAATCTGGGTTGCTTAATGAAGCAAATATTACATACAAAAACGGGTAAAGTGTAATTATTACCAATATTATCATTATACCTATATTGAATATATTAAACACTTTTTCCCCAATAGTTTGATTTTTCACTGTCCCACCTCCTTACCATATACTTCTGTCATTAAACTTACGGCTCAGCCTATTAGCTGTTATTATAAGAATAAAGTTAATCACCGAATTAAACAAGCCGACAGCTGTACTGAAGCTCCAGCTTTGTTCCAATATACCTTTTCTGTAAACATATGAGGATATTACATCGGATGTTGCATATATTGCCGGGTTGTAAAGCAAGATAATCTTTTCAAATCCTACACTTAAAAGCCCACCCATTCTGAGTATCAGTAAAACTATTATTGTTGGCATAATCCCCGGTATGGTAATGCTTAATGTTTGCCTCCATCTGCCCGCACCGTCAATTGTAGCAGCCTCGTATAAATCCTGACTTATCCCTGAAAGCGCCGCAAGATATATGATTGACCCCCAACCTATACCCTGCCATATATCCGATATAACATATACGGGTACAAACAAATTAGATTCCTGTAGCATATTAATAGCAGGAAAGCCAAAAATGCCTGCAAATGTTGTAATAACGCCCCTGTCCGAGACAAAATCCTTAATCATACCACATATGACAACCAAGGAAACAAAATATGGAAGATAAGTAATTGTCTGTACGGTTTTTACAAACACCTTGTTTTTAAGCTCATTAATAAGCAATGCCAAAATGATCGGAGCCGGAAACCCCCAAACTAAAGAACTGATGCTTATCCATAAGGTGTTTTGCAGTATTCTCCAAAAATATATATCTGTAAAAAAATCAATAAAGTTTTTGAACCCAACCCACGGGCTGTCAATAATACCTTTTGCCGGTGAGAACTCCTTAAAGGCGATTAATGCCCCATACATCGGCTTGTAGGAGAAAATCAGATAAAAGAGTATGACAGGGATAAGCATTATATAAACTTCTTTATACTTTTTAAAATCCTTTTTACACCTGTACTGAAAGTTTTCCTTTTTATACTTTTTGGAATACGATAAACTGCCTGCTCTTCTTCCAATGGAATTTATATTATCTATGCTCATTGAATCATATTCCCCCCAAAAAATTAACGTTTATTGTACCTGTCTAAGGCATTTTGCTGTATTTCTATAGCCCTATCAATTCCTATCTTTTTAAGCTGTTCTATATATTTATCAAAATTAGAAAGCGGTTCTTTGCCAAGTATGAATTTTGTATACATCTCCTGATGATTTGTATCGATGCTATTGCCTATTTTGGACATCTCACTGCTTTCATCGGTTGTGAAGCTAAGTGTTGGTAATATTGTGCTCATATAATCAATCTTGCCCCATATAGGAAGCGCATCCTTTTGCTCCTTTAATGGATAATACTGCTCCAAATATCTGTGATCCTGCCAGCCCGGGTGAGGACTGCTTGCCCTCATATAAAAGCCCGTGGTTTGCGCAAGAGTTAAGCCTTGAGGGTTTTTGAGTATTTTGTCGGTAAATTTTGGATATCCATTATCCATTTTGTAGTCATCATTTTCCACTCCGAAATTGTTGAACATTGCTCCATCTTTTGTATAGTTGTAATCCAGCATTCTTGCAGCTAACTCTTTATATTTACTTTTAGCACTGATTGATGCGCATTGACCAGAAACCGGAGACCCAAACGGAGCAAATTTTACAGTGTCGCCTTTCTTCAGTGTAGGATACGGCAACCCCACAAGCTCAAATTTTGGGTCTTTTTCCCTTACTGTGGTGGTATATTTACCCATGTGCGCGCCTAACCAGCCAAAACATAAACCCGATTTACCGCTTGTCATTGCATAATCCATCATTTTACCGTCATTGCTGGCAAAGTTTTTATCTATAAGTCCCTCCGAATACCATTTTGCCATGGTGGTAAGATAATCCTTGAAGCCCGGGTCAAGCAAGCCTGACTTCACCTTGCCGTTTTCCTGGTAATATCCGATTGGAGCACCAAAGGCTGCGGCAGTACCTTTGCCCAAATAATCCAAGTTTGCGCAGAACGGTGCTTCAGCTCCTTTTTTTTCTTTAAAAGCCTTTAATACGGTGTACCACTCATCAATAGTAGTCGGAACAGCAAGCCCTAACTCATCAAGCCAGTCTTTTCTGATCATATAACCACTAACCGCCATCATTTGCTTATCAAAGCCCGGTTCCACCGTTTCTCCAAATCCTATGTAATTACCGCTATCTGTTTTAAGCATTTTATTGTATTGCGGATTATCATCCAAAAACTTTTTGTAATTCGGAGCATATTTATCAAGCAAAGGATTTATAGCGGCAACGTAACCGTCATTTATTGCCTTGTCGGCTCCACCTGGAATGTTGTACCAAAAGTACTCTACGATGTCCGGTATGTCTCCAGAAGCCAGCATAATATTCCACTGCTGCCATTCCTGACCTAACGGAGGATAAACGAATTGCAAGCTGACACCTGTACGCTTTTGATATTCCTTGTACCAAGGGAATTCTCCCTTTTCTGTTACATTAAGTATAGGCGCTGAGTTAGGCATCCAGTATTTTAATACCACATCGGTTTTTAAAGGATATGATGTTTGGTCAGCTCCGCCTAAGCCTTTACCACTATTCCCACCATCTGTCTTTTGGCAACCTGTAAACAACCCTAATGTAAGTATGCCGATAGATAAGATTGAGGAAATACGAATAGTTAGTTTCTTCAAATTAAACAACTCCCTTATTTAAATTAGTTTGGTTTATCTTTAATTTCATTATCGCTTTATTATACTAAAAAAGCAACGTGCAAAATATGGAATGAGGGTACAAAACATAGAATGACAGTCTTTTTTTGTGCTGTAAAAGCAAATCGGACTATATCTTGTTAAAGATTAAGTCCGATTTGTTTAATATATTATAACAGGTATTTACCTCTGTTCTCTATACTTTCCTGGTGGTACGCCAAACTGCTTTTTAAAAATCCTCGTAAAAGTATATGTATTTGTATAACCGCAATCATTGGCTATTTTTTCTATGTTTTCATCAGTTTCCAAAATTTCACGCCTTGCCTTTTCCATTCGCAGCTTATTTATGTATTCTAATATTCCTTCACTTTCCTGCTCTTTGAACAGCCTTGAAATATATGGACCCGTCAGCCCGAAACTGTCGCCCACAGTGGTAATATTAATATCGCTGTTTGTGTAATTATTATCAATGTACTGCTTTATCTTTTTTATAGTGGTTGAATCCGTATAGTGAGTTGATATGTATTCGCATAAACTCTTAAGCATCAATAGCAGTTCGTTTTTCATTTCATTTAAACTAACACACTTTATAAGTCTTTCAATGTTGACTCTCTCTTTAACATGTGGATTATCCCGCCCTTTAGAAATTTCATTTATTGTTTTCATCATTGTACTGACCAAGTTAAACATGATACATTTAGCCTCTGCTAAAGAGATGTTGGAGTTATTTATACTACTATTAACTATCTCGGCTATAATCCCTTCTGAATTTTTATAATCACCCGACTTAATATAATTTATCAGTCTATGCTCTTTTTCGACTGAATAATTGTAATCATAATTGCTTTCAATTTTAATCTCCTCATACTCCATATATTCAGCTATGCCCATAACTGTCTTGTACTCCATTGTATCAACGGCCTCATTAAATGCCTGACTGATCCCTGATAGTGTCTCGTTAATACTGCTTGCGGAAATGGAAAAATGTATATTGAAGTTATCATTTATAAATTGTCCCGCATCTCTGACTATTTTTCGTATTTCTGCCATACCCTTGTTGTTTTCCTTAAAATTGAATACACATACCATCATATTATCGGTTTCAAACACATATCCAGCATTATTTTCATTAACCATTTCTTGAAATACATTTACAAGAATAAACTGACATAACCTGTATCTCTCGTTATTGTCTATGTCGTTTTCTTCTTCAAACAATTTTGTAAATTCATCCATTGAGAAAAGCAATACTGCAAATTTATCTGAATAAAACTCTATGTCAAGCTGTTCAAGCGAAGTCTCCATCTCGGCTACACTCTCATATGTCCCCTTTAAAAGCTTGTTCAAAAAGGAATTTCTGACTATATTTCTCTGGCTTCTGAGCATATTCATAGCATTGTCTTTTTCTTTAAACACAGTAGAAATTGACTTTTCTAAATAATTGTATTCATTTTCAAGTTTGCCGCCTTCTTCGGGACTGTTTCCGAGAGAGTCAATCACTCTCTTTAATGGGTTATAATTTTTTTTGTTAAAGAATATGAAATAAGCAATCCTGATACTAATGAAATTATAAGACCGACAATAAGTATCTGCCGGATTAGTTCCATCCTTTCCCAAAAAACATTTTCAGGTATAAGACAAATATATCTCCAGTCAGTAAACTGTGACTTAATATATGTAAGCACCATCTTCTTTCCATTTATCTCTATGTAGTTACAGCCTTTATCCTCAACACTTGCTTCTGAAGATAAAACTGCTTCATTATATTTATCGTTGGTTGAAACCAACACACTGCTTTTGCCTGCAATAATAATTGCCGAGTCGCTATTGTTCATATAACTTATGTTTTTAACGCTGTTCATAAAAATGTCATCATTAAATATTGCGACAAACGTTGCCTTCGATTTGTTTGACTGGTTCTTGTCCAAAGATAATGTTTTGCTGTACATTATCTGTTTATTCCCACCCAATTTATTTGTAAGTTTTATATATGTACCTTCCGAAAATTTTGTTAACTCATTATGCCACTGGTCATCCGAAAGATAATTGTTAAGTCCGTGAGAATAAAAATAAAATTTATTATCAGTCACAGCGTTAGGCCCAATAATCATATTGTTGTTATTAAAAAAAACAAATAACTCATTTGCCTCTTTAGCAATCATCTTGTAATTTGAGATTTCTCTTGCAAAGTCATTCATCTCAATAAGTACCGAATCAAGATCGTTTGCGTCTGCCGATGCAATAGTCTGAACATTTCTGTTCAATAGTAATTGAATGTTTATTGATTCATTATTACTTACCAAGCCGTCAATATCCTTCTGAATGTTTGAAAGCACTGTAAGATTGTTTTCCACAACTCCGGCTTCGACAATCTTTAAGGTTTGAAAATATACAATTCCACTTATAGCTATAGGAATCAGTAATACCGAGATATAGGATACAACCCATGTAAATACAACACTTTTATTCTTTAATAATCTGCTGACACTCTCAAACATATTTTCACCCCATTTAAAAATTGTTATTTAATAACCCATACAGCTCCGCATATTCCTGCTCTATTATTTGTACATTGCAGTATAACTGTAACCGTTTGTTCTCCAAATGAATTTTCGTGCAGGCCAACCTTAACCCGTTAAATGTTCCCACACACCTTTTCGGCAAGCTTTTGTACGTTTACATAGATTTCGCATTCCCAAATATGCCGTTAAAATTAAGGCTATGCTTTTTCGACATATTCTTTTCGGAGATGATGAATTTTGTTCTGTATAGTGCGTAAAACCCTTTATCGTCAAATTTAGACTGTGTTCCATTTCCAATCGCCACAGCCTCCCAGGTATTCATATCTGAATCCAAAGTTTCCATGTTCTGGTCGGGCTTTTGCATAAACAAATCATTAGTCATTCTCTAATTTGAAAGAAATTGCATGTAAATACCTTCAAGGTATATAGGTAGCAATTTCTTTTCAACAGGAATTCGGAATTCTGCCATATTTAATCCGTCCGCCTCAGTAATGATAATTAGTTACCCTCCGCCCTCAATGCTTTGGATATAATCTTTTATTTTAGTCATGATTTCTTACTCCTTGTTAATATCTTAATATTATATAGCAATATTATAAATCAATCAATACTTTTTTCAATTAAGGATAGTGTCAATATTTTCTGCAAAAAAGCACTGATGTGAAAGTATTTTTACCGCTAAACAGAGCTCAAGTGGTGTTTTAAAAGGTTCAAGAATTAAAAACAACCAAAAGCCTCAATAAATAGAAGTCTGAAATATACTTTTCATCCATAAAGTTTCTAACCACAATTCCATATAATGGTATCGCTTTATAACTTTTGCACGTTTTGGGTACGCAAAATATTTGCTCAGACTGTCCGAAAATAAGGTTCATATCAGTTAAAATGAAAATAATTTCCGAGGAGCATTCGAATAATACGGCGAAACAAGCAAAAACAAAGGGATGTAGCCCTATATTTCAGCTAATATCCCCTTA
>Ga0247840_10011336_pt1 | contig 10892 bp, 5 predicted proteins | sample LaCruzMarch2015__FD_192404 | JGI IMG/M metagenome (GOLD analysis project Ga0247840, IMG submission 192404) | Freshwater microbial communities from meromictic Lake La Cruz, Castile-La Mancha, Spain - LaCruzMarch2015_17m | ecosystem: Environmental > Aquatic > Freshwater > Lake | place: Spain...
TACAGATCCCCCTTTGTCCCCCCATCTCCCCATCTCCCCATCTCCCCCTCCCCCCATCCCCCTCCCCCATCCAACGTCTCCCCACCCCCATTCGTCGTCACTTTTCCCCAATCGGTCTATTCCTCTCCTCAAATCCTCCTCTTCTCCTCCGGATTTTGTAATTTAGCCTGCTATTAAGCCTCTCAGAATGAAAAAGAATCACATCATTCTTCTGCACATCATCTTCTGGATATTATTTTCCATAATTCCTGAGCTGCCCATCATATTCCCCGACAAGGAGTATCCTACCTGGGTTTATTACTACAACGGCAGCACAGAAATGCTGAATATGCTGAACTTCTACCTCATTTATTTCAGCATTTCCCTGAACTTCTTCAGCCGAAACCGCCTCTTACAAAGCATGGGCATGCTGGTGCTGTTTGTCCTGATTTACTCGGCATTCAGGCTGTTTATCATCCGTGAGATCTATTGGTATATCGTCAAGATGGAAGAATTACCAAAACTGAGGTTTTACACAGTCACCATGGAGTTGGTAAACAGCATGCTGTACTCCACCCTGCCCATTTGCATCTGGTTTATCATCGACTGGTTCAACACCCAGAAACTCAAAGCCGAACTCATCAACCAGACCAAGACCAGTGAATTGGCACTTTTGCGTTCCCAGATCAACCCGCATTTCCTCTTCAATACACTGAACAACCTGTATTCCCTCGTTTATAAGAAGTCGGATGAGGCACCGGGCGTGGTCATGAAGCTCAGCGAAATCATGCGTTATATGTTGTATGATGCTGCTGCCGACCGTGTTCCCCTCGACAAAGAGATAGAATACCTCGACAGTTACATCCACCTGCAACAGATCCGGCTGAACACGGACAAATTCATTGATTATAAAGTCATTGGACTAAAAGAAGGAAAGTCAATCCCCCCCATGCTGCTGATTCCCTTTGTGGAAAATGCCTTTAAGCATGGCAAGAAAAATGTTGCAGCTCCAGGCATCATCATCAGCCTCGAACTCCACGCCAAATCCTTAGATTTCGAAGTAAAGAACTACTTCTACACCAAGGACACCTCCCACAAAGACCCCCACCAGGGCATCGGACTGCAAAACATCAAACGCAGGCTGGAGCTTTTGTATCCCGGCAAGCACGACTTACAGATTACCTCAACCGACGGATTGTACAAAGTGAACTTACACATAGACGACCTATGATCATCAAATGTATTGCGGTTGACGATGAGCCCCTGGCCCTCGACATCATCGAAGATTACATCGGCAAAGTGCCCTTTCTGCAGTTGGTACGCACCTTCACCAATGCCATGGAATGCCTGGATTTCCTGAAGAACAACAGTGTCGACCTCCTCTTCCTCGACATCCAAATGGATGAGTTGAGCGGGATACAGTTGCTCAAAGTCCTCAAGCAAAAGCCGGAAGTCATCTTCACCACTGCCTACGACAACTTCGCCATCGAAGGCTATGAACTCGATGTGGCCGACTACCTGCTCAAGCCCATCTCCTTTGAGCGTTTTGTCAGGGCGGCCGACAAAGTCTACGACAAACTCAGCGGGCGCATGGGACAACGTCCCGCCAATGCTGAAGAATCCGGTCATGCCGCCAAAGACGATTATTTCTTCGTCAAGACAGAATTCCGTCTGCAAAAGGTCAACTTTAACGACATCCTTTACATCGAAGGCATGGGCGACTACCTCCGCATCCACTGCAAACATGAGAAAATCATGACCTTGCAGAACTTCCGCAACATGGAGAATATGCTGCCGGAACAGCACTTCCTACGGGTCCACCGTTCCTTTATCATCGCCTTAGACAAGATCGAGAGCATAGAGCGTAACCGCATCAAAATCCAGAATGAGCTGATCCCCATCGGAGAAAATTACAAGACGGCATTTTTTAGCATGCTGAACAAGAAGAAGCTGGAGTAATTTTTTGCTACATTAGCGGGGATGAAAAAGCAAGCTCCCAAAACCAACAGGGCCAAAGCTGAAACAGTGAAAGGCCCCTCCGCTGAATTACCTTATTTTCTGATCCTGATGGCCTATGCGGTCATCACCCTCATCACGCCCAACCTTGGGGCTTTCGACTCCAACGGGCCGAAGTTCCTCAGCCTGGCCCTGCTCAACCTCTTCGCCTGGCTCTACCTTTATCTTAAGGCAGACCTGAAGGAGGGCGCTGTACAGTGGTCGTTTTTCAGCAACAAAGTCGGACTGGCCTATACCCTCTTCCTGCTTGTCATGCTGATTTCCTTCAGCAAGGCCATCAACCTCACGGAATCTCTGATCAGCTTCATCAAGTACTTCAGTGTCTTTGCTGCTGCCTTCAATTTGTCGGTCATCCTCAGAAAAGACAAAAAATACCTGAAGTCGCTGAGTATCGTGCTGGCCCTGGTGCTGATCACAGACAGCTTCACCGTCTTCTACAACATCCTGCGGTATATCTCCCACCAGATCGGGACCATTTACGAGATCAAGTCCGTTTATTCCAACAAGAACATCCTGACAGCCGCGCTTTTCATCAAGATACCTTTTGCTTTGTGGCTCTCCACCTTCGAGCGGGGCTGGCTGCGTAAGCTGGGGTTCTTCAGCCTGTTTTCTGCCATCCTCGCCATCCTTTTCATGAGTGCCCGTACCTTCTATGTGGGCCTCATCCTCCTTGCCCTCTCCTATGGCACCTACCTAGTGGTGATGGCCATGCGCGAGAAATCCGGAAAACCCTATCAGATGCCCTTGTATTTCTTCGGCGCCCTGGCCCTGGCATTCCTGCTCTTCAGCGGGACCCAGCGCTACCTCTTCCCCAAGGTCGTCGACGTCTACAACGAGTCCTTTGCCCAGAGAGTCTCCTCTTCCTTTTCCGGAGAGACCTCCTCTTTGCTGCGGCTCGACAGCTGGAAAAGATCAGGTGTACTGCTGAAAGAGAATCCCTTCCTGGGTGTCGGGACAGGAAACTGGAAAATCGCTGTGCTGGAATATGAAGGCCCGACCCGCTCCGACTTTACCTATATGCAGAAGAACCACAACGACTTCATCGAAGTGGCAGCAGAGACAGGGATATTCGGTGCTTTGCTCTTCCTTTCGCTTTTCGTCTTCCTGGTGATGAATTTCGTGATTGCTTTCTTCAGGCCCGGCGCCCAGGAACAGGACTTCAAATACCTTTTCCTGCCGGCTTTCGGAATTTTCTGTTACAGCCTGGATGCCTTCTTCAACTTCCCTGCCGACCGTCCTGAAATCCTATCGCTCTTCGCCATCTTCATTGCAGCAGGCATTGCTTTTTCGACCCCATCCCTGAAGGCCTTCAGAACAGCAGGTCGCTGGCCCAGCCTGGTTTATACCATACTGACAGCCACCTTGTTGCTCACTTCCACCTATGTGTTGCTCCTCAATTTCAACTCTTCAAAACTCCAGCGTCTGGTCTATGAAGACCTCCCCGACGGGAACCTGAACCAGTCTTCAGCTACCTTTCTGCAGGGCTTTCCCGGCATCCCCGACATCGATCTGTATGGAGAACCTATTGCTGTAGTAAAATCACGCTACCTCATCAGCGAACAGAAATACAGAGAAGCCATCGACATGCTGCTTCCTGACCATGCAAGTCCCTACGATGGCAGAAAGGATTATTTCCTTTCCCTGGCCTATTTCAAAAAAGGAGATTCCGACAGTGCCCTATACTATGCCTACAGAGCCAGGGATCTGAAACCCCTGCACTTCACCAACCTGGGCTTCATCTGCAACAAGCTGGAAGAAAAAGGCAAAAAAGAAGAAGCCACGAAGATTCTGGAAGACTATGTAAAAACCCAAAAACAGGAATACCAGGCCTGGATGTACCTGGGCATGGTCTATACCAATGATCAGCAATGGGAGGATGCCGCGCGTATCCTGGATTCAGCACTCAGGTATTACCCACAGGATTCTACATTCCTTAAAAAACAGGCAGATGTCAGGGCGGCGAAACGAATTGCACCCTACAAACAGCTGTATGTTGATGCAGAAGCAAGCTATGCCGCCCAGAAATACCCGGAAGCGCTCAAGCTCTTCAGTGCCTTCATCAGCAAAGAACCCAATGTTGCACTCACCTATGCCCGTCGTGCCTATTGCCATTATTTTGCAGGTGACTACGATGCCTGCATCCGGGACGTAGCAAGCTCCCTGGCCAAAGGCAATGACACCCCGGACCTGTTGAACCTGCGGGGGACCTGTTATCATTTGCAGGGAAAGAAAGCGCTGGCTTGTGCGGATTTCAGTCTTGCAATTGAGCGGGGAAACAAAGAGGCGGTGGCGAACGCTGCCAAGTTTTGTAATTGAGATCAAGGATGAAAAAGCAAGCAATAAAAACCGGCAAAGCCGTCGTAGCAGAAAAAAAACGCCCGGCCTACCGGCTTGACTACCTCCTCATCCTGCTGGCCTATGCCATCATCACCCTCATCACCCCCAACCTGAAAGCCTTCGATTCTAACGGGCCTATCTTTCTGTCGCTTGCCCTTTTAAACCTGCTCACATTTCTATATCTGCTGACACAGAAAGACATACGCGCTGATGCGCAGCAATACTGGTCTTTCTTCCGCAACAAGACAGGCCTGGCCTACACCCTTTTCCTGCTGATGATGCTGATTTCCTTTGCCAAAGCCATCAACCTCTCAGAATCGGTCATCAGCTTCCTGAAGTATTTCACTGTTTTTGCAGCGGCTTATAACCTGACGATCATCCTGCGCCGGGACAAAAAACACCTCGATGTCCTAAGCCTCATCCTGGTCATCCTGCTGATCACCGATTGCTTCACCGTTTTCTATAACATCTTCCTTTACATCAGCCATCAGATCGGGACCATTTACGAGATCAAATCCGTCTATTCCAACAAAAACATCCTCGCTGCAGCCATCTTCATCAAAATCCCCTTTGCCTTGTGGTTTGCCAGCTTCGGGAAGGGCTGGCAGAGAAAGCTGGGCTTCTTCAGCAGCTTCATCGCTGTGCTGGCCATCCTCTACATGAGTTCGCGTGCTTTCTACCTGGGACTCATCTTCCTGTTTTTGTTTTACGGCCTTTTCCTCCTGGTGCAACAGCTCAGATCCAGGCAAGAAGGCGGCTTCCTGCGGCTGGGCTATTTCGCAGGGACTATCCTCCTGGCCTTTCTGCTTTTCAGCGGGATACAGTATTTCTTCTTTCCCAAAACAGCGGATGTCTACAACCAATCCTTCACCAACAGGCTTTCCAGCATCACTTCCGGGGAGACCTCCTCACAGATGCGGCTGCTGAGCTGGGAAAGGTCGGGCAAGCTCATCAAAGAGAACCCTGTCCTGGGCGTAGGTGCAGGAAACTGGAAGATCGCGGTCTTGCAATATGAAGGTCCTGCCGCGGCCGACTTCACCTATATGGTCAGGAACCACAACGACTTCCTGGAAATCACTGCCGAGACCGGGATCATCGGGGGATTGCTGTTTGTGAGTCTTTTCGTGCTCATGCTTTTCAACTTTGGCCGTGCTCTTTTCAGGCGCGACAGCCCCGAAGATGCGCTGAAGTATCTCTTCCTGCCGGCTTTCGGGCTCTTCTGTTACAGCTTCGATGCTTTCTTTAATTTCCCGGCCGACCGTCCCGAGATCCAGGTCCTCTTTGCGATCTTCCTGGCTGCCGGAATCGCCTATTCGCCCCCTTGGGCTGTCGGCAAGGCGGCGCCAAAGCGCTGGAGTCTGGCTGTCTTTGTCATGGGCTTCCTCGTGCTGATGCCGGCTGCTGTCTACATCTTGCTGCTCAATGTCAACTCCCTCAAGCTACAACGCATCATGTATGAAGATGCGCTCAAGGGACAACTCACCGTAGCTGCCTCCACCTTTACGCAGGGCTTTCCCCGCATCCCGGAGATGAGCATCCTGGGAGAACCTGTGGCGGTGATCAAAGCCCGTTACCTCATCAACGAAGAGAAATATGCGGAAGCGCTGAACCTGCTGCGCCACGACAAGACCAGTCCTTACGACGGAAGGCGGGAGTACTTCCTGGCACTGGCCTTCTCCAAGTCGGGGCAAAACGACAGTGCCCTCTTTTATGGATACAAAGCCCTCGCACTGAAACCCCGCTTCGACTGGCCACTGGGACTCATCTGCCGCATCCTGGAGGAAAGAGGGAAACAGGTACAGGCCATCGGGATGCTGGAAGATTTCGTTGGCAAGGAGAAAGAACACAACAAAGGAGCCTGGCTCTACCTCAGCGCCTCTTATGTAAAAAACGGGCAGCTTGCACTGGCAGCCAGGACGCTCGACAGCGCAGCCCTGTATTTCCCGCAGGACTCCGCCATACAGCAGCAACAGGCAGAGGTGCAAAGAGACATCCTGATTCAGCCCCATCGGCAGCTATATGACAAAGCCATGGAAACCTACACCCGGCGCGACTATCCCGAAGCCCTGAAATACCTCAGTGAGTTCATCAGCAAAGAACCCGGTATACCGCTCTCTTATGCCAGGCGGGCCTTCTGCTATTACTATGCGCGGGAGTATGAAAAATGCCTCGCCGATCTGCAGATGGCGATGGCCGGGGGGAATCTCAATCCCGACTACCTCAACCTGAGGGGGACTATCTACCAGATGTTGGGGAAAAACGAGCTGGCTTGTGCGGATTTCCGGTTGGGGGCGGAGAAGGGGAGTAAGGAGGGGGCGGCGAATCTCGCTAAGTTCTGTAGGTGAGGTCAAAGAGATTAAGATTAACACATAGGACATAGAGCAAAACATAGACACATAGGGATTACAGGAATGTATGAGGGGCTATTGTGAACTATGTGGTAAAATTTTAAGGATTCAATTGAAAATACAGGCATATAAAAGATATTCCATATATTAGCATGGATGAAAAAGCAGCAGACAAAGACCAGCCCTCAGCATATCGAAAAGACAGGCAGTGCGCTCTACGACAAACCCATTTTGCTGATTCTTATAGCCTATGCAGTCGTTACTGTCATCACCCCCAGCTTCTATGCCCTGAACTCCAATGGGACCAAGTTCCTGGCTCTGGCGCTGCTGAACCTGGGCACTTTTATATACCTGCTCAGTCGCAAAGAGAGGGGCGACCAGACCCGGCCCGACTGCAGCTTCTTTCAGAACAAGATCGGCCTGGGCTATGCCGGGCTGCTGGCAGTCATGCTGCTCTCCTTTGTCAAGGCCATCAACATCAGCGAGTCCATCGTGACCTTCCTCACCTACTTCACCGTCTTTGCCGCGGCCTATAACCTCTCCCTCATCCTGAAAAGCGACAAAGGCTACCTGCGCTTTCTGAGCATCATCCTGAGCGGCCTCCTCCTCATCGACTGCTTCACCGTATTCTATAACATCTTTCTGTATATCAGTCATGCGCTGCCTTCGATCTACGAGATAAAATCCGTTTATTCCAACAAGAACATCCTCACTGCCGCCATCTTCATCAAAATCCCCTTCGCCCTTTGGCTCATCACCTACGAGAAGGCCTGGCTCAGGACGCTGGGCTTTTTCGCTGTCTTTGCCGCCCTGCATGCCATCTTATACATGAGTGCCCGTAGTTTTTACATGGGGATGATCGTCCTTGTTGTTGCCTATACCACCTATCTGCTGCTCGTGTATCAGCGGGAGAAAACGAAAGAACACATCAAAACCCTTGTGGGCTTCCTGGGCACAGTCATGCTCGCCTTCCTGCTTTTCGGTTTTGTGCAGGCCTTTCTATATCCCCGCACCCAGGATGTCTACAACGAAAGCTTCGCAAAACGCCTGGCCACGGCCTATACAGGAGATGCCTCTACGGTCTACCGCCTCGACAGCTGGAAACATTCCGGCTTACTGCTAAAAGAAAACCCATTGCTGGGCGTAGGCGCCGGGAACTGGAAAGTCAGGGTATTGCAATACGAAAACCCTTCCGATGCGGATTTCATCTTCATGGGAAAAGCACATAACGATTTCATCGAAGTGACTACAGAAAGTGGGCTATTCGGAGGACTGCTCTTCCTGTCGATCTTTGTGTTCCTGATTTTGAATTTCCTGCGCGCATTCTTCAAAGCCGGGGCCACAGCGCCTTCCTGGCAATACCTCTTCCTTCCGGCCTTCGGCATCTTGTGTTACAGCTTCGATGCCTTTTTCAACTTCCCCGCCACAAGGCCCGAGATACAGTCGCTCTTTGTCATCTTCCTGGGCGGCGGCATCGCATATTCTCCTGCCTCACCGAAAGTTGCAGGCCTCAGCAAGCTTTGGCCCAAGCGGATATTTATTGTCTTGTTCATGGCGCTGATGCTGACCGCCACTTACGTCCTGGCCCTCAACTTCCAATCCCTGAGGTTACAGCGCATGGCGGCAGAAGACCTGCAAAACGGGACACCTGTACTACCCTCTTCGAAGTTTCTCGAAGGCTTTCCCGGTATCCCCAACCTGGGCACCGACATAGAGCCCATCTCCGTCATCAAATCCAGGTATCTCATCTATGAAAAGAAATATGCAGCAGCCATCGACATCCTGAAAAAAGATGTCTCCAACCCCTACCTCAGCAACCGCGAGGGATACCTGATGATCGCCTACGACGGCATGGGCAACAAAGACAGTGCCCTGGCCTATGCCTGGAAGACAGATGCCTTAAAACCCCGTCACTACAAAGCTTTGGCCTACATCTGCACGGCCCTGGTAGACAAAGGTGACATGAAAGGCGCGGAAGAGAAACTCCTGCATTTCCTCAGCCTGGAGAAGTCGAATGCCAGCGCCTGGTGGAGTCTCACGCGGCTCTACAGCAAAGAAGGACAGACGCAGAAGGCCCTGGCTACCATCGACTCTGCTGCGAAATACCTGCCCGGGGATTCTGCCATCCTGAACAACAGGGCCAAGATGCACCAGGAAAGTGAGGTTTTGCCTTACCAGGGTCTATTGAATACGGCGATGGCCTATTTCCAGAAGCAGAACTTCCCCATGGCACTGAAATACCTGGATGAATACCTCAGCAAGGTGCCCAATTCGGCCATCACCTATGTGAACAGGGCGTATTGTTACCATTCCATGGGGCAATATGCGAAATGTATCCTTGATGTGGAAAGGGCTATGGCAGGGGGCATCGCCGATCCCGGGTTGCTGAACCTCAGGGGCTTGTGTTATTATAAGCTTGGGAAGAGGGTGGAGGCTTGTGCGGATTTCCGGAGCGCCATAGAGAGGGGGAATAAGGAGGCTGTGGAGAACGCTGGGAGGTTATGCGGAGAGCGCGGAGGTTAAGATAAACACATAGGTCACAGAGAATAATATAGACACATAGGAATTGTTGAAATGTATGAGGGGCTATTGTGAACTATGTGGTAAAATTTTAGGGTTCAATTGAGAATACCGGCATATCAAAGATATTCCATAAATTAGCATGGATGAAAAAGCAAGTCCCCAAGCCAGCCCAAGTCACAGCCCCCAAACCGCGGACCAGCCAGTACGACCTACCCTTGCTCGGGATATTGCTGGCCTATGCCCTCATCACCGTCATCACCCCCCGCTTCGAGGCCTATGACGCCAGTGGCCCGAAATTCCTGGCCCTCGCCCTGCTCAACCTCGGCAGCTACCTCTACCTCCTCACACGCAAAGACATCCTCGGTAGCACTTCGACGGAGCCCGGCTTTTTCCACAACGCCATCGGACTGGCCTACACCCTGCTGCTGGGCCTGGTGTTGCTTTCCTTCGTCAAAGCCATCAACCTCACCGAATCTCTCTTCACCTTTGTGCGCTACATTACTGTCTTCGCTGCGGCTTACAACCTCTTCTACATCTTCAGAAAAGAGCGGCAATCCCTGCCACTGCTGAGCATCGTGATGAGCCTCGTCCTGCTAGCCGACAGCCTCACCGTATTTTATAACATCTTCCTGTATATCAGTAAGCAGCTGCCCTCGATTTACGAGATAAAATCAGTGTATTCCAACAAGAACATGCTGACCGCCGCCATCTTCGTCAAGATCCCCTTTGCGCTTTACCTCCTGAGCTTCGGGAAAGGCTGGCGCAGGGTGCTGGGCCTGGTAGCCGTCTTTTTCGCCCTGCATGCCATCCTGTATATGAGTGCCCGCAGCTTTTACCTGGGCATCCTCGTCCTCAGCCTCTTTTATTCCGCTTACCTGCTTATCCTTTACAGGCGCGAACGTCTGGCCCGCTCCCTGCACACCCTGGGCGCCTACCTGGGGGCATTGCTTCTGGCCTTCGTCCTGTTTAGCCTCGTGCAGCAATACCTCTATCCCCGTACCGCCGACGTCTACAACGAAAGTTTTGGCAAGCGCCTGGCGACGGCCTATACCGGCGATGTCTCCACTACCTACCGCCTCGACAGCTGGAAGCGTTCCGCCATCCTGGTCGGGGAGAACCCCTGGCTGGGCGTAGGGGCAGGCAACTGGAAAGTCAGGGTGCTGGAATACGAGATCCCGGCCAATGCCGACTTCGTGCTGATGGGCAAGGCCCACAACGACTTCATCGAAGTCACGGCCGAGAGCGGCATCCCTGGCGGACTGCTGTTCCTCTCCCTCTTCCTCATGCTTTTCCTAAACTTCGCCATCGCCTTCCTGCGACCCGGGGCCCGCGAAGCCGACTACTTCTCCCTCTTCCTGCCCGCCTTCGGCATCTTGTGTTACAGCGTCGATGCCTTCTTCAACTTCCCCGCCAGCAGACCCGAGATGCAGACCCTCTTCGCCCTCTTCCTGGCAGCCGGGATGGCCTTCTCGCCCCCCCTGCTGAAGCAGAAGCTGCCAATTCCTGCCTTGCTGAGCAGCTTCACCTCCAGGCTCTTCTTTGCCGTACTCGTAGTCTGTGCCTACATCTTCGTGCTCAACTACAACTCTTTGAAACTACAGCTGCTGGCGGCAGAAGACCTAAAAAACGAAACGCCACTGCTGCCTTCCTCGATGTTCACCGCAGGATTCCCCCGGATTCCGAACCTCG
>Ga0247840_10011337_pt1 | contig 10892 bp, 9 predicted proteins | sample LaCruzMarch2015__FD_192404 | JGI IMG/M metagenome (GOLD analysis project Ga0247840, IMG submission 192404) | Freshwater microbial communities from meromictic Lake La Cruz, Castile-La Mancha, Spain - LaCruzMarch2015_17m | ecosystem: Environmental > Aquatic > Freshwater > Lake | place: Spain...
AACCCAGGCAGGCACGACCCGGGTGCTGATCGACACGCCTCCCGACCTGCGTGAGCAATTGCTGGACGCAGGGGTTGGGCAGCTTGACGCGGTGGTCTATACCCACAGCCATGCCGACCACATGCACGGCATCGACGATCTGCGCCAGGTGGTCTACAACATTGGTCACCGCTTGCCGGTCTGGGCCGACGGCCCGACGCAAGAAGCCCTGTTGTCGCGCTTTGGCTATGCCTTTGTCCAACCACAGGGCAGCCCCTATCCTCCCATCCTGGACCTCCAGGCCCTGATCGGACCGGTTACCGTGACCGGGGCAGGTGGCCCCGTGGTGCTGACGCCGTTCCGGGCCGAACATGGCAGCATGGACGCGCTGGGATTTCGGATCGGACCCGTCGCATACCTGCCTGACGCGGTGGCAATACCGCCGGAAAGCTGGCCAGTCCTGGACGACCTGGACTGCTGGATCGTCGATGCGTTGCGGCGGCTGCCGCACCCGACCCATGCCCATCTTGCCATGACGCTGGACTGGATCGCACGGGCCAAGCCCCGCCGTGCGGTCCTAACCAACATGCACATCGATCTGGACTACGATACCCTTTGCGCCGAGCTTGCCGCGCATGTAACGCCGGCCCACGACGGCATGATCCTGACCTATGTCGATCAGCCCTGATCCGACCATCCTGACTTGGCCCAAGCGCCTGCGGGTCACGGGCGATGCGCCGACGTCCGGCACGGGTCACCGCACGGCGCTCATCTCTTGTCACAGGGCTATGGCGTGACCGCCCTGCTTAACGTCGTCCTGCCGGTGTTCGTGATCATCGGCTTTGGCTACGCCGCTGCACGCTGGCTGGGGTTCCAGGAGACGGCGGTCGATGGAGTGATGAGCTTTGCCCAGGGCTTTGCGCTGCCGCTGTTGCTGTTTGTCTCGATCGCGCGGATGGACCTTGGGCAAGCCTACGACCCTGGATTGATGGTCAGCTTTTACGCCGGAGCCTTCAGCGGCTTTGCCGCCGGCTTTGCTGCGGCACGGCTATGGTTTGCCCGACCAATGACCGACAGCATCGCCTTCGGTTTTGTCGGGCTGTTTTCCAATTCGTTGCTGCTTGGGGTGCCGATCACCGAACGCGCGTATGGGCCGGAGGCGCTAGCGGGAAACTTTGCGATCATTTCGATCCATGCGCCGCTGTTTTATGCCTTTGGCATCACCCTGATGGAACTGGCGCGGTCGAAAGGGTTGGGGCTTTCGGCGGCGGTGCTGGGTCGGCAGGTTCTGCGCGCGATCCTGATCCAGCCTTTGGTCATCGGCATTCTTTGCGGCTTTGCGGTGAACCTTGCGGGACTGCCCCTGCCGGCCATTCTTTGGTCGGCGATGGACATGGTGATTCTTGCAGCCTTGCCCGCTGCCTTGTTCGGCTTGGGCGGGGTGCTCGTGCGCTATCGGCCAGAGGGCGATTTTCGCGCCATCGGGCTTTTGGCGGCGGTCTCGCTGGGGTTGCATCCGGCGATCACCTGGGCGCTTGGCACCTGGGCCTTCAGCCTTGACGAGGACGCTCTGCGCTCGGCGGTGCTGACCGCTGCAATGGCACCTGGGGTGAATGCCTATGTGTTTGCCAACCTCTACGGCGTGGCAAGGCGCGTGGCGGCTTCCACCGTGCTGGTCGCAACCGCCTTGTCAGTCTTGACGGTCTGGCTCTGGCTGCAGATCCTGCCCTGACCGATTTCCGAACGGAAATCGGCACGGAATTTTTCAAATTCCGTTTTGCGCCGCGATGGTTGTTGCGCACCTGCGCCCCCAAAACAAACAAAGGGCGCCGGGGTATCCCCTGACGCCCATTCCGTTTGTCCGACCGACCCTGGTGCGGATGAAAAGACTCGAACTTTCACTCCGGTTAAGGAACAGCGACCTCAACGCTGCGCGTCTACCAATTCCGCCACATCCGCATCGGGGCCGGACGCGCGTTACCTAGCGGCAGTTGCGTCCGATGAAAAGAGCAATTCGCTCGCTGGCGTGCAAAGTCCGCTCACCGCCCTGACCAGGGCGATGAGCGGCAAGGTCGGTCAGTAGCTTGAGAAAATCAGGAACGGCAGGCGCGCGGCCATGATTGCCGCCTGGGCCCCGGCATTCACAACCGAGGTGTCCGGGGTGCCAAGGCTTTCGGCCACCGGTGCCGCCTCGGCGGTCTCGACCACTTCGGCGAGCTCCGGAGCAACGAAGACCGGGGCCGCTTCGGGTTCGGTCACCGCCACGTCGGTTGCGGGGGCCTCGATCACCGGCACGGCGACGGCGGCTTCCTCGACGATCCCTTCGGCGGCGACGACTTCGGGAGCAACCTCGAACACCGGCAGCGAGGCCTCTTCGATCACGGCCTCGGGCACCAGTTCGCCGGCGCGCCCGTTGATCGTGTAGGCCGCCTTCTTGATCAGCGTGTCCCGACCGGCAACCCCTGGTGCCACGACCATCTGGCCCTGCCCCATTGCCTCAAGCGTCAGGTCGTACCAGCCCATCGCCAGGTCAGGCCGTTCGGTGGCCCCAAAGCCCTGGGCCAGGTGATGGCCAAGGTATTCGGCGTAGCCCCGCTCACCCATCGCGGTCAGCAAGAGCGCCGAGCCGATCGCGACATCAAGGTCGTCGTTGGCGTAGCCGACGCCAAGGCAGACCTTGGCGGTGCCCGACAGCTGTGCCGGGGCCATGCCCGAGGTCAGGATGAAGCTTTCGACGCCGGCCAGCACCTCATCAGCCGGGCGGAGCGACAGGGCGGCCACGTTGTCTTTCAGCAACGGACCGAACGCCGCGCATTGTTCGGCGATCTGGGCCGGGGTGAAACCGGCAATTCCGGAAACAAGCTCGTCGCCCGTGGTGATCGCGAAGGCGCGGGCAAGACAGAACTGTTCGGCCAGGGCAAAATTCGCGTCCTGCATCGTGTCGGCGGTGGTCATGCCGCCGTTCATGTTGGTGGTCACGTTGATCTGGTTGCATTCCTCGGCCAGCGAGCCTTTTGCCCCGGCGGCACCAATGAACGATGGCAGGGCGGCTGCTTCTTCGACCACGGCCACTTCGACCACTGGCGCGACGACGTGGGCCACCTCCGCCTCGGGCAGCAGCGTCGGCAGGGCCGCTGCCGCAGCCTCGGCCACCGACCCGGCCACTGGGGCACCAGCGTCAGCCGCCAGTTCGGTGGTCGGGGCCACACCGGCCATTTCATCGCGCTGGGCGATCAGCACTGCCTTCAGCCCATAGACGCTGCCCGACACGGTCGAAGCGATCGTCGGGCCACCGGCAACGGCCCGGTGATACGAGGTGACCAGGATGGTCCGCTCATGCTCGGTCAACTCGCCGGTGGCGGGATAGCCGAGGAAGGCCTGATATTCTGCAATCGCGGCGCGCGACTTGGGACCAATGGCCCCGTCCGGCGTGCCGACCGGATAGCCGAAATAGTTCAGCGCGGTCTGCACTTCCTTGTTCTCTTCGCGGGTTTCGGAAGAGACGCCGGTCTTGGTCGATTTCGTCGATTTCTTCTTGTTCTTCTCGTTGACGATCGCGCCGCCAACGATGCCACCGATGATCGCCCCGGCAATGAAATCCTTGCCATCGGCGTGGGCAGGGCTGCTGAGCGGCGACATCGGCGTCAGCGCGACAGAGGCCATCAGCGCAGTGGTTGCAATTGCTTTGATTTTCATCGCATCTCTCCGGAAAAGGGCAAATTCAAGCTTGGACTCTAGCATGTCTTTGTCTTTGCGTCAGGTAGGAAATGACCTACCGGCGCCTTTGCGGAGGCCAAACATGGTAGAATGGCGGAATCTTGCGGGGCTTTCGCCCTATGTGGCGACCTTGGCGGCGATGGAGGCGCATGTGGCCGCGATGCACGACCGCCGCGCGGGTGAGTCTGTCTGGCTTTTGGAACATCCCGCGCTTTACACGGCGGGCACCTCGGCCAAGGCGGCCGATCTGGTCACGCCGGACCGCTTCCCGGTGCATGCCGTCGGACGGGGCGGGCAGTACACCTATCACGGGCCCGGCCAGCGCGTCATCTACTGCATGCTGGACGTCAAGGCCCGGGGCGGCGACGTGCGCCGCTTTGTCCAGGTTTTGGAAGGCTGGGTCATCGCGACCCTGGCCGAGTTCGGCGTGAAGGGCGAGATGCGCCCCGGCCGCATCGGCGTCTGGGTCCGCCGACCTGACCGGCCCGGTCCCGATGGCACCCCGTCCGAGGAGAAGATCGCCGCCATCGGCATTAGGCTGCGGCACGGGATCAGCTTTCACGGCATCTCGATCAACGTCGAGCCGGATCTGACGCATTTCGACGGCATTGTGCCCTGCGGCATCCGCGACCACGGCGTGACCAGCCTGGTGGACCTTGGGCTGCCGGTCACCTTGGCCGACCTGGACGCAGCCTTGATCGCGACGTTCCAAAGCGCGATCGGTTCTGGCGGTGCGCGCGCCGATCTTGCCGGGCCCTAAGCGCGGCCAGCGCCCCGGATGCGACCTTGTTGCTATTGCATATCACCCGGTGCCGGTCGCATGGTCTGGCGCATTGACGACGGCCAGCGGCGCCGCTCGATACATGAGGACAGAATGACCAGGCTTTTCCTTTTGGTGGCGTTTGTCGCCAGTCTTGGTGCTGCCGCGCGGGCAGCCGACCCGGCAGCGGGCGAGGCAGTGTTCAAGAAATGCAAGACCTGCCATTCGATCATCGCCCCCGATGGCACCGAAATCCAGAAGGGCGGCCGCACCGGCCCGAACCTTTATGGCATCATCGGACGTGGCGTCGCGGCGGATCCTGACTTTGCTTATGGCGGTTCCCTTGCGGCGCTCGGGGCCAGCGGGGCGGCCTGGGATCCCGCCAGCATCGCCGCTTATGTCACCGACCCGGCGGCCTATCTGCAGGGCGCCTTGGGCGACGCCGGCGCAAAATCCGGCATGTCGTTCAAGCTGGCCGCCGGCGGCGAGGACGTGGCCGCCTATCTGGCCTCGGTCGCCCCGTAACCTTAGGGCCGTTACCTTGGGGCCGTAACCTTAGGGCCGTAACCCCGGATCCAGTCCCTGGCCCGTGCTGGTTCTTGCGTCAAGGCGCGCATAAGCCCCAGCCTTGCGGCCCAGGCGGCAGGGCCATCGTCGCTGCCGGCAATAAATCTGTGCCCTGCGGCAATGTCGGACATTGCGAGCCTGCCTCGCCGCCGCTAAGAGTTGGGCAAGATACCGGCCGGCCTGCTCTTTTGGGCCTGCCTTGGTCACATTGCGCGCAGACACGTCAAAGACAAGCGGGAGACTCCCATGGCAGACGCAGCCATCCACAGCCACGATCATCACAGACCCGGCTTTTTTGTCCGTTGGTTCATGTCGACCAATCACAAGGACATCGGGATCCTTTACCTGTTTGCGGGCGGGATCGTCGGGCTGATCTCGGTCATCTTCACCATCTACATGCGGATGGAGCTGATGGCTCCCGGGGTGCAGTACTTCTGCCAGGAAGGCTTGCGCCTTGTTGCCGATGCCGGCGCTGTCTGCACGCCGAACGGGCACCTTTACAACGTGACAATCACCGCGCACGGCATCCTGATGATGTTCTTCGTGGTGATTCCCGCACTGTTCGGCGGCTTTGGCAACTATTTCATGCCGCTGCAGATCGGCGCGCCGGACATGGCGTTTCCGCGGATGAACAACCTGTCGTTCTGGCTGTTCATCGCCGGGACCTCGCTGGCGGTGGCCTCGCTGTTCGCCCCGGGCGGCGGCGGCGATCTGGGCACAGGCGCGGGCGTGGGTTGGGTGCTTTACCCGCCGCTGTCAACCACCGCCGAGGGTGGCTATGCGATGGACCTGGCGATCTTTGCGGTTCACCTGTCGGGGGCCTCGTCGATTCTGGGGGCGATCAACATGATCACCACCTTCCTCAACATGCGGGCACCGGGCATGACGCTGCACAAGGTGCCGCTGTTCGCGTGGTCGATCTTTGTCACCGCATGGCTGGTCCTTTTGGCGCTGCCGGTGCTGGCAGGGGCCATCACCATGCTTTTGACCGACCGCAACTTCGGGACCACCTTCTTTTCGCCCTCGGGCGGCGGTGACCCGGTGCTTTACCAGCACATCCTGTGGTTCTTCGGCCACCCCGAGGTTTACATCATCATCCTTCCGGCCTTCGGCATCATCAGTCAGGTCGTCGCGACCTTTTCGAAAAAGCCGATCTTCGGCTATCTGCCGATGGTCTATGCGATGGTCGCCATCGGCGTCCTGGGCTTTGTCGTCTGGGCGCATCACATGTACACTGCGGGCATGTCGCTGACCCAGCAAAGCTACTTCATGCTGGCGACCATGGTCATCGCCGTGCCCACGGGCATCAAGGTGTTCAGCTGGATCGCGACGATGTGGGGCGGGTCGGTCGAATTCAAGACGCCGATGCTGTTCGCCTTTGGCTTCATCTTCCTGTTCACCGTTGGCGGCGTGACCGGCGTGGTTCTTAGCCAGGCCCCCGTCGACCGCGCCTATCATGATACCTATTATGTGGTGGCGCATTTCCACTATGTGATGAGCCTGGGCGCGGTCTTCGGCATCTTCGCCGGGGTCTATTTCTGGATCGGCAAGATGTCGGGCCGGCAGTACCCGGAATGGGCGGGCAAGCTGCACTTCTGGGCGATGTTCATCGGCTCGAACCTGACCTTCTTCCCGCAGCACTTCCTGGGGCGTCAGGGCATGCCGCGCCGCTATATCGACTATCCCGAGGCGTTCGCCTACTGGAACTGGTTCTCGTCGATCGGTGCCTTCGTGGCCTTTGCGTCCTTCGTGTTCTTCATCGGCATCGTCTTTTACACGCTGCTGGCCGGGCGCCGGGTGACCCAGAACAACTACTGGAACGAATACGCCGACACGCTGGAATGGACCCTGCCCTCGCCGCCGCCCGAACACACGTTCGAGCAACCGCCCAAGCGCGAAGACTGGGACAAATCCCACGCCCATTGACACGACGCGGTCGTGGTGCAGAAGGCCCCGGGGAGACCCGGGGCCTTGGTCGTTTCGGCCTGTTCAGGCTCCGGTCCGGCATCGCCTTCGGCGCAACCCGATCGCGGAATCCCAAGATTTTCTGCCGAAAATTCTTGGGACGCGCAAAAAAGTCTGGGCAAACGGTCTGGGCAAAACGGTCTGGGCACGGCGACACCCTGACGCGCCGATCGGTGATTTACCCCAGCCCGGGCTGCGATAAACTGCGGGGCAAAGGATACCGAAACATGCCCTACGAATGGCTTCCCCCGACCGACGGCCAGCAACACCTGCACCTTTGGCCGCATCGGTCCTTGTCGCAGCGTGGCTTCGTCTGGTTCGTCGGAGGGACGTCGGCCCTGATCGGGGTGCCCTTGATCGGGGTCATCGGCTCACCCGTGGTCTGGGTCCTTTTGCCCTTCCTTCTGGCGACGATCTGGGCGATCTGGTTTGCGTTGCGCAAGAACGGCCGTGACCGCGACATTGTCGAGGACCTGCACCTGTCGGCCGACCGGATCAGCCTGACCCGCCACGGGCCAAGGGGCCAACGCCAGGATTGGCAAGCAAATGCGCACTGGCTGCGCGTGACCTTGCACAAGACAGGCGGGCCGGTGCCGAACTATCTGACCATGAAAGGAGAGGGGCGCGAAGTAGAGCTGGGCGCGTTCCTGTCCGAAGCCGAAAGGGTTCAGCTGCGCGACGACCTGCTGCGGACGCTGGACCGGGCGCGTCAGACATGACGACCTTCCTGCGCGCACATTGGCAGATCACGATCCTGGCTTTTGCGGTTTTCGCGCTCTGGTCCACGCCAGTCCTTTACCCCCTTCGCATCCTGATCGTCTTCTTTCATGAACTGTCGCACGGCCTTGCCGCCCTTGTCACCGGTGGCAGCATCGTCAGCCTGACCCTGACGCCAGACGAAGGCGGGTTGGCCGTGACCAATGGCGGCAACCGATTTGTGATCCTTTCGGCTGGCTATCTTGGGTCGCTTTTGGTTGGTGTCGCGCTGTTTCTTGTCGCGCTGCGGACCCGGCTGGACCATGTGGCGGTCGCGGGCCTTGGGCTTTGCACCCTGCTGCTGGCCGCCCTGTATATCCGGGACGGATTTCCCCTGGTTTTCTGCCTGTTGACCGGGACCGCCCTGCTGCTGATTGCCTGGTTCACCGGGCATGGCGCAAACGACCTCGCGCTGCGCCTGGTCGGACTTGCAAGCATGCTTTACGTCCCCAATGACATCATAAGCGACACGATAGCCCGGGCACATCTGCGATCGGACGCGCGCATGCTTGCCGAAGAGTTCGGCGGTGCCACCATGCTTTGGGGCGGCGCCTGGCTGCTGACTAGCCTGGTGGTGATTGCGCTGACGCTGCGCTTCGCGCTGGGCACGAAAAGCAACATCGATTTGCGGGTCAACTCTTCCCCTGCCGTCCGGGGTGTTCCGCGCCGATGACCAGGGCAAGCCAGCCGCGCGGGCCCCTAAACTTGCTCAGGCCAAAACCCTCTCAGGCCAGCCGCGCCTTGACCAGGGCTCCGACTGCACCAAAGTCCATCTGGCCGGTGTAGCGACCTTTGAGTGCCGCCATCACCTTGCCACAGTCGCGGATGCTGGTGGCTTCGGTCTCTGCCACAGCGGCGGCAATCGCGGCCTCGATCTCGGCACTGTCCATCTGGCGGGGCAGAAACTCCTGGATCACGCCGATTTCGGCGAGTTCCTTTTCCGCCAGTTCCAGCCGCCCGCCCTCTTCGTAGGCGCGGGCGGATTCTTGGCGCTGCTTGACCATCTTGCCCATGATCTGCAGGATCTCGGGCTCGCCGACCTCACCCGCTTCGGCCTCGCCGCGCAGGGCAATCTCACGGTCCTTGATGGCGGCGTTGATCAACCGCAGCGTAGACAGCCGGTCCACCGCCTTGGCCTTCATCGCCTCTTTCAAGGCCGTTTGCAGCCGGTCTCGCAACAGCATTGGTCAATATCCCCTGATCTGCCCAGAGTGGCATCCTATCGTGATCCAAGCGCTGCCGCAACCAAGTGGCCCTTTTCCAACCTCCTGTTTTTTCTATGTATTCACTTGCCAATACGATCTTGACCGCGCGATCTTGACCGCAACGGCCCTTGCCCTTAGGGTCCGCCAAATTCCGAAAGGACAAATCCGACGATGCCCGCGCCGCAAAAGCCGACTGCTTGCCTTGCTCTGGCCGATGGCACGGTGTTTCACGGCATCGGCTTTGGCGCGACCGGCGTGACGGTCGCCGAACTGGTGTTCAACACCGCGATGACCGGCTACCAAGAGATCATGACCGATCCCTCCTATGCCGGTCAGGCGGTGACCTTCACCTTTCCCCATATCGGCAACACCGGCATCACGCCGCAGGATGACGAAACCGCGACCCCGGTTGCCGCCGGCATGGTGGTGAAATGGGACCCCACCGAGCCATCGAACTGGCGCGCGACCGACGATCTGACCAGCTGGCTGGCCAAGGTGGGCCGGATCGGGATGGGCGGGATCGACACCCGGCGGCTGACCCGGGCCATCCGACAGCAGGGCGCACCCCATGTGGCCTTGGCCCACGACCCCGAAGGGCGCTTTGACATTGCGGCGCTGGTGGCCAAGGCCCGCGCCTGGAAAGGTCTGGTCGGCCTGGACCTGGCGCGCGATGTCACCTGCGCGCAGTCCTACCGCTGGGACGAGATGCGCTGGGCCTGGCCCGAGGGGTATACCCGCCGCGAAGGACCGGGCCTGCGCGTTGTGGCGGTGGATTACGGGGCCAAGCGCAACATCCTGCGCTGTCTGGCCTCGGTTGGCTGCGAGGTGACCGTGCTGCCCGCCACCGCCACGGCCGAGGATGTGCTGGCCCATGACCCCGAGGGCGTGTTCCTGTCGAACGGCCCCGGCGACCCGGCCGCAACCGGAGCCTATGCCGTCCCGATGATACAGGCGGTGTTGGCCCGGGATCTTCCGCTGTTCGGCATCTGCCTTGGTCATCAGATGCTGGCGCTCGCCTTGGGGGCCGAGACGCGCAAGATGAACCACGGGCATCACGGTGCGAATCATCCGGTCAAGGACCTGACCACCGGCAAGGTCGAGATCACCTCGATGAACCACGGCTTTACCGTTGACGCCGATACCCTGCCCCAAGGCGTGCAGCAAACCCATGTCAGCCTGTTCGACGGCACCAATTGCGGCCTTGCCGTTACCGCAAAGCCGGTATTTTCGGTGCAGTACCACCCCGAAGCCTCGCCCGGGCCGCAAGACAGCTTTTATCTGTTCGAACGGTTTGCCGCCGCGATGCGGGATCGCCGCTCTGCCTGAACGCGATTAACGCGGCGTTAACCTCTCGGCCGCATGCTGCCCCCGGGGCCAGCTTGGGGATCGCTGTGGCAGGGGCAGAACGACAGATCACTGTCCGGCAGGCGCAGGACGCACCCTTGGTCCGTAACGGAACTGCCGTCGGTGCCGAATTGCCGCGCCATGGTGTCGTCAGCGCAGATGACAAGGTCAGCGCGCTGGCGCATCAGGGGCGCGAGGCGGGCCTGTTACGCGACGTGCTGCACGCGCGCGGGCTGGTGGTGGAACGCGACCTGTTGCAGGTCGAAGCCCGGGCATGGGGCGTCCGGGTCATCGACCTGGACAGCGTTCTGCCAGATCCCCGGCTGATCGACGCCTTGGGGGCCACGACCTGCCTGCGGCACGGGTTGGTGCCCTGGCGGCGCGCGGGTGGGGTGACGGTGGTGGCGCTGTCCCGACCCGAGGAATTTCGCCGCCTGCGCCCGATGCTGGAGGCGCGGCTTGGCCCGGTCAGCGCCGGTCTGGCCCCAGCGCAAGCGATTTTGGCAGCGGTACATGCCTGGCGCGGGCCAAAGCTGGCCAGGGCGGCCGAAAATCTCGTGCCCGAAAGCGAAAGCTGCCGCAGTTGGCCCAAGCTGATG
>Ga0247840_10011351_pt1 | contig 10883 bp, 9 predicted proteins | sample LaCruzMarch2015__FD_192404 | JGI IMG/M metagenome (GOLD analysis project Ga0247840, IMG submission 192404) | Freshwater microbial communities from meromictic Lake La Cruz, Castile-La Mancha, Spain - LaCruzMarch2015_17m | ecosystem: Environmental > Aquatic > Freshwater > Lake | place: Spain...
ACCGGAGCAGGGATCTTGCGGGACGGGTCAAATTGCTTGGTGGCGTATCGCCAGTTGAGGGAGTCGATCAAGGCGGCGGGTTCGAGGAATTGCATGAGGCCGAATGGAAGCCGGTTGCGCGCCGTGCGCAAGACGTTTTTCTGCGATCCCGGGAACCGGGGGCCTCTCCGAAAGCCGCCACTTCACGGATCTGCCCAAGGGGCATGGGGCTTCCCACCGGTGTGAGGCACAGCATTCCCGGAGGGTTTTCAGTCGCCAAGCGGGCGGGACGGCTCAGCCGATCCCGGTTCGGCGAAATTCTGGAGTTCGTCCGTGGATCGTGCTACGGTCGCGCCATGAGTTCATCCCTCTCCGTGGCCGAACTGCGCGATCTTGACCGCTCGCACCATCTGCATCCGTTTACCAACCACCGCGACATGCATGGGCCGGGCACCCATCTGATCAAGTCCGGAGACGGGTGTTTTCTCATCGATCAGGATGACCGCCGCCTTCTCGACGGGCTGGCCGGGCTCTGGTGCGTGAATGTCGGTTACAATTGCGTGGCGATCACCGAGGCGGTGCATCGTCAGATGGAGCAGCTGCCGTATTATCCGTCCTTCTTCAACAGCACGACGGAATCCCCGATTCTGGTCGCGGAATTCCTGGCCCAAAAGGCGCCCGCCCGCCTCAATCGCGCGGTCTTTTCCAATTCCGGTTCGGAGGCCAATGAGACCGCTCTGAAAACGATCCGCGCGTATTTCAAGCTCCGCGGCCAATCGAAAAAAAGCAAAATCCTGTCCCGCACGTTCTCGTATCATGGAGTCACGCTCGCGACGACAAGCATGACCGGACTGCCGAGCTGCTACGAGCCCTTCGACCTTCCTTTGTCCGGATTTATCCATGTTCCCGGGCCGCATGCCTACGGGGTGCAATCGCCCCTCGATCACGCGGCCTACGGCCAGTGGTGCCTGGAGGAGACCGCGCGGATCATTGCCCGGGAGGGAGCCGACACCATTGCGGCGATGTTTGTGGAACCGATCCAGGGTGCCGGCGGGGTGATCCCGCCGCCGCCGGGATACCTTCTGGAGCTGCGGGAACTCCTCCGCAAAAAGGACATCCTCTTTGTTGCGGACGAGGTCATCACCGCCTTCGGCCGCCTCGGCGACTGGTTCGCCAGCGGGCTCTGGAATCTCGATCCGGATTTGATGACGCTCGCCAAGGGGCTCACCAGCGGATACCTCCCGCTCGGCGCGACGATGGTCAGCGATGAGATCGCGCAGACGCTCTTTGAGGGCGGATATTACGCCCACGGATTCACCTATTCCGGGCACCCGACCTGCGCCGCCGCGGCGCTGGCAAACCTCCAGACCATCGAATCCCTCGGCCTCGTCCCGCGGGTCCGCGACGATGTCGGACCATATTTTCAAGCAAAGCTTCACGGGCTCGCCGGCCATCCGGCCGTTGCGGAAATCCGGGGAACCGCCCTCATCGGGGCTGTTGAGCTTGTTCCACGGCCCGGCACCGTGTCCGCTCCGAATACTCTCGGGGGGAAGGCCTCGAACCTCATCCGGGAAGAAGGGGCGATCGTGCGCGGCATCCGCGACCTCATCGCCATGGCCCCGCCCCTGATCATCACCCATGCGGAGATCGATCTTCTTTTCGATTCCGTCCGGCGCGGGCTGGAGAAATTGTGGGATTGAACTTTCCTCGGAAGAGTATTCGACTTGCCGCTTGATCTGGGGCAGGTTTTGGCACGATGTCCACGACGGCAGAAGAACTTCCACCGGAGACAGTCGAGGTGCAGATCCCGCGCCCCGGCGGGCAGCGCTCGTTTTATCGCATCGACGAGGAGTCCGGGCGGGTCATGCCCTGCCAGCCGGCAGAAGCCCAGGTCATCGTCTACAACTCCCCGACGATCGACGATGAAGCGGACCTTCTGGAGCTTCACAACATCGATTATCACACGCTCCAGTCGTCCCTGGATCCTGATGAACTCTCGCGTCTGGAGTTCGAGCACGACCACGCGGCGATCATTTTCAAACGCCCGAAGAGCTTCTGCGCGGACGACAACTTTTTGCTGAAGCTCACCTCGACCGGCGTGTTCCTCTACGAGGATTACCTGGTGGTCGTGATGCCGGATGACGCCCCGCTTTTTGAGGGGCGGGTCCCCTTCCGGGTCCAATCGGTTCAGGATGTCATCCTCCGCCTTCTCTACCAGAGCATCTACCACTTCGAGGGCCACCTCAAGGCGATCAACATGCTCTCCGACTCGCTCGAGCGCCGGATCATCACCTCCATGGAGACCCGTTACCTCCTGAACATGTTCGCGCTCGAGAAAAGCCTGGTTTACATCCTGAACTCGATCAACTCGAACGCCGCCCTGCTGGAGAAAATGAAGTCCGCCGCCGAGAAGCTCAGCCTGGATCACGACCAGACGAGCATCCTCGATGACATCGCTATCGAAAACCAGCAGTGCCTCCGCCGGTCGGAAATTTACTCCCAGGTTATTTCCGGCCTCATGGACGCCCGCGCCTCGATCGTCAGTCACAACCTCAACATCCTCATCAAGCAGTTCACGATCTGGACGATCGCCATCATGCTCGCGAACCTCGTCGTCGGGATCTTCTCGATGAACGTCCGGCTCCCGATGCCGATGGAGCACGAGATGTGGCCGTTCTACCTGATCAATATCCTGGCCGTGGGATCGGCGATCGGGGTTTTCTGGCTTTCACGGGTCCGGAAATGGTAAGGGTCACCGCATGAAGCGCCTCGATACCAGCCGTCTTTCGCGTCCCCGGCTCTGCGTCCAGTCGGTTGAGCCCGCGTTTGGAGAGAACTACAAGCCCGGCTATATCGGGTTCACCCACACCGGCTCCCCGCTGCTCGCGCGCGGGATCGCCCACTTCACCCGCTGGTCGCGGCTCAGCGACATCCATGTTTCGCACGTTCTCGTCGTGAGCGCGGAAAACGAATGCGTTGAGGCGGTGGGCGGAAAAGGCGTCGTCAAGTCTCCGCTCGACCGGTATTTCAACGACCCCAAAACCCAGATCTTTTTTCGCAAGCCCCGGAAATGCACACAGTCCCTCGGCCAGCGCATCGCGGAGTCCGCGCTCGCGCAGGTCGGGACAAAATACGACAACCTCCTCACCGCCGCCCAGGTGCTGGAGGGCAGCTTCCTCCGCCGCTGGCTGATGTCCCACTTCCGTGAAAGCCCGGATCATTTTGTCGGGCATCTCCTCAATCGCGACGAACGTTGGATCTGCAGCGAACTCGCCGCCTACTGCCTGGATTGCCAGCCGGAATACGCCGACAAGGGGGTTCTGGCCCGGCCGCACAACGCCATCGATCCCCAGGAGCTTTTTGAAGATCAGGAGATCTTTGCTAACTGGAGCACCGAGCCGGAGGAAGGCCCGAAGACGCCCGCCTCCCGCACGGGCTGAGCCGCGCCCGGCCGGTCCCGCCGGTCGGCCCTCTCCCCTGTCCTCCAGAGGGCCGTCTTCCTGGCACCCCTGAAAAACCCTGAAATCCGCAGCGAGGAACGCGGGGGGATCGGCCTTGGGCTTGTCGAACCGGGATTTCGGCGTAAGGTGGCGCGATGATTTCGCTTGATCCAGCCTTGGTTCCGGACACCTCCGGGCATTTTGGTCCTTACGGGGGGATGTTTGTGCCCGAGACGCTCATGACCGCTCTCCGGGAGCTGGAGACGGAGTATCTGAAGGCGGCGGCGGACCCGGCCTTTCAGGCCGAACTCTCCGGCTTGCTCAAAGACTTTTGCGGGAGGCCAACCCCGCTCTATTTTGCGGAGCGCATGACCGGGCTGCTGGGAGGCGCAAAAATTTATCTCAAGCGGGAGGATCTGCTCCACACGGGGGCGCACAAGATCAACAACGCGATCGGGCAGATCCTGCTGGCTCGGCGGATGGGCAAGAGCCGGATCATTGCCGAGACCGGGGCCGGGCAGCACGGCGTCGCCACGGCCACGGCGGCTGCCAGGTTCGGCTTGGAATGCGTGATTTACATGGGGGCGGTGGATATGGAACGGCAGGCGCTCAATGTCGCCCGCATGCGGTTTCTCGGAGCGAAGGTCGTGCCGGTGACCGCCGGGCAGGCGACACTCAAGGAGGCGATCAACGAGGCTATGCGCGACTGGGTGACCAATGTCCGCACAACACACTACATCCTCGGCAGCGCGCTCGGCTCGCATCCGTATCCGATGATCGTCCGGGATTTCCATAAAATCATCGGGGAGGAAACCCGGCGCCAGATTCTCGAGCGCGAGAACCGGCTGCCGGACCAGCTCGTGGCCTGCGTCGGCGGCGGGAGCAATGCGATCGGCTTTTTTCATGCGTTCATCGGAGACCCTGCCGTGGGGCTCACCGGTGTCGAGGCGGGGGGCGACGGCATCACCCGCGGCCGGCATGCGGCCAGGTTTCAAGGGGGCAAGCTCGGCGTTCTTCAGGGCACAAAGACCTGGCTGCTCGCCGACGACGACGGCCAGATCGAGCTGACACACTCGGTGTCCGCGGGCCTCGACTATGCCGCGATCGGGCCCGAGCACAGCTACTACCGCGACCAGGGGCGGATCTCCTATGACTTTGCCACCGACGACGAGGCGCTGGCCGCCTTCCGGACCCTTTCCGAAGTCGAGGGAATCATTCCCGCGCTGGAGTCCGCCCACGCGATCGCGCACGTCATCAAGATCGCGCCGGCGCTGTCCAGTGACACGCTGGTGATCGTCAATCTGTCCGGCCGCGGAGATAAAGACGTCCAGCAGGCGGCGGAACTCCTGCTGAAATGAGTGCCGCAGAAAAGCTGATTCCCTTCGAGGTCCGCGAAGCGGGCCGCGAAGGGGTTCCGGAGGCGATCGCGAGGTCCCGGGATTTTCTGCTTTCGCTGCAGCGGCCCGATGGGCACTGGGAGGGCGAACTGCTCGTCGATGCCACACTCTGTTGCGACACGATCATCTTCATGCACTGGAGCGGCCGCGTGGAGGCCGATCTGCAGAGAAAGTGCGCGGACCATATCCGCAAGCGCCAGACCAAGGACGGGGGCTGGAACATTTTTATCGGAGGCCCCTCGGAGATCAACGCGTCGGTGAAGGCGTATTTCGCACTGAAGCTCTCCGGCGATTCCCCGAATGCGACCTGGATGCGCGAGGCCCGGGCAAACATTCTGCGGCTGGGCGGCATCCCGCAGATGAATACCTACGGCCGGCTCTACCTCGCCTTGCTCGGACAATTCCCCTGGGAATACGTGCCGACGATCCCGCCGGAGATCTTCCTGCTGCCGAACTGGTTTTTCTTCAACATCTACGAAATGTCCTCGTGGAGCCGGACGATTATCGCCCCGCTGGCGATCCTCAACCACTACAAGCCGACCCGCACACTCCCGGCGGCGCTCCACCTCCACGAGCTGTATCCTGCCGGCCTCGAGAATACGGATCTCTCGCTGAAAAAGGAACCGCGCTTCTGGGCGTGGCGGAACTTTTTTCTCCGCTGGAACACGGTGCTGAAGCTTTACAACCGGTTCCCGTTTCATCCCCTGCGGAGCCGCGCCTTGAGGAGTGCGGAAACCTGGATGACCGATCGCATGGGGGAGGGCAGCGAGGGGCTCTCCGCCATTTTCCCGGCGATGCTCAACGCCATGATGGCGCTGCAGGTGCTGGGTTACGCACAGGACCATCCGCTCATGAAAAAAGCCTGGGACGACTTCCGCGGGCTTTTTGTCGAAGAGGAGGAGGACTTCCGCATCCAGCCGTGCCTTTCCCCGGTCTGGGATACGGCGATCACCATGATCGCGCTCGGGGAGTCCGGGCTCGGCGGAAAACATCCGGCCCTGGCGCGCGCATCCAAGTGGCTGGAGGAGCGGGAGGTTCGCTTCCGCGGAGACTGGGCGGTCCGCATGCCGGATCTGGAGCCCAGCGGATGGGCCTTCGAGCACGACAACAAGTTTTATCCGGACACCGACGACACCATGATGGTGCTCATGGCCCTCCTTCAGGCGGCGCCGGAAAACGAGTTTTCGAGAAAGGCTCTCTTTGACCGGGCGCTTGCGTGGCTGCTGGCCTTCCAGTGCCGCGATGGCGGGTGGGCGGCCTTCGACAAAGACGTGACGGCTTCCTGGCTCGAACATGTCCCGTTTGCCGATCACAATGCCATCCTGGATCCCCCGTGCAGCGATCTCACCGCGCGTGTGCTCGAACTCCTCGGCGCCATCGGCCACGACCCGCGCAGCCTGGAGGTCCGCCGCGCGGTCGCCATGCTCAAGCGAACGCAGGAGTCCGATGGTTCCTGGTATGGCCGCTGGGGCGTGAACTACATCTACGGCACCTGGCAGGCGCTGCGCGGGCTCGCCGCGATCGGGACAAACATGGAGGAGGAATGGATCCGCCGCGGACGCGATTGGCTGGAGAGCTGTCAGAACGAGGACGGCGGCTGGGGCGAGACGTGCGAGAGCTACAATTTCCCGGCGCTCAAGGGACGAGGCCCCAGCACGGCCAGCCAGACGTCCTGGGCGCTCATGGGCCTGTGCGCGTGTGGAGATGTGTCACGGGAACCCATCCGCAAGGGGATCGAATGGCTTGTCGAACGCCAAAATACCGAGGGTTCCTGGAGCGAGGATTACACCACCGGCACCGGCTTTCCCTGCGTCTTCTACCTCAAATACGACATGTATCGGAATCACTTTCCGCTCCTGGCTTTGGCGACTTTCGCCAGGATGGGTCGCGCCTCTTAAGGCGTGGGCTCACCGGCTTCCGCTTTCCCGAACCCGATAAGCCCGGGATCGGTTTCTGAAAGCGTTCCGTGGCGAACGTATTGGAAGCCGACTATCCCAAGCCCGGGAACGAAATCGAGGATCTGGTGATCGGGCGTCGTTCTGCAAGCGATGCACAATGCCGGCAGGGAAGTTTGTATTGGCATTCAGTTTTTCGGAAAGTAGCTATCTATTCCTTTCAGAAAGCCGCGCATCTTCCGGATGGGCCGGACCGGGATCAGTTCGACACGGTCCTCGTATCGCGTCACGCGCAGCTTCTCGCCGGGAGTCAAACCCAATGCCTTGCGGACCGCCAGCGGAATGACCACTTGATATTTCGGAGAAACGGTAACGGTATTCCTATCGATCGAGTTATTGTAATACGAAGTCTCTATCGATGAAAGCGACTTTTTCTCCGTGCTCTTCCTGGGCCCTGGCGGTTAAAGTTCAGGCGCTTGAATCTCTACACCGACATCGTCCGCCCCGGCCTGTTCCGTTTTCATGCGGAAACCGCTCATCACATCGCACTGACCGGGCTCAAGCTCACGCCCGCTCCGCTTGTCCGCGCGCTGTTCGGGGGGGCTGCGGAACATCCCGTCCGCCTTTTCGGACTGACATTCCCGAACCCCGTCGGGCTGGCGGCCGGGATGGATAAAAACGCGGAGGTGCTGGGGGCCTGGGAGGCGTTGGGTTTTGGATTTGTCGAAGCCGGAACCGTGACGGCGCTGGCGCAGCCCGGCAATGACAAGCCGCGGTGTTTCCGCTACCCGCGCCAGCATGCGCTCATCAACCGCATGGGCTTCAACAATCTCGGGGCCGAGGCGGTCGCCAGAAACCTCGCAGGGTTGAAAGCGTCCGGACGCTGGCCCCGGATTCCGGTCGGCATGAATATCGGGAAATCGAAGGTGACACCGCTCGAGGAGGCGCCTTCCGACTACGCCGCCAGCTTCCGCGCCCTCCTGCCGTTCGGAGATTATTTTGTCATCAATGTCAGCTCGCCGAACACACCCGGCCTCCGCCAGCTCCAGGACCGGGATTCGCTGGCCGCCATTGTCCGCACCCTCAAAGCCATCGATTCCTCGAAGCCCCTCCTGGTAAAAATCGCGCCCGATCTTTCGGACGAGGCCGTCAAGGACATGGCCGCGCTCGCGGAGTCGGAAAAACTCGATGGCCTGATCGCCACAAATACCACGCTCGACCATTCGGCCGTGCCTGCGGAGAGCGACCAGACCGGTGGGCTCAGCGGAGCCCCCCTCCGCGTCCGGTCCACACAGGTGCTCCGGATTTTACGCGAGCACACCGCCCTCCCGGTCATCGCTTCCGGCGGCGTCATGAGCGCGGACGCCGCGCGTGAAAAGCTCGAAGCCGGCGCCTCGCTCGTCCAGATCTACACCGGCTTCATCTACCGCGGGCCGGGGCTGATCCGGGATATCGTCGGGGTTTGGAATCCCTCCCGGTAAAGCGCTCTAAAAACCTCCTGCGGGTTGCCCGTGGCAACGCGGGCCTTTGCTGCCGGTCGGGGAATGTGCTATAGGAGGGCGTGAAATTTATCTGGCGCACACTGGCGATCCTCGCTGCGATCTGGATGATCGCGGCCGCCGCGATCGGCATGTTCCGGGCGGCCAGTCCCACGCCGGAAAAACTGAAGGCCTATGTGGAGGCCCATCCGCTCGGGGGTTTGACGGAGAGCCAGAGGGGGGAAGTTCTGGAAAAGACCGCGGAGCAACTCAACCGCCTGACCTTTGACCAACGTCGCGAGCTGCAGGAAAGCGGAACGATCCGCAGTCTTTTTGAAGGCCTTCATCCGGCGGAGCGCGCCCGGTTTTTGGATCTCACCCTGCCCGAAGGTTTCCGGCAGATGATGACGGCTTTGAACAAGATGACGCCCGAAAAGCGGCAGCGGCTTGTGCAGCGGGCGTTGGATGACATTCGAAAAAATACTCCCCGCTCGGCGGAACGCATCAATGAGGAGGAGGTGAAGAAGGTCCTCGCCAGCGGAGTTTCCAGTTTTTATGAGGAGGCAAATGCGGACGTGAAGCTGGATTTCGCGCCGGTTCTTGAGGAACTGCAGCGGAGCATTCAGAACATGCGATGAGAGCACGGGGGGTCACGCTTTTGGAGTTGCTGGCTGTCGTGGCGATCCTCGGGCTTCTGGCGGCGCTGACGGTTCCCGCGATCCGTTCCGGAATTTCCCGGGCCGACGCCGCCAAGTGTCTGGGCCACCTCAAAGAAATCGGCGTCGGGCTCCAGGCCTGGCTCGCAGACAACAACATGACGATGCCCCCGCTGGTGGCCGGCCGGAAAAGCCGGAGCGAGGAGGTCCCGGTGATCGATACCGCGCTGGCCCCCTATCTCCCCGATCAGCGGGTTTTCGCCTGTCCGGCTGACGACCGCCTCGCGGCGGAGACCGGCACCAGCTATTATTGGAACAGCGTCCTGAGCGGGCAGTCCGCGGCGAATTTGAATTTCCTCTCTCTCGCCACCGATTTGTCAAAAATCCCGATCCTCGTGGACAAGGAAGGCTGGCACCGGCACTCGGAAGATAAAGTGAATCACCTTTTTGCGGACGGTCATGCCGCGAACCAACTCCGTCTTTTTGTCGAGCCATGATCTGCGTTGATTCGATCTGCAAAAAATTCCGCGGAAGGCCCGCGGTATCGGGCGTTTCCTTCGAGGTGGACAGGGGAGAAATCTTCGGCCTTCTCGGGCATAACGGAGCCGGCAAGAGCACGACGTTTGGAATCGCCCTCGGGCATGTGCATGCGGACTCCGGGCGTGTGACCATCGACGGCCACGATGTCGCAACCGCGCGCCCGCTGGCGCTGGCCCGCGTGGGGGCGATTTTCGAAACACCGGCATTTTACGATTACCTGAGCGGCTGGAAAAACCTGCGGTTTTTTGTTTCGCTCGGCGGCGGGGCCACCCGATCGCGCCTGGAGGAGGTCGTGCGGCTGGTCGGTCTCGAAGAGCGGATCCACGATCCGGTCCGCGCCTACAGCCATGGGATGCGCCAGCGGCTGGCCCTGGCCCAGGCGCTGCTGCCGGACCCCGGGGTCGTGATGCTCGACGAGCCCACCGAAGGCCTCGATCCGGAGGGAATCCACGAAATCCGCTCGCTCATCCAGAAGCTGCGCACCGAGCACGGGATCACGGTCATTCTTTCCTCGCACCTTCTCCACGAGGTGGAACAGCTCTGCGACCGCATCGCGATCCTTCACCGGGGTTCACTCATCTTCTGCGGCCGGTGGCAGGAGGCCGGTCCGGCGGGAACACAGTGGAAGATCGGGACTCCCGACCTGGAAAAATGCCGCGCCGTATTAAGAGATTTTGGAGGAAGCGCGCTGGAGGATGGCACCGTGAGTCTGCCGGATGCGGCGGATCCCGCGGCGGTTGTCGCCGCGCTTGTGGCCGCCGGAGTCCGGGTCGGGGAGTTCCGGAAGGTGGTCCGGACGCTGGAAGACTTTTATCTTGAGAGGACCGGCTGATGAGCGCCTGTATCGAAACCCCGTGGCATGGGCATCCTGCCCATGTCTTGCTGGATTGCTACGCATGGGCAGGATGCCCGTGCCACAGGAGTTGGCCGCCGGAGTCCCTTTTGAACCGACGTTATTCCTGATGCTGTTCCTCCAACAATTTTCCGGCGAGCTGCTCAAGCTCTTTGCCCGCAAGCGGACCTACATCGGTTTCGGTGCTTTCCTGGGGGTCGAGCTGCTGATGCTGTTTCTCCTCAACCTGGAGCGTGTGCGGAAGGGAATCGCCCGCGTGATCGAGGAAGCCGGATATCCGGCCGAGGCCTATCTCTCCGGTCTCACTCTCGCGTTCCTGGTCCTTCTCTCCTCCGTTTTTCTTTTGGGGTCTTTGTATCTGGCGTTGATCGCCGGCGATGTGGTGGGCAAGGAAGTCGAGGACGGCACGCTGCGCATGATGCTCTGCCGTCCGGTCTCCCGCAGCCGGATTCTGCTCCTCAAGCTCGGGGCCGTCATTGTTTATTCGCTCGTTCTCACCTGGTTTGTCGCCATCACAGCCCTGGCCCTCGGGCTGCTGCATAGCGGGGCGGGCGGGCTTTTTGTTTTTGCGCCGATGGAAAAGGTTTTCGCGCTCTACGAGTTCTGGCCGGGACTCATCCGCTACACGATCGGGGTCGGGCTGCT
>Ga0247840_10011352_pt1 | contig 10883 bp, 4 predicted proteins | sample LaCruzMarch2015__FD_192404 | JGI IMG/M metagenome (GOLD analysis project Ga0247840, IMG submission 192404) | Freshwater microbial communities from meromictic Lake La Cruz, Castile-La Mancha, Spain - LaCruzMarch2015_17m | ecosystem: Environmental > Aquatic > Freshwater > Lake | place: Spain...
TTGGCGCGTCTGCCGGCCGGCGATTACCAGGTTAGCGTCGAGGCGCCCGGCTATTTCCCGGCCGTTCCTCAAACCGTGACCCTCGCGGCCGCCGATGAGCGGAACCTGGGCTTCACGCTCAACGCCGTTGGCGGGTCGGTCTCCGGCGTCGTGCGCTCGCCCGGCTCCAATGCGGTGGCCGGCGCCACGGTCGTGATTGGCTGGACTAATGCCAGCGCCGCATACGGCGACTGGCGCGGCGACACCCGGAGCACGGATGCCTTGGGGCGCTTCCAATTTGTCGGCTTGCCGCCCGGCGCCTATCGACTGTCAGCCGGGGCGTCCGGGTATGGCGAGTCTGTGCCCGTCGCGGTGACGGTCACCAATTATTCGTCCTCAGTCTCCGTCGACCTCACCTTGCGTTCGGCCAGCGGAGTCACGGGCGTGGTCGTGGATGCCGGAACCCTGACGCCCATCGCCGGTGCGCGCGTTGAGCCCAATGTCTATCCGCCCGCCGACACGGCCGTGTATTCCGATGCCCAGGGCCGGTTTACCCTTTCGGGCCTGGCCACCGGCTCGTACCGGATTTATGGGATTGCGACGAATTATTTGGACGGCTTTGCCGAGATCACCCTGGCCGGGTCGCAAACCAGCGCGCTCACCATCGCCCTGTCCCACGTGGGCCGGATCTCCGGCTATGTCAGGGGCGGAGTCGCTTCCAATGCGGCAGCCCATATGCCCGTCGTCGTGTGGTCTGAAAAGGATAACCTGGAGACCGTGACCGATGCGCAAGGCTATTACGTTCTGGATGGCATTTCAACAGGCCGCTATGCCATTGGCCTGGGCTCGGTGAACGGCATGTCCAAGGGTCGGCAGGACGTGTCCATTACGGCCACACAGTGGAACCTGACGGTCAACTTTACGAGCGCGCTCTCGTCCATTTCCGGCACGATCCATGGCGTGGGCGGCACGCCTCAGTCCAATGCCACCGTGTACCTGGTCAACGGTTCGGACCTGCTGTCGAGCGTGCAGTCAGATGCGCAGGGCGGATATCGGTTCTGGGTGTACGCCGCTGATACCTATGCGGTCCTGGCGCGCGCGGCTGGCGCCTTGTGCGCGCCTGTCACTCACGTGGCGGTGGGCTCGAATGCGCAGGTGACCGGCCAAAACGGCTTTGCGGGAAGTAACGCACTGGCCCTGGAAGTGGTGGCGGCCGCCGGAGGCGCGCCGGTCTCGAATGCCGAAGTGCGGATCCAGCTGCTGTCCGATCCCACCACCCACATCCTGGCCAATCAAATCTCGTCCAATGCAGCGGGCTGGTATGCGTTCTCGAACGTGCCGCCGGGCAGCTATCGCGCCCGCATCGTCGCCGACCGTTTCGCGGCCGTCGAAACATCGGTGACCCTGACCGGCACGCTGACCACCGCTCATGTCGAACTGGCCGCAGGCCGGTCGATCCATGGCCAGGTCTGCACCAACGGGGGTGTCGGATTGCCCTTCTCACAGGTGGATGTGTGCCAGTCCAATGGCGTGCTGCTGACCCTGTGGGCCGGGGCGACCGGGGGCTATGGCACCGTGTCGGCGCCCGGTTCGCTGCTGTCCATGGCCGTGGTGTCGCATCGTCCCTTTGAGGCGGCATTCGTGGCTGCGGATATGCGGTCGACAACCAGCCGAAGCGACCAGGTGACCTTGGCGGCCGCGTCCACGGCAGTCGTCTCCGGTGTCGTGAGGGATGGATTGGGCAGCCTGGTGGCGGGCGCAGGGCTCTCCCTGCTGACCACGCAAGGCACGGTGATCGCCGTGGCGCAGTCGGATCTCGATGGACGATTCTCCGTGCCTTGGTGGCCGTCCGGCTCGTTTGTGCTCAAGGCCAGTGCCTTGGGGTATGGCTCGGTGCAAACCAATGTGACCTTGGTGTCCGGAGCCAGCTTGACCGGTCTCTCCTTGACGATATCTGAGCCCCTGGCCGTGGGAGCGGCGGTCACCAACAGCTCATCATTCGTCCTTCAACGCGCCGACGGATTGACCCGCCCTCATGGCGCGCTTCCGTATCGGGGGGGCTGGTGGGGGGATGAATCGTATAACGGGATTCCGCACCCCAGCGTGGCCCGGGACCGGTATGGCAAGGATTTCATGGTTGACGTGTTCAATCCCTGGTACGACGCCTATCAGCATGGCCGCCATAACTGCAATGGCGTGCTCGATAATTATTCCCAGGCGAAATATTGGAACCAGATGATGGATAAGACCTATAACAACTGGTGCACCGCCTATGAGAACATGAAGGCACAACAAGGCGGACAAGCCGTCGTGACCGTGTCCAAGGGCATCTTGTGGGGCGCCAAGGCCGTCAAGTTCCTGTGGTCAGTCGCCGAAATGGGCGGCAATATCGAAAAATGCATCAAGGATCCATCCGGATTTGGCATGACTCCGGCTGACTTGGATAAGGCCAAGTATGCTCTGAATACCTTGAATTCCATCGCCGGTTATGTGGGGACTGCCCGAAGCGCGGCTGCCACCGGCCAGAATGTCAACAATGCGGGATTGACGCTGCAGTCTATCAGCGCGGCCATGGGTCAAGTCAAAGACCTTATCGCAAGCACCCCCATGGATAAGTTCATGCCGCAAGCCGCGGGGCTTCTGTCTGATGGCATCCAGCTGTATAATGGCTTTGCCGATTTTCTCGATGAGGCCAATAAGATGGGCGACTTCCAGTCTGCCTTCGACTACCTGAATGCCCAGTACAGCTACGACTATGCCATCCAGCAATATTGGAAAAATCGCCGTCAGATGATAAATTCCATTGCCGATTGCAAGACCGGCGACGACACGGATCCCACGGATCCGCCCCCGCAAGAGCCCAGCAACCCGGGCGACACGGGCGGCGGCATCAATGGGTTCAGCGGCGATCCCAATATCAAGGTGGCCACCGGCTATTCGACGCTCGGCTATATCCCGGCCGGGGAACGGATCTATTATACGATCCATTTCGAAAACATGACGAACGTGACCGCGCCGGCCGCACAGGTGTCGATCGCCGATCAGCTCGATGCGCGCCTGGATTGGACCACGCTCCAGCTGGGCGATATCGGATTCAACCAGGTCCTGGCCCAGGTGCCGGCCGGGTTGACCGCGTATGCCACCCATGGCATTGAGGTGGCAACAGATCCGAATCCGGTCAGCGTGTCGGCCTTCCTGGATCAATCGAGTGGCGTGGTGACGTGGACCCTGCAATCCGTGGATCGCGCCACGGGCCAATTGCCGGACGACCCGCTCGCCGGGTTCCTGCCGCCCAACACCAACCCGCCCTGTGGCGAAGGTTACGTGTCTTTCAGCGTGTGCGTGCGGACGAACCTGGCCCATGGCGATACGATCACCAATAGCGCCCGGATCGTCTTTGACGTCAACGCGCCGATCGAGACGCCCATGGTCACGAACACGGTGGACTTAATCGCGCCTTCAAGCGCCGTCAATGCGTTGCCGTCACGGTCAGCCTCGACGTTTACGGTCTCGTGGGCGGGGACGGACAGCGGGTCTGGCATTGCCACCTATGATGTGTATATGAACCAGGACAGCGGCGCGTTGACCCTATGGCTGACCGGCACCACGGCCACTAGTGCCTCGTTTAATGGCGCGGTGGACGTGACGTATGGATTCACCTGCGTGGCCCGGGACCATGTGGGCCTCGTCGAGGCCGGGCCCCGCTCAACGCTCGATACCTCCACCCGGGTCGTGAGTGCAACTCCACCTTCCGGCGTGTCCGCCTCGAAAGGGACTTATACGGACCGCGTCTTGCTTTCGTGGAACACGGCAATTTACGCGACCGCGTACGAAGTCTGGCGCGCCGCAGTTAACGACAGCGCGCAAGCGGCCAAGCTGGCTGATGCAGCGGCGTTGTTGTACGCGGATACGAGCGTTCAGCCGGGCAGCCGGTATTATTACTGGGTCAAGTCTCGCAACGAGGCCGGGCTCAGCGATTTCAGCCTGTCTGACATGGGCTGGCGCCGCAGCGCCGCGGCCGGCACGCTGCGGTATGGCGATTTCGACGGTGACGGGATCGCGGATATTGGACTGTACCAGGAATCCACGGGCTACTGGTATGTCATGCTTTCCGCCAGCGGGAATTCCCTGGTCACCGCCCAGCTCGGGGGCCCGACCTATCGGCCGGTCACCGGCGACTATGACGGCGATGGCAAGACGGATCCAGCCGTGTACCAGGAGCTGAGCGGGGCCTGGGCCGTGATGATGTCAAGCCAAGGCTATGGACTGGTCACGACGGCGTTTGGCGGGTCCGGCTACACGGCCGTGCCTGCCGATTATGACGGGGATGGCAAGGCAGACCCGGCCGTCTACGCGAGCGCGTCGGGGGCCTGGGTTGTGATGATGTCGGGCCAGGGCTATGCCCCGATCTCGGCCGCGTTCGGCGGCGTGGGTTTCTCGGCGGTGCCGTCCGATTACGACGGGGATGGCAAGGCGGATCCGGCCGTGTACCAGGAGGCGTCGGGCGCCTGGGCGGTCATGATGTCGAGCCAGGGTTATGCGCCTGTGTCCGCAGCATTCGGCGGCCCCGGCTATCGCCCGGTGCCCATGGATTATGACGGGGATGGCAAGGTGGACCCGGCCGTGTACGCGGCCGCGGCGGGCCTCTGGTCCGTGATGATGTCGGCCCAGGGCTACACGCCGGTCTCCACCGTGTTCGGCGGCGTCGGGTATTGGCCTGTGCCCACGGATTATGACGGCGATGGCCGTATGGATCCGGCCCTCTATCAAACCGTCACCGGCCAATGGCTGATGATGCTCTCCGGCAGCGGCTACATACAGTCCGGTGTCATCTTCGGTGGCGCCGGATTCGATCCTGTGCTGCCGGTGCGGTAATCATGTGTCAGAAAACAAAGCGAGAGGGGGTGTCGGTTTTACGGGATTTTGCCCTTTCAAGGTAGGTAGAATCTGCCAGGGAATGACGAAGCTCCGGTGTCGCCATTTAATTTCTTTTTTAATTGCTTCCCCTCTTGGGCTGAGCCATTATTTGCTCTCTTTTTACACGGATGTGGGATTCGATCACGGCCTTATCAGATGCGATAACAGGGGCGGGAGCATTATGATTATCAGGGAACGGGCATATCCGAGGGCGGGCTTGGTCGGCAACCCGTCGGACGGTTATTTCGGGAAAACCATTTCGTTTGTCTTTGGCAATTTTCAAGCCGGCGTCGTGTTGTATGAGACGCCGGAACTGGAGATCGTTCCCAACACCCGTGATCACTCGCGGTTTGATAGCCTGCGGCACCTGGTCGAGGATGTCCAGCTGAACGGGTATTATGGGGGAATCCGCTTGCTGAAAGCCACGGTGAAACGGTTTGGCGATTATTGCGACGAACAGAAGATTGCCTTGGCGGACCGGAATTTCACGATCCGTTATCACACCACGATTCCCTCGCAAGTCGGATTGGCCGGATCCAGTGCTATTATCACCGCCTGCCTGCGCGCGCTCATGCGCTTTTATGGAGTGGCGATAGCCAAGCCGATTCAGGCCAACTTGATCCTGTCCGTGGAAAAACGCGAGCTGGGCATCACCGCCGGACTCCAGGATCGCGTGGCTCAGGTGTATGAGGGTTTGGTGTACATGGACTTTAATCAGGCACTTATGGATCGCCAGGGTTATGGCCGTTATGAGTATCTGGACTTGGCGCTCCTGCCTCCTGTGTATATCGCCTACAAGGACGACTTGTCGGAAAGTTCGGAAGTTGTGCATAACGACCTTCGTGATCGGTTTGAGCGAGGGGAATCCGATGTTCTGGAGGCGATCCGGTTCTGGGGCGGTCTGACGGACCGGGTTCGCGAGGCCTTGCTCCAGGGCCGGAAAGCGGACATCGGCCCCTTGCTGAATTCCAATTGTGATATGCGCCGCAAAGTGTGTCGGGTCAGTCGTGGCAATCTCGCGATGATGGATGTCGCCCGGTCCGTGGGCGCCAGCGCCAAGTTTTCCGGATCCGGGGGCGCCATCGTGGGAACCTACACGGATGCAGACATGTTTCAGCGCTTGGCACAGGCCCTGTCCGCTATGCATGTCAAGGTTATCAAGCCGCAGTTGATTGCGCCCCGGGAGGAATGTGTATGATTCGGAAGGCCGTGATTCCCGCCGCCGGGTTTGGCACGCGGTTTCTGCCCGCGTCCAAGTCCCAGCCCAAGGAGATGTTGCCGATCGTCGATACGCCGGTCATCCAGTATGTGGTGGAAGAGGCTGTGGCGTCCGGCATTACCGATATCCTGATGATTATCGGCAAAGGCAAGCGCGCCATCGAGGAGCATTTTGATCGCCATTTTGACCTGGAAGCCGACTTGGAAGCCAAGGGTAAACAGGCGGAGCTCGACGCGATCCGCCGCATATCTGAGCTGGCCAATGTGCATTTTGTCTGGCAAAAAGAGTTGAAAGGACTGGGCGATGCGGTGGCCTGTGCGCGCTGTCATGTCGGCGACGAGCCCTTTGCCCTGCTGCTGGGTGACACCATCGTGGAGTCACCGTCGCCGGTGACCCACCAGCTCTGTCAGGTGTTTGAGCGCTATCGTGAATCGGTCGTGGCCCTGGAGGAGGTGCCCCGCGACAAGGTTGATCGCTATGGCGTCATGTCCGGAAAGATCATTGCCCCGTCGCTTTACTTGATTGACGATTTTGTCGAAAAACCGGATGTCAAGGACGCGCCATCCAACTTGGCCATTGCGGGGCGCTATGTGTTCACCTCGGATATCTTTGATTGTATTGGACGCATCAGTGCTGGCAAGAACAACGAAATTCAGCTCACCGACGCCATGCGGCTGATGGTCGAAAATCGCGCCATGTATGGCCTGAAATTTGAGGGGATTCGCTATGATATCGGCAATAAACTGGATTTTATCAAGACCAATATCATTTACGGACTGAAACGCGACGACATGCGCGAGGAGTTGCTCGCGTTTGTCAAGGAATTGGCGGAACGTGAAACGACAGGAATTTAAGATCGTTTTTGAGCCTACCGGGCGCCAGGTCTACGCGCTGCCGGGAACCATCTTGCTGGAAGCGGCAGCGCTCGCGGGTGTCATTGTGCAGACCCCCTGCGGCGGCGCCGGCACCTGCGGCAAATGTCGGGTTCGCGTTGTGTCGGGATCCTGTCCTCCGACCTCTGCCTGCAAGGCTGCGCTGGGTGAGCCGGAAATCGCGAGTGGATGGCGACTGGCCTGCCAGGCCAAGGTCTTGAGCGATTTGGTGGTCGAGGTGCCGGACCGTTCGCTCTTCGAGGCGCAGCAGCAGATCCTGGTTCGGGACGAGGGTGCCGGGGTTGTTCTTCAGCCGGCTGTTGGCAAGCATTACGTGGAGCTGGGTATCCCGGGCTCTATGGATTCCCGCTCGGACGTGGATCGGATTCATCGGGCCATCCATCCGTTCACATTTAAGCGTGCGGGGCTGCACCTGTTGCGGACGCTGCCGGGCGCGCTCCGGCGTCAGGCGTTCGCGGGCACGGCCGTGGTCGTGGACAACGTGATGATCGATTTTGAGCCTGGCAACACGGCCGCGCAGTGTTATGGGGTGGCCTTTGATATCGGCACCACGACGCTGGTCGGCACCTTGGTGAACCTGGCCACGGGCGCCGACCTGGCGGTCGAGGCGCGCATCAATCCGCAGACGTCCTATGGCGACGATGTGATTTCCCGCATTCGGAAGTGCCGCGAAGAGCCCAAGGGCCTGGCTCAGCTCCAGCGCGTCATTCTGGGGGCGATGAATGACATTGTCGATGCTCTGATCCAGCGGGCCGCCGTGAGCCGGGAGTCTGTTTATGAGGTCACGCTCGCCGGTAATACGACCATGCAGCAGATCGTGTGCGGAATCGATCCGTCGGCCTTGGGCGAATTGCCGTTTTCCCCGGTCTTTACCGACGCGCTGTCCTTGACCGCCTCGGAACTGAGTCTCGATATCCACCCGAACGGGCGCGTGTTCGTGTTCCCGCAAATTGGAGGCTTCGTCGGGGGCGACACCGTGGCCGGCATTGTCGCCAGTCGGCTTGACCGTGAAGCGGATCCGGTCCTCCTGGTGGATATTGGCACAAACGGTGAAATTGCCCATAAGGGGAAGCTGATCGCCACCTCGGTGGCGGCCGGGCCCGCGTTTGAGGGCGCCCGTATTTCCTGCGGCATGCGCGCCACGGCGGGCGCCATCGAAAAGGTCATGATCGAGGCCGATGTCCGCGTGAATGTCATCGGTAACGCGAGGCCGGCCGGCTTGTGCGGGTCTGGCTTGATTGACGTGGTCTCGGAACTGCTGCGCGTCGGCGTGCTGGATGCGACCGGCCGGATCCTGGCGCCCGGCGAGCTGCCCGCTTCTGCGCCGGCTGCGGTGCGCAAGCGACTGGTGGAACGTGACGGTCATACCGATTTGATGCTGGCCGGCAAGGCCGAGACAGCTTCCGGCGAGCCGCTGTATATCACCCAGCGGGATGTTCGGGAATTACAGCTGGCCAGCGCCGCCATCCGGTCCGGTATCAATATCCTGCTGGCCATGGAAGGACTCCGACCGTCCGAGGTCGGAGGCGTTCTACTGGCTGGCGGATTCGGCAATTTCATCCGCCGCAACCATGCCCGCCGCATCGGATTGCTGCCGCCGATCGCCGGTCGGAAAATTCGGTTTATCGGCAATGCCTCGTCACTGGGCGCCAAGCGGGCGCTCCTCTCGGTGGCAGAGAAAAAATATGCGTCCGAGATCGCGCGGGTCGTTCGACATGTGGATTTGTCGCTCTCCCCGGAATTTCAAATGGAATTTGGCGCCGCCATGATGTTCCCGGAATGCGATCTGGGCGCTGGCATGGACGCAGGATCACTCAATCAGGGATCGGGAGGTTGCGGATGAAAAACGCCTGCATTATGATCGTCGAAGACGAAAGCATTGTGGCCAAGGATATTCAGGCCAGCTTGAAAAATCTGGGTTACACGGTGGTGGCCGTGGCCGCCTCCGGTGAAGAGGCGCTGGCCAAGGTGGGGGATGCCAAGCCAGATCTCGTGCTCATGGATGTGATGCTCAAAGGGAAAATGGATGGGATCGAAGCGGCAGGTTATATCCGGGAACGGTATAAAATCCCTGTCGTCTATTTGACCGCGTACACCGACGATGAGACCTTGCGGCGGGCCAAGATTTCGGAGGCCTTCGGTTATTTGCTCAAGCCGTTCGAAGACCGGGAGCTGCGTACGACCATCGAAATCGCGCTGTATAAGCACACCATGGAGCGGCAGTTGACGGAGAGCCGGGAGTGGTTGGCCACCACACTGCGGTGCATTGGCGACGCCGTGATCGCCACCGATGCGAACCGCTCTATCCGGTTTATCAATCCTCCCGCCGAACGGCTGACGGACTGGTCGCGCCGGGAAGCGCTGGGCCGCCAGTTGACCGATGTTTTGTGCCTTGTTCACGGATCGACGGTGCTGTCGGTGGACCAGGAAGTCGATAAATTGATGAACGGTCAGGCTGCGGATGATTTTGGTCCTGACGTCTGTCTGGTGTCGAGGGATGGCAATCAGTTCGATATCGAATATAGTGCCACGGCCATTCGCGATGATGCTGGCCGCGCTTTGGGCGTGGTGGTGACATTCCGTGATATCACGGACCGTAAGTCCGCGAGTGACCGCGAACGGGAACTCCAGGACCGGCTGGCCCGGTCGCAACGGATCGAGTCGCTCGGCATGCTGGCCGGAGGTGTGGCCCACGATCTGAATAACATCCTGGGCCCCATCGTCGGCTATCCCGACCTGATTATCAAAAATCTTCCGCCTAATAGTCCCGTTCGGCAGGATCTCGAAATTATCAAGAACTCCGCGCGTAAGGCGGTGGATGTGATTCGCGACTTGTTGACCTTGGGGCGTATCGGTCATTTTCCTGCGGACCCGCTCAGGTTTAACGCCGTCGTGGAATCGGTGTTGAAATCTCAGCCGTACTTGAATCTTTGTTCCAATGCCCCTCTGGTGGATGTGGAGGTGCAGCTGGCACCGGACGTGTCGCCTATTTTGGGGTCGGAAAGCCACCTGAAGGAGCTGGTTAAGAATTTGATTGTCAACGGGATCCATGCCATGCCGGAGGGTGGGCATTTGATCGTGCGTACGGAGCCTTTGCATCTTGAGACGCCGATCGAAGGCTATGAGATCATTACGCCGGGCGAATATGTCGTGTTCTCGGTCGAGGATTCAGGCCGGGGGGTTCTGGAAGAAGATATCAATCGCATGTTCGAGCCGTTTTATGGCAAGCCCAAGATCGGAAGCCAGAACGGCAGCGGGCTGGGGTTGGCCGTGGTCTATGGCGTGGTTAAAGAACATAAGGGCTTCATCGATGTCATTTCGACAACCGGCAAAGGGGCCGTTTTCCAAGTGTATCTGCCCGTGTCCGGCCAGGCGGGTGAGGCGTTACCCAAGGTGGAGCGCGTCGATTATCGAGGAACCGAAACGATCCTCGTCGTGGATGACGATGAAGAACAGCGCAAATTTGCTGCCCGGGGGCTACGGTCCATCGGATATAAAGTCCTGACCGCCCACAGTGGGGCCAGTGCCCTCGAGATCGTTGAGTCGGTCTCGAAAACGTCTGAGTCTGGCATGGATCTTGTGGTCCTGGACATGATTATGGCGGATGAAATGGACGGTCTCGATACGTTTAAACAAATGCTGACGCATAATCCGCGTCAGAAAGCCATCATTGTCAGCGGGTTCGCCGTTACCGAACGGATTCGGGATTCCCTGAAGCTCGGAGTCGGTAAATATATTCAGAAGCCGTATACGATTGAGGAGTTGGGCCGAGCCGTGCGATCTGAACTGGATAAGCCCGCCCGCTCACTGGTCAAGGACGAGGCGTGAGCGCCGAGCTGCACGAACCGGCAGCGCCGGTGCGTGCGGCTGGTCCT
>Ga0247840_10011353_pt1 | contig 10882 bp, 8 predicted proteins | sample LaCruzMarch2015__FD_192404 | JGI IMG/M metagenome (GOLD analysis project Ga0247840, IMG submission 192404) | Freshwater microbial communities from meromictic Lake La Cruz, Castile-La Mancha, Spain - LaCruzMarch2015_17m | ecosystem: Environmental > Aquatic > Freshwater > Lake | place: Spain...
CACTGTTAACGGCCAAAGCCTTCAATCTGCCGGATTTGATATGCTGTGCCACCGTACCAGCCGTGGCAAACATCATCTGCGTCTGGCCGGACATCACATCAATAATTGCGGGGCCATTACCCTTGTATGCGATGCGCATGATGTCGACGCCAGCCATATACTTGAACAGTTCTGCACCAAGATGGCCAGTCGTGCCGGTTGCGCCCGAAGCATAGTTAAGCTGACCAGGTTTGGCCTTGGCCAAGGCGATCAGTTCTTTGATGGATTTTGCAGCTACCGACGGATGCAGGACAAGCGTGCTGGGTGCGGTGCATACGACAGAGATCGGAATAAAATCCTTGATCGGATCGTACAGGGATTTTTCCCGGATAAGTGGCTGGAGCCATAAAGAACTGGAAAACAGAAGGAGCGTATACCCGTCCGGCGCTGCTTTGGAAACGACTTCCGGGGCGATATACCCACCGCCGCCGCCGCGGTTTTCCACTACCACCTGCTGACCCATATTGCTGGTAAGACCGAATCCCAGCAAACGTGCTGCGAAATCGTTACCGCCTCCGGCCTCGGTGGTAAGCAGGCGAATTGGCTTATTCGGATACGTCTGACCATGGAGAACACCCGCGCCAAAAAACGTCATGCCAACCGATATCCCGACCGACAACATCACAACAACAAACCGTGGCATCCGCATAATTCCTCCTCCTCGCTAAGCAAATTCAAAAAAACAATGATGGCTCCCCCAACAGAAACCACGAAAACCCGAAATTATGACTGGCAAGGATATCTACCCTCCACCACCTTCCTGTAGAAAAAAACACCGGTCACCCGAAGGTTCTTGTCATTTTGCAAATATCGCTGAACTCTATACACAACCATACCGTTACCATACAAAATATTTCTTGTCACCTTAAGAATCAAGATCTCCCCCTGAAATTTTCAGGTGAATCAATTACCGCACCTATAATATCAATTCTCGACACAAGGGCATGCCGGGCAGAAATTACCTTGGGAACGCCAGTTGCAGTCACGGGGGGAAAAGATGAACCACATGCCTAGGAGCGCGAATCAACTCCCCAGCACCCCTTGGAGGGAAGCATTCCTTTTCCACTGGTTTACGGTGTATGGTCAAGGAGGACTCCATGCAACATCTCGCACCAATGACAGAGGCGAACCACCCCATAAATGCCCCACAATCTCGGGCAGGACTACGCCGACATCATACCGGGGGAGCGAATACGATCATAGATACTGAAAGGCCGAACTCGACGATTTCTTAGGAACATTCATGGCAAGAGGTCAGCTCGTCTCCTTATCCTGGAGTACCATATGCCCCCAGTTCTGACATCATCTAATACATTTCGACACATCAGAAGTAGTTCGCTTGCACTCGCCTCCCTGAACCTTACCTGACAGGGTCATGCCCTGCCTTTTCCTTAACGCTCACCACAATGGCTCTTAACCACTGCAGCTTAAGGTGGTTTGAAGCCAGCTCCTGCAAGCCGACTTCGAGGGACCTTCTCTCATCTCTCGTGCAGCCTCGTGGCGCACATACCGATTGTAACTTTAAACTGTCCTCGTTAGCTTGAGATCATATAAGTACCATTGTGGCTGGACTAATGTTCGTCGCCATCTTTGATGATAAATTCCCTCGGTCTCATCTTCACCTCCCAGGCGCCATTTACCTGGAGAGAAACTATCAATATATAAAATATTGTCAAGTAGTTATATTGTATTTAACTATTCTGTGCCACTACTGCAGGTCATTGTCAAACAATTTCTCCCCGCTTCTTTACTTTTATACAAGTTAATATCGGCTCTTTTTATAAGGGTCTCAATAGTGTCATTTTCATTAACGATTGTGGCCCCAATCGAAATTGTGACAAACAATTTCTCGTTTTTATGAATTATGTATGAATTGGCTATCAGTAAACGAAGTCTGTTCCCCACCATCTCAAGATCTTGACCGTTTATATTTCGCATAATCCCAATAAATTCTTCCCCTCCCCATCGACCATAGAGGTCAAAAGGCCTTGCATTGGCGATAAAAGTATTCGCGACAAATTTAAGAACTTCATCGCCCACATCGTGTCCAAAACTGTCATTGAATTTTTTAAAATGATCAATATCTATGAATAGAATACCAAAGGGTACATTAAAACGCTTTTTCTCAGCTAAGACGCTTTGGAGTTCTCGCTCGACATAATTTCTGTTTGCTAATTGAGTAAGGTTGTCAAGAAGAGCAAGTTTTTCAAGTTCTTTAACTCTCAATTCATTGCTTGTCATGTTGCTAATATCTGTAAATAATTCAACCCCTCCAATTATATTTCCGTCTCCATCGGTTAATGTGCTGACACGTACAGAAACGGGTATCCTGTGACCGTCCTTGTGGTGCATGTATACTTCAGCTTCGCGATTTTTCCCATCGGCAATGGCTGCCGCAAGCGGGCACATTCCGATGCAAAGATTGTTTCCCTCACTATCCACGTGGGTGAGAATATTGTTAGAGCATGGTTTACCAACGACTTCATTGGCAGTAAATCCGGAAATCTCTTCAGCAGATTTGTTCCAAAATGTAATAATTCTATCTCTGTCTACAAAATATAAACCGTCATGAAGGTTTTCAAGAACCTTTTCATAGGAATCTATTGCCAACCCCATTAATTACTCCTTTCAATCCCGGTTTATCGTATGAGAAAGCATTTTCATTGAGGAAGATACTCATATCACATCCCGATCAATATATCACGATCAAAAATCTGAATGTTTCGAGCATGTTCGACAGCTTGGGGGTGAAAGTCCCCTAAGCGGGTGCTCAAACTCATCCGGGCGTTTCTTAACGCAGGGGTAATGGAGGACGGTCTGGTTAACCCCATTGACGAAGGGACTCCCCAAGGGGGGCCACTTTCTCCGTTGTTGAGCAACCTGGTGCTTGACGATTTCGACAAGGAACATCCAAGGAGTTATTACCGCTTTCTTGCCCGCCGATTTGTCATGATCTTCATTCCAAGTTGACCGTTCGATCCTTTTTCTTGCTGCCCTTGATTTTTGGATACCCGAACTGAAAGAACAGAGCGACAACGATAAAAGCGATCAGCACCATGCTCACACCTCGGGTGAAGAACGGGGCAAGTGAGCCTTTGCCGGCCATAAGGGCCTTCCGGAACTCGACATCAAGCAGATCAGATCCCAAGATCAGCCCCAGCACCAGCGGAGAGACGGGAAGCCCCAGCCGGTTCATGGTGATCCCCAGGACACCGAAGGCGAATGCCATGTACATATCCAAGATATTGGTGTTGGCCGCGTAGGCGCCCAGTGCGCAAAGAACAGCCACGATGGCCGCCATCGCCGTCCGCGGGGTGCTCACGAAGAGCCGGACCAGCACCTTGCCGGCATAGGTGCCAATAACAACGAAAAAAATCCCGGCAATAAAGAGGGCCATCGCGATCTGATAGAGCCACTCCGGATTCGTCAGCAGAAACGTCGGTCCCGGCCTGATGCCGTGGAGCATCAGAATCCCCAGCATGATGGCCGTCGGGGCGTCCCCGGGAACCCCCAGGGAGAGGACCGGGGCGTAGGCCCCTGGAACATTGGCCATGTTGCAGGTCTCGGAGCCGATCAGCCCCTCGATGCTGCCGTGGCCGAATTTCTCCGGCTCCTTGCTCATGCTCCGGGCATGATCGTACCCCACCCAACAGGAGACGTTGGCGCCGATCCCTGGGGCAACACCGATAATATAGCCGAGGATCGAGGTCCGGAAGGAGAGCCAGCGGTACTTCCACCACATCCGGGCTGCGCCGATGAGAGAGGTCTTCTTCAGGGGGAAATTGCTCACCGTGACATCGGTGAGCCCCTCGAACACCTCGGTAAACCCGTAGAGACCGATCATCGCCGGAATCAGCGGGATCCCCGCGGAAAGGTAAGTGCTGCCGTAGGAGAACCGCGGGGAGCCGTCGATCGGATCAATCCCGATGCAGGAGATGATCAACCCGACCGTCGCGGCGATCAGCCCCTTGATGGTATCCCCTTCTGAAAGGTTGGCTGCAATGAAGACCCCGAAGATACCGAACCAGAACATCTCCCAGGGTCCGAACATCATCGAGAGTTTGACGAAAAAGGGCATGGTAACCAGGAGCATGATGATCCCCAGGTTATTGCCCATGAAGCTCGTGAAGACATTGATGCCGAGGGCCACCTCGGCCTCCCCTTTCTTCGTCAGCGCGTACCCTTCGATTGCCGTCGGCGCCGAGGCGGGCGTGCCCGGGATATTGAGGACGGTGGCGGAGATTGAACCACCGTAGGTCCCTCCGAGCTGGCAGGAAGAGAGAAGGATGATGGACCAGAGAGGGTCCATCGTGTAGGTGATCACCGCCAGAAGGGCCACCGTCATCGTCGTGGAGACGCCGGGCAAGGCCCCACCCAGGATCCCCACAGCGCAACCGATCGTGATGAGCCAATACCCGTAAGGGGTCGAGAGGTCCATGAAGGCTTTCCCCAACCCGTTCAGCATGCTGAGCCAATCCATAATGCAAAATCTCCTCGTTGCCGCCTACCAGATCTGCAACTGGAACAACGTATTGAAGGTAAGGTACAGGATACCCGTGATGCCGAGGGCGACGGGAAGAAACAAAAACCATTTCCGCCATTTTTTCACGAACAGGTAAAACATGACGGTCATAAACAGGGCGCTCGATATGTAGAAACCGATCAGCGGAATGCCGACAAAGACAAAGATCGCCGGCAGAATGATGCCGATGAGCACCGGTCGGTGTTCCTGCGACTGAACGATGGCCAAGGCCGATCCGAATATCCGGGTCGGATGGAGGCGGCCGCCCTTCTTCCATGATCGCGCAGTCAGGATCACCGCAAAGAGAATGAGAAGAACCCCCATCATCCCGGGGAAGATCCCCGGGCTCTCGACGAAACCTCCCCGGCTGGGCATTGTGAAGGAGACCCAACAGATGTACAATCCGAAAACCAATATAACGCATCCTACCCTGACATCACGATCCAAGGCTGCCATGATTTTTCTCTCCTCTACCTAAGGTCTCGGGATGCCCAGTTCCTGGGGGGAGACCTTCGCTTCTTTGATGTCATAGAGGATCCAGCTCTGAGTCTGCGTGGCGGCCTCGAAGATTCTGTCGGCCTCGGCGCCTGTCTTGCCGTTGATGGGCAGCAGGTTCTTCTTGGCGAAATCTTTTACTGCATCGCTCTGCATAGTAACCTTGAAGGCCTCTGTCAGTTTGTTCACCCGATCCTGGGGAATGCCTTTTGGATACCCCAAGGCGCGCCAGCCCAATCCACCGGCGATCCTGCTTTTCATCGCCGGAACAAAATCCGTGATGGGCGGGATCTTGATATCGTCCAGAATGTATGGCTCGTCGTCGAAGACGATCAGGGGGCGAAGCATCTTGGATTTGATCAGCGTCAAGGCTTCGGAAAGATCGCTCGTGGAAAAGTCAACTTCCTTCTTCGCCGCAGCCAGGGCGGCCGGAGCACCGCCTGTGTAGGGAACGGCCTTGAACTTACCACCCAGGGCGTTTGCGACAATTAACTGCGGGACATGCCACATGCCGCCGATGCCGCTGTTGGATCCGGTCAAATCTCCCTTTTTCAGGCCATCTATCAGCTCCTTGCCGCTCTTGATCGGCGAGTCGTAGGGAACGCAGAAAGTCGCCAGATTGCCGAAAACGATCCCGACCATCCCAAACTCCTTGTAGGTCAGTTTGGAGAGCCCCGTCGCCGGGAAGGTGGAGATCGCGCTGCTGATTCCATAGAGGCTGTAGCCATCCTTGGGTTGCTGGTTAACATGAGCCATGGCGACCGCTCCGTTGGCGCCCACCATGTTGACGACCGGCATAGCCACCCCCAGCGTTTTGCGCATCCCTTCGGACAGGAGCCTCCCCATCATATCCATCCCCCCGCCGGGGGCAAAACCGATGTAGATCGTGATCGGCCGTGTCGGCCACTTCTCCTCCGCAGCCATCACCGTGGCAGGCAAGACCAATAAGAAGATGAAGATACCGACTACAACCCTTTGTAACGATTTCCGTCTCATGTCACTCTCCTTTCTTTTCCGTCCATCCGCGGATGCGGACGGATCCACCCACCATGATTATTTACCATCACTGCACAACGAACCGCTGTTCTTCTGAGCACGGAATCCCGGTTACTGTCAAGTGTATTATTCAAATCTCCTCAAACCCGGCATGGCCCGTGGAATATTCTTGACACACAAAAGCCATCTTCATATACTCTACCCTGCCAAAAGCAAGCTTGTGGCGCGTCGGGCAAAGCCTGTAAAAATCCAGCCGGAGGAAAACAGCATGAACGCGAAGAAAGATCGAAAAGAGATCGGCTTGGCAGTCGTCGGAACCGGAACGATCGGGAAGATCAGGGCCGTTTTTGCCCGCGATTATCCCGGCGTCGGGTGGATCGGTGTCTGTGATATCAATGAATCGCTTGCCAAAAAGGTCGCCGAGGAGACACGGGCCGATTTCTGGACGACAGATTACAAGGAGCTTCTCAAACGCAGCGAAGTCAACGCGACCATCATCTCGACCGATGAAAACAAACATGTCGGCCCTATTCTTGCTGCCGTCGAACAAGGGCATCGCCTGTTCATCGAAAAACCTCTCGCAACGAGCGTACAGGATTCCCGGAAGGTTTATGATGCGATCAAGAAGAGCGGCGTTGACACGGTGATTGGCTATACCAACCGCTTCCGGAGGCGATTTTTAACCATCAAGGAAAAGCTGCGCACCGGCGAGATCGGAGAGGTGACCACGGTCACGACCCGGGCCTTCATGAATCGGATGGTTCCCCTCGCCACGCTTCGTCGGACAAGCGAGAAGACAAACCTGCAACCGATGGTTGTTTCCGGGACCCACAGCCTGGACATGTCGCTGTGGCTGATGGAAGGGAAGGAGCCCGTCGAGCTCTATGCCCGTTCCACGGATAAAGTTCTGGGGTCGATCGGCACCAAGGATGCGACCTTCGGCATCTTCACCATGAGCGACGGAACGATCTGGAGCATGAACATCAGTTGGGCGCTGCCCATCGTCTGGCCGGGCGCGGTTTATGGCCTGGAAATCGGAATCGTTGGCACCAAAGGCGTGATAACGGTCGATGACACCCATCGCGACCTGGTCCTTGCCTCGGAAAACCCTCAGTGGGCCGGCTACCGACCGGAGGGCTACCACCCCGAGTATGAACGCCACGTCGAATTCCTGACCAGCTATCCGCCCGGGGATATCGCCTTTGGACAACTCTGGGGACCGATGCGCGAAGAGACCAACGCATGGTTTTCCCGTATCTACATGGGGATGGAGACGCCCCATGCCACGGCGTGGGATGGACACAGGAACCTCGTCCTGACGATGGCCATGGGTCTGTCGGCGGAACGGGGCGTCCCCCTGAAACTCCCCCTCGATGAAGAAGAGTTCGCCTGATAAGGGGTCCGCTTCCAGCTCTGCAAGGCCAGTATTTCCTTGACATACAAATCTGCTTTTCTCATACTTCCCCCGTCAAAGCAGAGCCCGATCAAATATCTTTGGATATTGTGGACCATGACTGAACAAGAGACCCCTCCAGACCAGACGACAGATTTGCGCAGGCAGGCCGAAGAGATCGTCCGGGAAAATGCCGGTAATAGTGGGGACACCTTGCGGCAAGCTCTCCCCACTATTACCCCCATCATTGCCCCGACGCTCCACGAACTGCTGGTGCATCAAATCGAACTGGAGATCCAGAACAAGGAGATGCGCCGGATGCAGGGGGAACTGGAAGCCGCGCGGGCGCGCTATTTTGACCTTTACGACCTGGCGCCGGTGGGCTATTGCACCGTCAGCGAAAAGGGGCTGATCCTCGAGGCCAACCTCACCGCAGCAACCCTGCTGGGTTTGGCCCGGGGCAAGCTGGTCCGGCAGCAGCTTTCCCACTTCATCATCGGGGAAGATCAGGAAATCTTCTACCTGCACCGCAAAGAGCTCCTTGCAACCGCTGAAACCCAGGTATGTGAACTGCGAATGGTTCAGCGGGACGGAGCGCAATTCTGGGCGCGCCTGGAGACCACCGCCTCACGGGATGCCAAAGGTGAACCCATGCACCGCGTCCTGATCAGCGATATCACTTTGCGCAAGATGGCAGAGGAGGGGCTGCAGCGGGCGCACAATGAACTGGAACAGCGTGTTGCAACACGGACAGAGGAGTTGAGGCACACCAATGAGGAGCTGCGAACTGAAGTCGCCGAGCGTAAACGGGTTGAAGATGTGTTGTCCGCCCAGTCCGAAAAGCTCGAACAGACCAATACGGCCCTGCAGGTTCTTCTCCGCCACCAGGCAGAAGAGATGAGGGCCATGGAAAGAAAGATCGTCGCCAATATCCAAAGATTGGTCCTTCCTTACGTCGAGGAACTCCGGCAACTCTCTCTGAGACCAAGCCAGTCGAGCTACCTGGACATCATTGATTCCAACCTCCAGCAGATTATCAATCCTTTTCTGCAGAACCTTGCCGCCCGTTTTTCCATTTTAACGCCCCGGGAAATCCAGATCGCAAGCCTCATCAAGGAAGGCAAAACAAGCAAAGAGATAGCGCTTTTAATCAAGTCAGCTTCCCGTTCTGTCGAGTCTCACAGGAATAATATCCGCAAGAAACTGGGGCTGGGCAGAAAAAAAACCAATCTGCGCTCCTTTCTCCTCACCCTGTCACAATAAAATCCTGTTACAAATTGAACTCATAGAACAAATCATGGATGCTGATACGTATTTTCACTAAGTATATTCAACATATTTATTCTGTATTGCATCTGCTCCGTTTTTTTGCTTATGTTACGCCTGTATGGAGAAGCTAAGAACAATCTTCTCTGGTTATCAGATGATAATATGAACGGCCAGGGCTATGGTTATGAGGAAGGGCAGATCTGAAATCTGTCCCCCATAACCGATCATTACCAGACAAGGAGAAATGAACATGCCAACACGAGAGATTGTATGCCTGAATTGCGGATTTGCAGGAAAGCTGGACATCCATCACAAAAAAGATGCCACCATGAAAGATGGTTTATTCAAACACTTGGGACATAACCCCTACTCCGGCGACCTGCATTACCGGTGCCCCGCCTGCCAGATTGTGCTTCTTGTCAATCCCATGGCGGCCCTGGGGGAAAATTGCCTTGAAGGGTTCCCTGGTATGTCGCTCCCGCGGCGGTCCGGCAAGCAAAGCAACTCAATGGGTTTCCTGCAAGGATAGCGGCTAAAACCATTCAGAATGCAGGATGGATTGGCAGAGGATAATCCACGTGACATCCGCACTGCCCGATCGTGAATTCAAAAACATCAGGAGAAACGAATGGGTATGCACACCGGAGCACAACTGCTCCAAACGACCAGTTTTTATAATTTGTTGAAAAAGAGGTGGCCCGAAAAGCAGGATACGCTTCTGCTGGAACTGAACCACATGGTCAAACGTTACCGCCTCGCGGAAGCCCTGACTCTGCTGAATAAAAGGACAGAACCATGACTGAGAAGAACAACCGCCGCCATCAGGCAGCGGGTTTACGCAGACAGGCGGATAAGTATCAACGATTTCACAATAATATTCTGGAGATGCTCCTTGGAGGCGAACCGCTCCCCACTATTCTTGAAACCATTGTGCGGGAAATGGAGCAAGCAAATCCGGCGATGCTCTGCAGCATCCTGCTGCTGGATAGCGATGGCAGACATCTCGGCATTGGGGCGGCGCCCAGCCTGCCCGATTTCTATAACAAAGCAATCGACGGAATTGAAATTGGCATGGGTGTCGGCTCCTGCGGGACGGCCGCCTTTACCGGGGAGCGCGTCATTGTTGAAGAGATCTCCACTCACCCCTATTGGGCGCATTACAAGGATCTCGCAGCCAGGGCCGGATTTGGCTCATGCTGGTCGCAGCCGATCCGCTCAACGGCCAACCGGATTCTAGGCACATTTGCCATCTACCACCATGAAGCTCATACGCCGCTGGAATCGGATATCGCCATCGTCGAACAATGCGCCCGCCTGACCAGCCTCGCCATTGAGAGAAGCCTTGCCGCCAAAGAACGCCGTGACAGCGAGGAAAGGATGATGGAGGATCTGAAAAGGGCAGCGGCAGCGGCCGAGGTTGCCAACCGGGCCAAGTCGGATTTTCTGGCCAACATGAGCCATGAATTGCGGACGCCATTAAACGCCATTATCGGCTTTTCCGATTTGCTCCAGGACGGCATTTCAGGAGCATTGAACAAAGATCAAAAAGAATATGCCGGCCTCATTCACAGCGGGGGGAAACATCTTCTCAGTCTGATTAGTGAAATACTTGACCTGGCGAAAATTGAAGCGGGTAAAATGGAGCTGGAGATCAGCAGATTTCCGTTGCTCCCTGAACTCAACATCGCTATGATGATGGTCAAAGAAAAGGCAGACAAGCACGGGATCGCTGTTACGCTTGATATACAGCCTGGGCTGGAAATCGAAGCTGATCAGCGGAAGTTCCGCCAAATACTCTTTAATTTGCTGAGCAATGCCGTGAAGTTTACGGCCAGTGGCGGCAGCGTAGAAATCACTGCGCGTTTCATGTCTGATGACGGGACAAATCCGTTAAAACCGGGGGACGCAATGAAGCCTGCCGAAGTCGAAAGGGATTTACTCGAAATTTCCGTCACCGACACAGGCATCGGCATCAGGGAAGAAGATATGCCGAAACTCTTTCAGGAATTCATGCAGATCGGCAGCGTAAATACGAAGGAGTATGAAGGCACCGGCCTGGGACTTGCCCTAACGAAGAGACTGGTCGAACTCCATGGCGGCCGTATCTTGGCAAAGAGCGAGTATGGCAAGGGAAGTACCTTTTCCTTCACCGTATCCTGCCGTGTGTT
>Ga0247840_10011354_pt1 | contig 10881 bp, 6 predicted proteins | sample LaCruzMarch2015__FD_192404 | JGI IMG/M metagenome (GOLD analysis project Ga0247840, IMG submission 192404) | Freshwater microbial communities from meromictic Lake La Cruz, Castile-La Mancha, Spain - LaCruzMarch2015_17m | ecosystem: Environmental > Aquatic > Freshwater > Lake | place: Spain...
ACCTTTTTCCGGGGGGGCTCCCTTGGTCAGCTTGTAGAGATCGCGCTGTCGGAACAGGAGGCTTTCCAGCGCTGAGATTGTCGCGCCGGCTTCCTTCCGTTCGAGATCTCCCGTGGCGGCGGTTGCAGTGCCTTTCAATTTGGACAGGATGAGGGACTCGAGCGTCTCCGCAGATCCAAGCGTCCTGGCGGTGACATCAGCCGACTTGGAGGCGGCGGCATCGCGTAGCGAGGAGATGACCTGCGGCATTTCGGCGCGGAGGATGCCGAGGAGATTTTCACGCATCGCTGTCGAAATGGTCTGCGCCCCGGAGCAGAGGCTGAGCATCGCGTCGGAGATGGCACTCTGAGCGGTCAGCAAGGCAGGAGCGGCGGCGGAATCCTTCCGCGATTTTGCTGCCGTAGTCGCGAGGAGGTTTTTTTCCTGGAACTCGACCAGATGGTCGAGTCCTTTGAGCGCGGCATCCTTTGCTTTGGCCTCTGTGGTTGCTGCTCCGGCGGAGTCCGTCACCGAAATGGTGATCGCCGGCGAGGCAGCCGTCCCCGGCCCCGAGATCGTGTTCCCGTCCTCGACGATCAGTTTGTAGGTGAGGCGGTCCTGGCCACCCGCCCGCGCGGGAACCGGAAGCGACCATGCGCCAGCGTAGGTCGTCTTGCCGGCTACGTCGGGAAATTCATGAACTGTCGTCATTTTCCCGGAGGCCGGGTCCTCGGACATCAGGGAAACTTTTGCGATGCCGACCGCGTCGGACGCCTTGAACCGGATGTCCACGAGGTCGCCCGGCTTCGCGACCACCGTCGAGCCTTCCGGAGGCGTCTCCAGCGTGATTTCGGGCGGTGCATCCGCAGTTGTCCTGATCTCGATGGTTTGGGTGGAAACCGTATCGGCGGAGTCGTGGAATTCCAGAAGCAATGTTTCCGGAACGGAGACGGACGCTTCGAAACTCCAAGTCTGCGAATCTCCGGCTGGTTGCGAGCAGGTGGTCTTCGGTGAACCCGCGACCCGGAGCTTTGACACCGGGTTGTTGAAGGTGAGGGTCAGAGCTGCTTTGCTGCCGGGGAGGAGTTCCGGGAGCACGGTTCCCGATTCGATCACTGTCGGATTTTGGAGGGAATATGTGGGAGGTGAGATGATCGTCCGGACCTTGCTGATGGCGGTGCGCGGGTTGACCTTGACGCGAAACTGCTGGGTGGTGAGGTCCGAGGCGACAACCTGATAGACGAACGACGTGAAGACTTTTGGAAACTCGAAATTGTAAGCGCCCTTGGTGGCTTCTGCTTTCATCGGGGCCTGCTGCCATTCGCCTCCCTCTTCGCGGTAGCGCAGCCAGACGGATTTTGGAATGACCCCGGTGAGTTCGGCGCGGATCGAGATCGGGCTTCCGTGAATGACTGTTGCGTCGCCGGGTTCCAGCTTCGCGAGTTTCGTGAAGGTGAGCGGCGCGATTGGGCTTCCCGGAAGAACCAGCCGCGAAACCGCATTGCCGAAAGTTTTTGGATTCGCAACGCCCCACGTCGTGGCGGCGAGGAGGATGGCCCCCAGGCCGAGTGCCACGCGCCCGAGCCAGGCCGCGTTGAAAACAATCCCCCATTTCACGCGGGGAAACGGGTCCTTGATTTCCCCGATGACGGCCTTGCGGAACGAGGAGGACTCGGGAAGAAGGCGGTGAAACTGGACAACGCTGATGAGCGGGTTGTCCCCCCCGCCACCTGCTGTCGCCTTCTCGACGCAGCGCGCCACGGAATCGAGGCTGAGCCGCCGTCCCCATGAGTAAACCGCCATGACAATCGCGGCGAGAAGCGGGAGAAGGGTGATGACGAATGCCGTCCACCTGCCGACAGGCCCGAAGCGGAAGAAACGATCCAGGCCCGCCATTAGAAGCAGCATCGCCCCGCAGACGGCCAGCCCGGCGAGAAGCCAGCGCCCGGCCCGCGCCATGCGGATGCGCGAGCCGACTTGTTCGAGGCGGAGGCAGGTTTGCTTCGAGGATTGCATGAGGGCTACTTCAGCTGAAAATTCGTGGCTCCCGCAGTGTGGATGAAATCATGGGAACCCGCCCCGAGGACGAGCACCTTGATTGTCGCATAGGAGGCCACCGCCGGTTTGCCGAGCACCTTCAGGTTTTCTTTGGCCGGCACCTGCAGGTCGGTTTCCACTTTCGTCCATTCGTTGAGCGGAATTCCCGTTTTGATGTTGAGATCCCTTTTATAGACCTGGACCAGCGCGGGATGGCCGTCTCCTGCCGGAATCTGCATGGTCTGCACCGATGAGATATTTGGGTTGGGACGGGGATCCTCGGCATACAACTCGACGAAAACCTTGAAGTGCGTTTGCTTCAGCTCGCGATACAAGTCAACGCTCGCCTTGTAGGATTTTCCTTCCTCAACCTTGGCCAGTGGGCTGAGCACTTTCATCCCTTTCATGCCCGCATATTTGTCCGTTCCCTGCAAGACGATGCACGTGCGACCGCCGAGCTGCCCGAGTTTCACGAATTCCGCGTTTTTCACATAGGCCCCCTGGTAGGGGAACGAGATGAAGAATCCCTGTGTGGGATCTGCGGCTTTCATGTCCCCGTTGGGAATCAGGTTCGAGCCGTCGGAGGCGGCTAGACACAGCGGAGCGAGGAGGGCGAGCAGGAGGTGGATTTTCATAGTGGTGGGATATTTTCAGGGGAGGGAAGCCTGTCTGCGAACATACCATTCGGCGCAGATGATCACAATCAGGAAGCCGAGCAGAATCGGGTTGTTCCAGAGAGGTTCCACGGTGATGCGCGTGAAGTTGTCCTCCTGGAACGGAATGTCTTCGAGCCAGGCGTCGGCCTGATCCTTCTGGTAGTGGCGTCCGCCCGCCTGCTTGGCGAGTGTTTCGAGGAATGCGGTGTTTTCGGGTTCTCCGGTCTTCTCGGTGGATGGGCGATTCACGACGAAGCGCGCCTCGCCGGTGAGCGGGCGTCCGGAGATGGTGGCGGACGTCGTCGCGACGAATACCCCGGTTGTGTTCGGCTCGATTTTGGCTCGGAACCCGCGCACTGCGGCGCTCCCGGGAACCGAAACGTCACCGGGAGCCATCTGATACTCGAACGTCTTTCCATCCGGCGTCTTCACCTTGAGCGGAAGGGTGGGGGGCAGTGCGGGTTCGCCGGAGCCGAGGCGGACGATGGCGCGCATTTCGACCGGTTCGCCGAGCAGGTAGTTTCCGCGCTCGGCAAAGAGGTCAATGATGTCCACGCGCTCGCGGTTCGCCATTTCCGGGACCAGCCATTTGATGAGCTCCCCCCAGAGGAGGTCGAACGGGTTGCGGCCGTCAATCCGCGTGGTTGCGGCGAGATGCCAGCGCCAGAGCGTGTCGGTCATCACCGTCACGACCCGGCCGTCGCCATAGCGTGCAGTCGCGAGGATCGGGATCGGGCCTTTGTCCGTTTTCCCCTCGATGAGAACCTGGCTTCCGGCCCCGGACGGCGCGCTGACGTTGACCCCGAGGAGCGGAGGCAGCTTGGCGATCTTGCCGAAGAGCTGACCCAGCGCCGGGTGGCGCAGGCCGTCCTCCGTGAACGCGACAGGGAGGGTCAGGTTTTCATACGGAGCCGGGGTTGTGACCGGCAGGATTTTTCCCAGCGGGCTGGAGGCGAGGACGGGAGAGGGAAAGAAATTCGGTCCACCGATGACCAGCAGCCCACCGCCGCGGCTCACAAAATCCTTGAGGGCATCGAACTCGGAGGGCTTGAGCGAGGAGATGTCGCCGAGGATGACGATCGAATAGGGAGTGAGTCCGGCGGTAGAAATCTCCGGGGCGGGAGCGTTCGATCCGACGCCCGCGAGCTGCCCGTCGGCCCAGCGGACAAAAGCATCCGGAGCCGGGCCGTTGTTCCCGGAGATCGCGCGGCGGATGAATTTGAAATCCGGGCTCAGCGAGTTTTGGAGGTAGAGGATTCGCTGTCCGGGCTGCATGACCTGGATGATGATCGGGTGGGACTTCGCATCCTCATCGGCAGCCTCATTGGCGACGCGGAGTTCGAGCTCCCAGGGACCGATCGTGTCCGGCGTCACATGGAACGAGGCCTCCTTCGTCTGCTCATCGCCGCTGAATGCGAGGTTGGTTTCCGCAACGTTTTTATCCCCGTGCCGGAGCTGGACCGGCACGACCTGTCCGTCCATCCCGGAGGCGGTGACCGAGAATTTGACATCCACCGGTGTGCCGACGACGACCTTGCCGGGGAAATCCACTCCGGAGAGCGAGAGGCGTTTCGGACGGGCGGGTCGGGCGAACGGCTTTTCGAGGGAGAAGGTGAAAATCGGAACCTGTCCGGTCCAGGTGAAGTCCTTCGCATTTCCGGATGTGTCCTGCCCATCGCTGAGCAGGAGGACCGCCTGAAGCGGCTGGCCTTTGAACCGGTCGGCAAGCTGGAGCGTGGAGCCAAGGATAACCGATGAGCCGCCGTTGAAAGCGACGTTCTTTGCGGTGTCGATCTCCGGAATTTCCTCAAGGCGGTCGGCGAAGCGGAACAGCCGGACATCAAACTTCTCGCGGGCTTTTTGGAATGCCTCCGACTCCAGCCACGCTTTCGCGGCATCGGCGCGCGTGGGCTGGTTCGGGTCCACCGGATCGGTCATGCTTTCGGAGGTGTCGAGGAGGACGGCGAGCTGGGGTTTGACGACCGTCACCTCCTCGATTTTTCGCTTCGGCTGGAAGAGCATGAGCAGCACAAGAGCGATCGCCAGCAGGCGGAGGGCCGCAAGGCCGATCGTGCGGCCCGGGGAGGACTTGGGAAATTGGGTGAGGAAGCTCCACCCGGTGATTGCGAATGCAATGAGACCCAACGCCGCAAGAATGGCGGGTGGCAGAAGGGGCTCCCAGAAAATCGCGCTCATCATTGGGCCTCCGTTTCCGTCGGGTTCAGCCCGGCTTCCCGGAACGGCTGCCCGGCGCGGCGGCGGTTCAAGCGGCCGGTGGCGATGTGTTTTGCCTCGCCGAGCGAGCGCTGTTTGGCCGCGGCGTTGGCGAAGAGCATTTCCACCACGAGAAGCAGCAGAGCGACGAGCAGGAGCAGGGGCCAGAGGGGAGTCATACCACGCTGCTCGCCCAGCCACTGCTGGAGCGCTGCGGGCCCGGTGACGCGCTCAAGGCCGGGAATGTCCTGCAGCATCGCAGGCGGCGCGGCGCTCGGTTTTCCTTCATCCGGATCGGGGCGCGCGGTGAACGCGTGAACCGTCCCTTCGGATTCCGAATCGAGAAGATAGACGCCGAGGGCGGGGATGGAGTCGAGGATCTGCGGCGCATTTTTCGGGATGGGCTTTTTCGATCCATCGGGGAGCGTCAGGGTGAGCGGACCGGAGGTGGTGAGACTGCCCGTCGCCGGAACCGGATCCCCCACAAGAAACGATGTGTCTCCGATTCCCCGCGCGCCCGAGAGTCTTGCCACCTGCTTCATCAGCGGCAGGAATGACGCCGTCAGCGGAAAATCCCCCCACGAGCGGTCGGGAGACGCGTTGAGGAAAAAGACCTGTCCCGCTCCGTGCGCGGCGGCGATCAAAAACGGCTGGTCGGCAATGGTGAGCAGGACGCGGGCGTCTTTTGTCGGTTTCAGATCCACCAAGCGTCGCTGCGGCAGCGCAGGGAACGGGTTCTCGGCGCTCCAGGAATTCACGAAAACCGGATGGTCGGGGACTTTCGCGAAGACCGCCTGGCGGCCGGCCGGCAGGTCGGTGAGCTTGCCCATCCTGGCCGGAAGCCATTCGATGCGGTTCATCCCGGCGGCATCGGTGGCATCCCCGGGAAAAACAAAAACCGTTCCGCCGGATTCGAGATACCGTTCCAAACGGACGGTGGACCGGTCATCCAAGCTGGAAATGCCGGAGAGAAAAACCGCAGAGAACCCGTCGAGGGGCTCGGTGCTCAATGCCTCCGGGGCGATGGACTTCATCTCGCAGTCCCTTCCGATTTCGAGCGCCTTGCGAACGAAAAATCCCGAACGCGTGCGGTCCGGACCAGTTCCGGATTCGACCACCAAGACGCGGGAGCCCGTCGCGATCGGAAGCACAAAATCCACCCGGTCATCGGCGGGAAGATTGTCCCCCGAAAGCCGGACCCCGCAGGTTGCCCAGCGCCCGTCGAGCGTCGTCGGGGCGATAAAATCGAAACCGATCTCCTGCGAGCTGTTCGGTGCGACCTCGACCGTGCGCTTGCCCACATCCTTTCCTCCGCAGGAGATCGTGAGAACATCCCGGAAGACGTTGTTTCCAAAATTGTAAACGGCGACCGTGCCTCGGACCACGCCGCCGGCGGTGACATACGGAACCCCGGACTTCAATTTTCCGAGCGTCGCGTTTGCCGGGTTGAGGTCATCCGGACAGACGACCAGCGCGTGGATCTCGGTGGTCTTCCAGGCGTCGTTGAACATCGCGTTCCTGTCGAACACCCATCCTGCTTCCTGGTTGTCGGTGAAGAGATACATCTCCTTGGTTCTGACCGGTGCGCGGGCGAGCGCCTGCCGGACCTCGCGGAACGCATCCTCGAAGCGTGTCGGTTCCTGGGATGGTTTGATGGACTGGATGGCGCGCCGCGCCAAAGCGTGATCCGCGGTGGGCTGGGCGACGAGAGGATCCACCGTGCGTCCGATGGAAAGGACCATCACCTGGTCGCCTGGCGAAAGCGAATCCATCACGGTCTCGGCCAGCGTCTTCGCGGCGTCGAGTCGGTTTCCGCTGCCCGTGGAGAGCGACATGCTCAGGGAGCGGTCCACAACCAGAGCCACCGTGCGCTGGGTTTTTGCCCCGAACCACCGCGCGATGTTCTTTGGCAGCACCGGTCGGCACGCCGCCGCCACGAGGGCCGCGATGATCAGAAACCGGAGCAGAAAGAGAAAAAGATCCTGGAACTTCGCGCTGCGGCGGGAGCGCGACGCGACCGCCTTCAGGAAGCGGAGCGTGCTGAACGGCGTGCTGACCACGTGTCGCTTCTGCCAGAGATGCAGCAGCACCGGCAGCAGCAGGGCTGCGAACGCGGGAAGCAGGAACGGAGAAAGAAGAATCATGTGACGATGATTTTTCTACAGCGACATCCTTCGCCGCTCGCTCAGATATTGGAGGATGAAATCGTCGAACGGCTCTGCCGTGGAGACGAGGCGGTAGTCCACATTCATCTTGGCGCAATGGTCGCGGATCGTCCCGATGAAGCTCTGGAGTTCCTTTTTGTAGGCCAGCCGGGCGTGAACAGGATCGAGTTCAAGCCGCTCGCCGGTTTCCATGTCCACAAACGCTGTCACCCGCTTGTAGGGAAGTTCGAGCTCAGCCGGATCGAGGATCTGCAGTAGGATGACATCGTGCATCCGTTTGCGGAAGTGGGCGATCGCGTTGAACACCGCATCCGGATCATCAAAGCAATCGCTGGCGATGAGGATCAGGCCGCGCCGGGAAATCGTTTCCGCCAGCGCATGCAGGCAGGCGCCGGTATTGGTCGGACCGGATGGCTTCTGCACCGAGAGGCGGTCGAGGACCAGGCGGAAGTGGGGCTTGCCGGTGCGGGCCGGGATGGATTCGCGGACCTTGTCGCCGAAGACATAAGTGCCGATGGCATCCTGCTGCCCGGTGGTGACGTATCCAAAAGCGGCGGCCACCCGGCAGGCATATTGGTATTTGGTGATCTGCCCCTCCGAGGCGTAACCCATCGAGGCGGAGGCATCCATGAGCATGTTGACGCGAAGCGATGTCTCCTCCGCAAACTGCCTCACGTAGTAGCGCTCGGTCCGCCCGAAAACCTTCCAGTCCAGATCCCGCAGGTTGTCGCCCTTGATGTAGCGCCGGCGGTCGGCGAACTCCATGCTCTGGCCCTTGAACGGACTTTTGTGGGAGCCGGACATCGAGCCCTCGCTCACATACCGCGATCGCAGCGTCATCTGCCGGAGCTTGCTCATCAGCCCAGAGGGAATCAGCTCGGTGATCGAATCCATCAGTCCTTTGCTTTGAAGATCAAAAACCCGTCGACTGCCCAGAGGCTTCCGGCAGGGGTGACTTTGAGGAGTCCGATATTCCGCGAGGTGAGGCCCTCCTGGAGGATTGCCGGCTGCCCTCCGGCCACGGCCACGCGCATTGCGTTGGCGACATTTGCCGGTCCGACGGTCAGCACCGGTGGCGAAAACCCGGTCACGGAAAGCTCGGTAATCGGCTGAAGGCCGGGATATTTGGAAGGGACGAGCTTAAATCCTTGCGCGGGGAGGTTTGGGAAATGTGCCGGTGCGACCGCCTGGTATTGCCACGGCTGCCCCCACGGGTCGGATTTCAACTCCGGCGGGATCTTGTCGGCAATCGGCGCGAGCGAGGGAGGAAACGAAGCCTTCTTTTTGTAATAGTCCAGAAGCAGCAGCCGGAGTTCCGCGATCCGAGCCCTCGCCTCCCAGATGAGGGCGGTTTCCTTCAGCGCGGCGTTTGCGTCCGGCTGGGTGGCGAGTTTCTGGACGGCAGTCCGCCACTCGGAGAGGGGAGCGTTCCTCATCGCCTTGTCATAGGCGGTCGCGAGATCGAAAAACGACCGGAGTTCTACCGGAGACTTCGCGCGGGCGTCCGCGATTTGGGAAGTGTCAGCAGCAGATCCGTCTTTCCAGATCTCCAGCGGTTCCTGGGAAAACCCCGGAACGGATCCTGCGGCAAAAAGCAACAGTGCGAGCGAGGAGAATCGGAAAAGAGCGCGAGGCCGGGAATGCATCTCTGCTCAGCGCGTGAGGGCCTGGCAGAAGATGTTGATCCCGAGGTCGGTGGCAGTGGAGGGTTCGTAGCCGAGGGCGTAGGGTGCCAGCGCCTTTTCCCATCCGGCTCCGAGATCGTAGGGCGAATAAACCACGGCGACCCCGCCATCGAGCTCGATGCCGAGCAACTCGGGAGCGATCTCAACCTGGTTTCCGCGCGCGGCGGCAAGTGCAGGGCGGACCCGGGCCGATGTGATTTGTCGCGGGGAACTGAACACCGGGCTGCCGGGCTTGAAAGGCTGCAGGGGCGATTGAGGCAGGACTTTTGCGATCTCCCGCCGGAACGCCTTGTCGAAGGAATCCCGTCCTTCCGAAGCTTCCGCCAGCAGCACGCCTCCGTTGCCAAGATACCTCTTGAGGTTTGCAGTCTCCTCCGGGCTGAGCGTGAAATCCGTGGTGCCGGACAGGTAGAGGAACGGGAGTTCAAAGATAGCCTGGTCGTCGAGGGTCACCTGCTTGATTTCAAAACTCACCTGCGTGCCGGTGACTTTGTTCAGCTCGCCGAGAAGCATCGGCAGTGCCGTCTCGCGCGTTTTCCACGGGCCGTTGTGCTTCACCTGTCCGATCCGGACGGCTCCGGCGGGTTTTGTGCCAGAAGCATTTTCCAGAACCACGCTCTGCCCGACCGACTGTCCGCTCTTCTTCATCGCGGTGGCGTAGGCCATGATGTTTGCTCCTAGGCGCCGTGCGTCGTCATCGGCGTAGCCCCAGCTTTCGTGGGCGTTTTTCGACCATCCGAGAGCAAAATCCCAGCGGGAGATGATGATCGCGGTGCGGTTGTCGATGTCGATGCCCTCGATGAAGGGATAGTTGTCAACGACGACCCCGTCGCGGACCATCCGGTCGCGGAATTTGACCTCGCCGATCTGGAAGTAGCTACTGAAGAGCGGGTGGTCGGTGCGCAGGCGGTAAAGCTGGCCTTCCGGCAGGAGAAGCTGCGCGGCCCGCTTTGCGGATTCGTAGGAGTTGGGATTTCCGACGAGCGAGTTGAAGACAATCGTGCCACCGTTGTGGAGATACTGCCGGAGGAGGCTGATCTCGTCAGTGGATAGCTCAAACGTCTTGTAGCCCGAGCGATAAAGGACGGGGTTATCCTCCGGGTTGGGGCTCACTTTCTTGAACGGCTTGACCTGAGAGGTGAAGTTGACACCCATCTCGGCGCTCATGGACTCGAGAAGCCCCCGCAGGTCGTTCGGGCTGCGGGCCCAGTCCTCATCGTCGGCGCTGCGGATTTTTGTGATGAGGGAGGGCGGCTTCGGGGGATTTTTCTTTTCCTGGCGCTTGATCGGGGTGGCCGGTGGCGGCGGCAGGGTGATCATCGTCTCGGCCGAGGAAACGTTTGCCGACTTCGGTTTCGGTTTTTCCAGAGGCGGAGGTTCCGGCGCCTGCGGATCGGCCTTGGCGCGGATGCCGAACAGCGCGGATGCTGCGAGGATCAGGAATAACTTTCTCATGGGATGACTGGGGGTGGTGTAAGCCGACGGCTAACGATAATCTTTCTCCGATGGTTCTTCAACCTCCTTCACAAGGCGCTGGACGATCTTGTCTGTGTCCATTCCTTCCGAGTCGGCCGTGAAATTCGTGAACATCCGGTGGCGGAGGACCGGACGCGCCACCGACCGGATGTCGTTTCCGGTCACGAGGAGGCGCCCATCGATCACCGCGCGCGCTTTTGCGGCGAGCACCAGGTTCTGGACGGCACGCGGGCCGGCGCCGCAGTGGATGTATTTTTTGATAAAATCGGGCGCGCGGGAATCGGCCGGCCGAGTAGAGCGCACGAGCCTGACCGCATATTTGATCACGTGGTCGGAGACGGGGAGATCGCGCACGCATTCCTGGAGTTCGAGCACCTCCGCTGCGCCCATGACCTTATTGATCTTCTGCATGGTGCGCACGGTGGTGAGTTTGGCGATCAGTTCCTCCTCGTCTTCGGTTGGGTAATCGACATAGACCGAGAACATGAACCGGTCGAGCTGGGCTTCGGGGAGCGGGTAGGTGCCCTCCTGCTCAAGCGGGTTCTGGGTCGCGAGGACAAAAAACGGCTTGCCGAGATCGAGCGATTCTCCCCCGACGGTCACGCGGAATTCCTGCATGGCTTCCAGAAGTGCCGCCTGGGTTTTCGGCGGCGTCCGGTTGATTTCATC
>Ga0247840_10011355_pt1 | contig 10881 bp, 11 predicted proteins | sample LaCruzMarch2015__FD_192404 | JGI IMG/M metagenome (GOLD analysis project Ga0247840, IMG submission 192404) | Freshwater microbial communities from meromictic Lake La Cruz, Castile-La Mancha, Spain - LaCruzMarch2015_17m | ecosystem: Environmental > Aquatic > Freshwater > Lake | place: Spain...
TGCGCTCAGAACTTCGAGGACCGTCATGTTTGTTTGGTTTGCGCGGGAGCGAGAGAGCTGGACGGGGCGTCCGCCCTCGCTCCGGGCCAAGGCGGGAGAGGCCCTGGCCACCGCTTTCCGCCGCTCCAGACTGTTTATCGCATCACGCGGCGCAAGCGAGCTTTTTGCTTCAACCCTCCCCTTGCACGCTCCGGGAATCCCGCTATGGTTCACGTATGTTTGATTTGACGCGCCGGGAAAAGGCGCTCATTGCCGGATTCACCTTTATTTTTTTGCTTGGCTTCGGAGTCCGGCAATGGCGGGATGCCGCCGCGTTTGACTCCAAGCCGGCGCAAGTTCCCTGACACCATTTTCATGCAGACCACTGGATTTCAAGAAGCCGTCGAGGCCGTCTCCCGGGACGACAACCGGTATCATCCCGAAGCTTATATTTTTCTCCGCGATTCTCTGGAAGCCACGCTCAAGCGCCGAAAAAAAGCCAAAAAGGAAGTGAGCGGGCACGTCGCTGCCCCGGAGCTGCTGGACGGGTTCCGGATCCATGCGCTGAACGAGTTCGGCCCCATGTCGATGACGGTTCTGGAGTATTGGGGAGTGAGATCCTGCGAGGACGTGGGGCACATGGTGTTCAACCTCGTGCAGGCCGGCGTCTTCGGGAAGACCGATGAAGACACGATCGACCGCTTCATCGGGACCTTCGATTTCCACAGCGCGTTCGTCTATCCTTTTCAATCCGGCCAAAATCCTTTGAACGCCTCCGGCCCGGATGAGGTCGGAAGTGGAGAATGAAAGTCCTTCTCATGCTCGCAACCCTCGCCGCCTCATCCCTGCCGGCCCATTCCGCCAAAGCCCCCTCGCTGCCCGAATCGAATGCGCGGGTGTTCACCTTTGAAAACGGGCTGACCCTGATCGTTGAGGAAGATCGCAGCGCGCCCGTGGCCAGTGTTCAGGCCTGGTGTGCCACCGGCAGCGTTCATGAGGGCGATTGGATGGGGGCGGGGCTCTCCCACATTCTGGAGCACATGCTTTTCAAGGGAACGGCGACCCGTCCGCCGGGTGCGATTGCCAGCGAGGTTCAAAATCTCGGGGGCTATATCAATGCCTACACTTCTTTTGACCGGACGGTCTACTGGATCGATGTGCCCTCCGACGGGGCCTCCGCGGCGGTGGCGATCCTGGCCGATGCCATGATGAACGCCACCCTTCCCGAGGCAGAATATACGAAGGAGCAGGAGGTGATCCGCAGGGAGTTTGCGATGGGCTTCGATGATCCGGGCCGCCAAAGCTCCCAGCTCATGCTGCGGACGGTTTTTTCCGAAAGCCCGCTCCGCCATCCGGTGATCGGCTACCTGGATGTTTATAACAAGCTCACCCGCGATGATGTCCTCCGCTATTACAAATCCCGGTATGTTCCGAACAACCTGACGTTTGTGATCACCGGCGATGTCGATGCCCTGAAGATCCGGGATGAAATCGGCAAGCTCTTCGATTCCCAGCCCCGCCGGGCGCTTGAGCCTGTCTATGTCGCTGCGGAACCTCCCCAGCTCGGCCGACGGGATGCCCACGAGGAATTCCCCACCGAACTCACCCGCATGTCCCTTGCCTGGAGAATTCCGGGCCTCACGAACCCCGATACTCCCGCTCTGGATCTTCTCGGGGAGATCCTGGGGTCCGGCCGCAGTTCGCTGCTGAACCGCGAGATCCGCGAGCGCAAGCAGATCGCCCACAATGTTTCGGCCGGGATGCTCTCGATGCAGAACGAAGGGATCTTTGTGATCCAGGCGGTGGCCGATCCGGACAAGCGCGAAGCCGTGGAAAAAGAATCAATCGCGATCCTGGAAGGGGTCAAGGCCAAGGGCGTCTCGGAAGCCGAGCTCGACCGGGCCCGGCGCTCGCTGCTCTCCAACCAGCTCAACGCCCTGACGACCTCCCGCGGCATGGCCTCCGATGTCGGCTCGAACTGGCTCCTCGCCCGGAATTTGAACTTCAGCAAACAATACCTCGACGCCATCGGCAAGGTGACGGCCGCCGATGTGCAAAGGGTCGCCCGGGAATACCTGGGACTCGACCGCCTGAGTTCGACCTCGCTCAATCCCCCGGGCACCCTGGCAAAAACCGACAAGCCCGCAGAGGAATCCCGTGCCGGCCAGATCCAGAAATTCACCCTGTCGAACGGGCTCCGCCTGCTCGTCCGCGTAGATCCCCGCCTCCCGCTCGTCTCGATCCATGCCGTCTTCCGGGGCGGCCTGCTGGCCGAATCGAAGGACAACAACGGCCTCACCAAACTCTTCTCCCGCGCGCTTCTCAAAGGCACGAAGTCCCGCACGGCGGAACAAATTGCCGAGCAGATCGAGGGCACCGGAGGAGGCATCTCGTCGGATAGCAGCAACAACAGCTTCAGCGTTTCGGTGGATGTGATGCAGCCGGACCTTTCCAAGGGGCTGGAACTCCTCGCCGATGTCCTCATCAATCCCCTCTTTCCCGACCGGGAAGTGAACCTGGAAAAGCAGAGCCTTCTGGCCGGGATCAAAGCCGAGGACGAACAGCCGACTTCGGTGGGTAGAAATCTTGTTCGCGAGCGGCTCTTCGGATCCCACCCCTACGCGCTGCGCAATTCCGGCGCCGCGGCCCCGGTCATGGCCCTGGCCTCCGCCCAGCTGCGTGAGTTCCATAAGGAATACACCACCGCCAGCAACGGCGTCATCAGCGTCTTCGGCGATGTGCAGGCCGCAGAGGTCAAAAAGCTGGTGGAAAAATATTTCGCCGCGATGCCATCGGGCAAACTCGCGTTCCAGAGCCCGGCCCTTCCGGCCCCCGTCTCCTCGGTGCCGCCCGCCACCGCGCATCTCGACAAGCAGCAGGGGATCGTGATGGTCGGCTTTCAGAGCGTGGCGGCGAACGATCCGGACCGGGCGGCGCTGGAGCTGATCAATGAGGCCTCCAACGATCTCGGCTCAAGGTTCTTCAACCGCATCCGGGAAAAAATGGGACTGGCCTACTTTGTCGGAGCCGCCCAGTTCTATGGCCTGGCCCCCGGGGCTTTCATCTTCTACCTCGGGACGGATCCCAAAAAAGTCGAAGCGGTCACCGGCGAGCTGCGCGATGAAATCTCGCTCCTGGCCAAGGACGGCCTGACTCCCGACGAGCTGGAGCGCGCCCGGAAAAAACTCCTCGGTGCCGAGGCGATCCGCAACCAAAGCAACGAGGCTCTTGCGGCCACGTGCGGGATTGATGAACTCATGGGAACGGGCTATGATGCCTACACCCGCCGGAAGGAAGAGCTGACGAAAGTCTCGCTCGAGGACATCCGGCGCGTGGCCGCCAAATATTTTCCCGCCTCCTCCTCCGTTGAGGCGACCATTGTCCCTCCAGACAAATCCACCGAAAAAAAATAATCCTATGCCAGAAGTCCAACGCACCACCGCTCTCGGGGAAATGACCCAGAGATTCATCGAATTTGTCATGATGCAGGCCCAGCAGGCCGCCATGTTTCTCGGACGGATTCCCAATCCGCAGACCGGCAAGCCGGAGGTCAACCTCGAGATCGCCCGCATGTTCATCGACCAGCTCGAAATGATCCATGAGAAGACCCGCGGCAACCTCACCAGCGAGGAGTCGGAAATTCTTGCGCGCGTGCTCAGCGATCTCCAGCTGGCGTTTGTTCAGGCCTCCGGTTCCGGAGCGGAAGCCGCCCCGTCCCCTGTTGTCCCCGACCACGAGGAATCCGCTCCGCCAATGACCCCTGAGCCCGCACCGGTTGCGGCAGCCACGGAGGTCGCCCCCGGGCCGGATCCGGATTCCGGAAACCGGAAAAAGTTCACGAAGAGCTACGGGGCCTGACGGCCGATCCCGGCACCTCCACCGATTTCGCAGTTGCTAGGGCCGCGGGCGCTGTGTAGCGTCACGCTCCCAATTCTCAGGACAAATCCCATGGGCAAAATCTACAACAACATCGTTGAAACCGTCGGTCACACCCCGCTCGTCAAACTGAACCGCATCACGGCCGGCCTTCCGGCCACGATCGCGATCAAGTGCGAGTATTTTAATCCGCTCGGCAGCGTGAAGGACCGCATCGGGATGGCCATGATCGAGGATGCCGAAGCCAAAGGCATCCTGAAGCCGGAGACCGTGATCGTCGAGCCGACCAGCGGCAACACCGGCATCGCTCTTGCTTTTGTCGCGGCGGCCAAAGGATACAAGCTCATCCTGACCATGCCCGAGACGATGAGCGTCGAGCGCCGCACCTTGCTGGCCATGCTGGGGGCCAAGCTGGTCCTCACCCCCGGCTCTGAAGGAATGAAAGGGGCTATCGCCCGCGCGGAAGCGATCGTCAGCGAGACCCCGGGGGCCTGGATGCCCCAGCAGTTCAACAATCCCGCGAATCCCGCCATCCACTCCAAAACCACCGCGGAAGAAATCTGGGAGGATACCGACGGGGCGGTGGATATATTTGTCTCCGCCGTCGGGACCGGTGGCACGATCACCGGCTGTGTCGAGGCCCTCAAAGCCCGCAAGCCGTCATTCCAGGCGATCGCCGTTGAGCCGAAAGACTCCCCGGTCATCTCCCAAACGCTCGCCGGTCAGCCGGTCAAACCCGGCCCCCACAAAATCCAGGGCACGGGAGCAGGCTTTGTTCCCAACAACCTCCACCTCAAATCCGCTTCCGGAGAACCGCTCATCACGGAATGCATCCAGGTCAGCAACGATGACGCCTTTGCCATGGCCCGCCGCCTGGCCAAAGAAGAGGGGATTCTGGCTGGGATCAGCTCCGGAGCCAATGTCCATGCCGCCATCGAGATCGCCAAGCGCCCTGAGAATGCCGGAAAATTGATTGTGACCGTGGCCTGCTCGACCGGAGAGCGCTACCTGAGCACCGCTCTCGCGGACCAGGCGCGCGCGGAGGTCGGAGGATAATTTATGAAGGACCCTCTTCCCATCGATGATTCCGTTCTCGAGCACGACGAGATTGACGCCGCGCTCTTCTGGCACACCCATAAAAAAAATATTCTTCTCGGCGTTCTGGCCTTCGTGGTCGTCGTGGGGGGAGGGATCCTTTGGTATGCCTCCTCCAGGCTCTCTGCTGAAGCCTCGGTTGTCGCGCTGGCCGATGCCCAGGACATTCCTCAGTTCGAGGAGGTGATCAAAAAGTTCGGCGGCACCATGCCCGCGGCGGACGCGCTCCTCCTCGTGGCGGCCGCCCACCGGACCGCCGGAAAAACCGACGAATCCACGGCCGCGTTTCAAAGCTTTCTGAAATCATTTCCGAAGCATCCCCTGGCCGGTGGCGCGTTGTTGGGAGTTGGTCAGAACCTTGATGCCTCCGGAAAATCCCAGGAGGCGATGACCACCTATCAGCAGGTCATGGAGCAATATCCGAAAAGCTATGCCGCACCGTTCGCCGGGTATGCCCAGGCAGAAATCCTCCTGCGGGACTTCCGGCGCGATGAGGCCAAGGTCATTTTGGATTCCCTGGTGTCCCAGTTTCCGGGATCCATGGTGGCCCGCCTCGCCGGTGCCCAGCTCGCCCGGCTGGGGCAGAGTGACACGACCCCCCGGTAGCCAAACAGGCTGGCTGGACGGTTGGGTAGTTTAGGAGAAAGCTGGGGCGAATCTCATCGATAATATACCATCTCTCGGTAACAAACGGACGATAATCCCCCGGATCAAAACTGAGGGCACAGACGTCTCATCAGTGAAAGACACTCGCCTGATCTTGCAGAGTCAGTGCCAAAACGGACGAGACTTGTTCGCGGAGCTTTTTTTCAGCAAGACCACCGCCAGGAGCACTCCCAGTCCCAGAGCTGCGAAAACAGGCACATAAGGATGATCGCGCAATTGTCCATCCGCTGATCTGGCCGCCTCGGCCGCGCGGTCGGAGATCCGGCCGAGGACATCCCGGCTGCTCTCAAGCGTGTCTCCCAGACGGATTCTGGCATTTCTGACTTTTTCTTCGGCCGAGCCGGTGGTCGCCGAGAGGAAGTCCCGGGCGCTTTCGGCGAGGGCCTTCGCCATTTGGATTTCTTTCTGAAGGGTGGGTGCGTGCATAGGATAAAGGTAAGAAGCCATATCCTAGACCGGGCTTCGCCACTTCGCCAGCCCTGGTTTCCGGGTTTTGTCATGGCCCGGGGATTTTTGAGCGCCATCCCTGCCTTCCTCCCGGGGGAAGACAGGGATTAGCCTCGGAGAATAAAAATGCTGCCCGCTATATTTTGATTCCGGCGGGAGAAAGCTTGAAAGCAAGCCTGCTGCGCTTGGCGGCTTTTTTCCGCGGTTTTGTGACAGCTTCCACCGCTGCGGTGGGTTTGACCACGGAGGCCGCGGGAACTGGAGCGTCGGGTTTTGTTCCCTTCACGGTGTAAAGCCCGGGCTCAAGCTTGGTCGTCAGATTTTTTCCCGTGGTGCTGAGCCAAACCGAAATATTTCCCGCAGGGGAGCCGACCTTCCCGGCGATTTCCTTCACCCTCAACCCTTGTGGGCCGGCCGCCACCAGCGCGGAGATAATCTTGTCTTTCAGACCGCCGGAGCGGGCTTTGCCGCGTGCCTTGCGGACCGGCGAGGATTTGGTTGCCGGGCGCGCTTTGGCAACGGGAGCGGTGCCGCCGGAGAGCACTTTGGCGATTTCTGTTTCAATCTCGCCAATCAGCTTGACGAGTTCATCTTTTCGTTCGGTCAGGCTGAGGACGCGGCGGAGAGACTGGCTGGTGATGTGTGATAAATCCATATTAAGGCGGACATTAAGCCGTCGTGGCCCGGGCATTGCAAGGGGAAATCCTGAAGGGAGATCCTGCCGCGGACGGAGAGCCGGAGCGCCTGATCACGCGGCAGGCAACAAATCGGGAAGCTAAGCCTGGGGGATTAGCTCAGGAAGCGGCCAATCTTTTGAAAGACTTTTTCGAAGCAGGCGTCCACTTCGGAGGCGATGCCGGCTGCCGCGGGGAAGGGTTCCTCATGTTTGTAGGAGTAGGGAAAGTCAAAGGTTTCGACATCGATCGGAATATCTCTGTTCCGTCCCTTGAGCGTGTTTTCCACCTCATAAGGGGGAATGACGTCGTCTTTTGCGAGGGCGATCGCCGCGATGCGATGGCTCATCTTCTTGAACCGTTCCTCCCGGAATTCCGCCATCGATTTATAGCTTAACATGCTTCGGAAGGCGATGCCGGAATCCGACCCGTCACACAGGCAGGCGAAGAGCTTGGGATTGTGCTTCAGGTGGCTTTCCAGGTGCTCCACCACGAAGGAATAGAGCCGGACGTTCGCCTCGCTGTCCAGGATGAACTTCGAGACGGGAGAGATCCTGTTGAAGACCGGACCGCCGCAAAACATAAAAAGTTTTGTCTCCGAGAAGAGGTTGTCCGGATTGCTGAGCAGAAGGACTTCCGAAAGGAATCCGCCGATGGAGTAGGCCAGGATATCCACCGAAACATCCTTCTCAAAGAGCGGGTGTTCTCCGCGTTTGCAGGAGCCCACAAAGTCTTTCACATCGTGGAAGGTTTGCAGGCCCGACCAGATGAAACGTTCCGGATTTTTATGGAGGCGTGTGCTGATGGCCGCATTGAGGAGCGAGGAGTGAAGGAGATCGGGGAACTGCTCCTTGCGTCGCTTGCTGACCTGGTGCATGAGCCGCGCGTCGCTCCAGGCGACCGGGGCGCGGTTCATGTGGAATGCGATCGGGAAGAGGACGACTGTTTTTCCGGTGGCCTCCAGAATCCTGGCCGCCCAGGGAAGGTATTTATACCAATGCTTCTCGTTGAATCCGTGAAAAAGCAGAATCATGCCGTTCGACTTCTTCACAGGATCGGGCTGGAAGACGTGGTATTGGAACGTGATGTTTTCCGTGATGAGCGTGTCCGCCACGTCCAGGATATCGCCCGCTGTCTCTCCGGCTTCCTGCCCATCCGGCAGCAGCGAGGAGTGCCGGGAGTGGAAGGTATGGTTGTGAACGCTCATTCCCCCGGCCAGCGCGGTTTGTGGCTCGTCGAAAGTCACCCGGCTTTTTAGGTGCTCGTAGAGTTCGAGATAATTCATCGGTTTTGGATTGGGTGCCTGCTCAAACCTCAGGGCATGCGGATCTCCGCAGACGGTTCCATGATTTCCTGTTTGGCCCCCGGAAGCCAATGCAAAATATTTACTCCTTCGGGAAGGGGTGCATGCCCGAAAGTTGCAACCTTACGGATCTTCGCAGGCGGCATGGGAGTCCCGCCCGTGTGAGGCACATCACTCCGATACGATATTCAGCCTATGAAAGGGCGGGACGCCCCGTCCTGTCAGGATGCATGGGCATCCTGCCCATGCCGCGATTATCGGCAAAACTGAAAGGATTGGGTGGGACACGAGCGGGAGCGAGCGAGTCAACACCCGCAGCCCTGCGCCGAAAGATCAAGCCAGGGAGTCTGGGTATTTCAAAGAACGGGTATGAGGCGACAACCTCAGCTCGCACAGATATCTTCCGTGCCGAACCGTCATTCCCGCGCGACTCGGAGATCCTCCTTCCCTGCTCTGGCGAAACCAGAGAGATTCATCGAAGGGACCGCCTAGCGCGAGAGAGCCTGGGATTGTTCGACGAACTTGTCGCCGCTCCACTCTCCGTCGGCCTTGACCATATTCTCCGACTTCTGAGCGTCCTTCCGTTCTTTTTGTCGGCGCACCAGATCGGCATGTGTGGTGAAGTAATCGAGGCTGTGGCCCTTGAAGTCGGCGAGTGTTTCGAACTGGTGCTTCTCCATGAAGGCCAGCAGTTCTTCCTTCATCGGCTTGACCATTCCGTAGCCGAACTTCATCACGCCCGTGCAGACCTGCACGGTATCCGAGCCGAGGAGAATGAACTGCGCGGCATCCGATCCGGTCTCGATTCCGCCCATGCCCGAGAGTGAGCGCCCCGGGAAATCTTTCCGGATCAGCGTGGCGATCTCCATGCACATCCTCAAGGCGATCGGCTTCACGGCTTTTGAGGAATATCCCCCCGGCGTCGTATAGCCTTCCACCGTCGGCTCGGGGCGAAGTGTCTCCAGATTCACTCCCATCACGCTGCGGATCGTGTTGATCGCGCTGATTCCCTGGCATCCCGCCTTCAAGGCGGCTCGCGAAGGTTCCTCAATATGCGTGATATTCGGAGTCATCTTTGCCCAGACAGGCTTCTTGGCGGCACCCATCACCCAGCCGCAAACTTCTTCGAGAACTTCCGGATCCTGCCCCATCGCCGCGCCCATCTTGCGTTCGGGCAAGCCATGAGGGCATGAAAAATTCAGCTCGAACCCATCGATGCCCGCATCCTGGCAACGCTCCACGATTTCCACCCAGGCATCCTTGTTGCACTCTTCCATGATCGATGCGATCAGGGTGCCTTCCGGGTGCAGGTCTTTGCATTTCTTGAACTCCTCGATCCAGATCGAAAGCGGCCGATCGCTGATGAGTTCGATATTTTCCCAGCCGATGACCTCCTTCCCGTCGTTCGCGTGCAGCTTGGCATAGCGCGGGGTCACATTGACCACCTTCGAGGAGTCGAGGCTCACGGTTTTTGCAATGACTCCGCCCCAGCCTTCGCGGAAGGCGCGGGTGATGACATTAAGATTTGTCCCGGGAGGGCCTGAGGCAATCACGAAGGGGTTGGGGAACTTGATCCCGTCGACAGTGGAGGCGAGTGTTGGCATTTTTAAGACAGTAAGCAATTTTAAGGCCAGATCAGCGTTTGCCAAGTTCAACATCTTGACAGCACATAAAAATGATGCAATGACAGCATCATGCGAACCACGGTCACATTGGACCCGGATGTGGAGAATATCCTCAGGCAGGAAAGCCATCGCGCCCGGAAGAGTTTCAAAGTGGTCCTGAACGATGCGGTTCGTGCCGCCCTCAGTCCACGTCCGGCGAAGCGCCCCGGCCTTCTGCCCGCCCGCCCGCTCGGTCTCACCACGGGAATCGATCCCCGCGGCCTCAGTGGCCTGGCCGATGAGTTGGAAGCGGATGCCTTTCTGGAGATTCAAAAACGTCAGCGCCGGAAGTCGTGATTCTCCCCGACGTCAATCTCCTCCTGTTTGCGGTCAACTCCGACAGCCCGGACCATTCCCGCGCGATCGCCTGGTGGAAAAAGCTCCTGGCGGGAAATGAGCAGATCGGACTTCTCCCGGCGGTATGCTTCGCCTTTATCCGGCTGAGCACAAACCGGAAGGTCTTTCCGCGACCGCTCGCTGTCGCTGAAGCCTTCGCTTATGTTGAGAACTGGCTCGAATTTCCGAATGTGGAGTGGGTGGAATCGGAGCCTGGCGATCTCGCTCTGGCAAAGAAGCTGCTCCTATCGGCCGGAACCGGAGCCAACCTGGTGACCGATGCCCAGATTGCAGCGGTGGCACTTCGCTTGAAGGCCAGTGTGCACACGGCGGACGCGGACTTCGGCCGGTTCCCCTCCGTGAAATGGATCAATCCGCTGCAGGTTTAAGAACGGAGCGAGGGCATCCTGCCCTCCATCGCTTCCCCTGTTTGCCGCAAGGTGAATAGCCTCAGACATCCTGATGTCACCGAGAGAAAACGGAGATCATGGGAAACCGGTGATCCCATCCCGCAACGGTAAGGACGGATCGTCGTCCGTCGAGAGAAGTCGGCGGGCTCGGCGATCCCGCCCTACCAAATATCGGCCCAGCCGATTTCCTCGCGCGTCAGGATGTCTAAGCCTGGTTGCTAAGATTGTCCAGCCATCCACGCGATCGTCTTCGAGGCCAGCAGATCAAACGCCCGGACCGCGGCCTCGAGGTGTTCCTCTTTGGTATCCTCGATCTTATTATGGCTGATGCCATGCAGGCTCTGGACAAACATCATGACGGTCGGAACTCCGGCACGGGACACTTCGGCGGCATCATGCAGCGGGCCGGATGGCATCCGGTGCGAAGTCCC
>Ga0247840_10011357_pt1 | contig 10879 bp, 11 predicted proteins | sample LaCruzMarch2015__FD_192404 | JGI IMG/M metagenome (GOLD analysis project Ga0247840, IMG submission 192404) | Freshwater microbial communities from meromictic Lake La Cruz, Castile-La Mancha, Spain - LaCruzMarch2015_17m | ecosystem: Environmental > Aquatic > Freshwater > Lake | place: Spain...
CACCGGGATTACCCTCGTTCATACCGACAAAGTCCTGCGTGATTTGGAAGGTTTTCCCCAGAAATGGTTCAAGAATGTCGGGTCATGACCACGTCCCCGACCAAGTCTTCCTCGCTCCCACCTTTGACCAGCCACACATTACTCACCGCCCCCACTATCATTGATCAATCTTGAACTGCTCGTCCTCATTGCCCTCACCGATCAAGTCCCTCTCAACACAACCCTCTTCCCTGCCCATGATCCAAGACCCACCTTTATTAACCTTCCTCTTCTTCCATTACGGCAAGTTGCCGCAGTATCTGCACAACGCCATCGAGCAGGTCAGGGTCTTCAATCCGGAGGCTGAGATCCTGCTGATCACGGAGGATGCAGAGGAAGTCACGGCACTGGGTCTTTTTAACATTGTCCACCGCCGGACCGCCGAGTTCGGATCGCCGGAGCTCGATCTGTTCAGGCAGACCTACCGGCATATTTCGTGCTTCAAGGAAAAATACGAGCGCTTTGTCCTCGAGCGCTGGTTCATGACCGAGACCATCCGCCGCCAGCGCCCGGAGCGAACTTACATCATGCAGGACAGCGATGTGGCCGTATTCGGCGACGCCTCAAAACTCCTCCCGATTCTTCCGGACTGTCCGATCGTCATGAGCGGCCCCAATCCGCATTTCACCTTCATCCGCGGCAGCATCGATGAATTTCTGCGTTTCATCCTCGACTACTATGCCGACGAGGAACGGCTCATGGTCGCGAAGAAACTTTTCGAGGAGCGACGCAACTCCGCGAACATCTACACCCTTGGGGAAATGACCCTGCTCTTCGAATTCCTCGAGAAATCAAAATCCATGCAGATGTTCGACACCAGCACTCTCCACGGCTACGTGGACACTAATCTTCACATGCCCGAGGGGTTCGACTTCATGCAGCTCCGTCGCCGCCCGCGCAAAAAAGTGCGTTGGCAAATCGAAGAAGGGCGCGTCATTCCTTATTTTTTGAAAAACGGTCAAGCCACCCGCGTGTTCATCATTCACTTCCAAGGTCCCGGAAAACGCGTGTTTTACCGGTTCAATCGAATCGGTCGGACGCCCGGGCGTCTTTTTGTCGGGTGGCTCAACGCGCTGTATCAGACCAAAGGGCTGGCGAGCTTCAGCTGATCAACAGGCCTACACCCCCCTCGATTCGAGTCGCTCATAGAAAACGGGAGCACACGCGCTGAAAACAACGTTGGGACGTTTGGCCAAGTGTCCGTTTTAGTCTGCGGTGGCCAGTAAATGGACGTTTGCGGGTCGAGCAAGCCTTCCTAACGTGCACAAAAAAACCGGAGCGCATGCTCCGGTTCGTGGTTGGGTGTAACTCTCGCTCAGCCTTCCGTAACACGCGGGTCGTAGCTGGCTAATCCCGCAATCACAAATCCGTAGAAAGAAGCGATCACTTTGTAGCTGAAAGGACCTTGGGTCAGGCCGAACACCATGAAAGCCAGAACAAAGCCGACGCCCACGGCCGACGCCGCATAGAAATCGCCTTCGGTGCCTCGCAATCGAGTGATGAATACGATTAGAGGGACAAGGAGCAGCAGAACCAGGGCGCCGATTCCGAAAATGCCGCTGATCAGCAACTCGTGAAGGTATTGGTTATGCTCACCCGTGTCGCATAGGGTGTAGCGGTGATACTCTGTTCCCTCGTACGTAAAGCCTGGTCTCAGGTAGCGAGCAGGATCCATCTGATAAACTGGACACCACAAGTTGTCTTTGTGGGCATATCCTTTGATTGGGTTATCCTTGATAAGCTCCCACGAGATGGACATGAGGGTCAGCCTGCCGGAACCGCCCGCTGTGGCATCCCCGGCAAACCATGCCTGCGTTTCCGAGTAGATCGAGGTTAGGCGTTCTTGAAAGACCTTGTTGGTGGCCAGGATTCCTCCGACCGCAAGCAAGCCAAGGAATAGCAACATGAGCAGCTTCGCCTTCCTTCCCGGGTAGAGCAAAGCCGCAAGCAAGAGGAGCGGCGGGACGGCGATCCACCCGCCGCGGCCCCCACTGTTTATTGCCATGTACGCCGCGAGCAAAATCGAGACAACCGTCAAGGCCAGAACCCAGCGCGAGCGGGATGGCCGAAAGGCCAGCAGTAAAAACTGGATCGCTCCCACCAAGACGATCTGTTGACCGAACGTGCAAAGATCCAAAAGTGACGTGGTGTATCGGTGAGCAACACCCGGTTGCTGGGTCGTGGCGAAAAAGAAAGTGACGATGATGCCAACCGCCGAGACAATCTGAAAGACATCGAGAAACCGCACCTTCTTGTAGTTCATCCAGAGTAGAGCGATGGCGGCGAGAAACAGCCGGCTTGGGCCGTTGAGTAAATCGATGTTTTGCTTCCAGAGCGACGACTGGAGATCACCGCGAATCAGAATGGAGATAAAAGCGGCAACGATCGGAAAAGCCAAGGCGACGAACATCCACGCCGTGGCCGCATCGGGGAAAAAATCCCTGAGCGGCAATTGCGACCTGAAGATTCCGTAGACGCTGACCACAGCTAAAATCACCAACCAGGCCTCCGTCCAGTTTTTCAGCGTTAGGTAAAAGAGCGGAAGGAACGCAACCGCCATGGCCAGAAGAATCGTGTCGCGAGTGATGGAGTTGTTCGGGAGTATTGACCCGATGACTCGTTGGACGGCTGTGGTTATGCGGGTCATTTGCCAAATACTTCTTTTGCCCGTCTCAGCAAAGTCCCAAGCAAACCAGAGTGCTTAGTCTTTTCAAAACGATGCACAAGCTCCGGCCTACTCACCTTCTCAAATGCGCGTAGAAACGCGGGATACTCCGTGTCCGAGAGCGCTGGCCTGATGCTTTCGTAAAGATACTCAGGGTCCTTCACGATTCTCGGAAAATACACATATGCAGTGGGCACTTGGTGTTTCACCGCAGTGTATACCAAGCGGTAGAAATTCTCGGCGAGCACCGCCTCCTGTCTTCCGGGCTTCTTCGTTCCCGAAAGGCCACCAGGAGCCTTGGGATTCTTGGCAATGGCGGAGACCCGCCTGCGACTCTCAGCGGCGGAAAACAAATCCCGCACCGAAATGATCAGGAGGTCTATTTTCACGCCGGTTGATTCAAGAACCAGCTCAAGCTTTTCGCTGAGCCCGGGAGATTTTACCACGTAGGAAGCAGTTCCGTTCAAGAGACACTCTCCAGAATGCTCCATCCCAGCCTGGCAATTGGGATGAATACCGCTGGATGATGAAGAAAAGCCTGTATCCATTCCGAGTTCGGTCAGCAGTTGCACAAGGAATGTTGTCCCTGCACGTCCGGTTCCAGATATCAAGATGTGATGTTCAGCCATGAAAACTTGTTAACCGCTACTGCAGTCGGTCGATAATCTTTAACTCTGGGAGATTTAGCAATACGCTGAGCAAGCAACGATACCCCATGCTTGATCTCAGCGTCATCATCGTGACTTACAACTCCTCTAGGTGCATTCAGGCATGTCTGGACAGCTTTTCTTGCCAAAAGGGCGCCTCATACGAAATCATTGTTGTCGACAACACTAGTTCCGACGACACGGTGCTTAAAGTGCAGAGCAACCACTGTCTGCTCCTACAGAATGAGGAAAATATCGGCTTCGGCAGGGCGTGCAATGTTGGGATGTCACGGAGCACGGGCAGATACATTTTCCTGCTAAATCCCGATGCCAGACTGACAAATGAAGGCGATTTGGCGCAGGTCTGCCGACTTATGGACGAGAATCTGCAGTGGGGACTGTCCGGAGCAAAAGTCCTTTCCTCCAACGGATCTCTCGAGAGTCCTCCCGCTCGGGAATATCCGGGCCAGAAACACGTCCAGCGCGATTTTTCCCAGCTTCCGGGAAGCATTTCATGGGTGATCGGGGCCGCCATGGTCATCCGACGGGACATTTACCTGCAGCTCGGTGGGTTTGACCCTGAATTTTTCCTCTATAGCGAGGAAACGGACCTGTGCCTCAGGATCAGGGAGTTGGGATACGAAATAGGATGGATGGAGAGCGTTGCCATCAAGCATATCGGCGGCGAAAGTGAGAAAGGCACGGATCCTTATGACACTACCTGTCGGAAACTGCGTGGACTGCTAACGTTCAGGACTAAACATTATGCTCATAGAGATTGCGTATTTTTGGCGAATCGCGATCGAAGGCGTGCTTTTTTTCGGATGATAACCAACGGATTTGTTGCCCTCTGCAAAGGGCGAAAGTCCAAGGAGTGGGAAAAGTACCGGATATATCGAGGGGTATGGGAGACCTCAAAGCGTTATCTGTCTTCTGTTTCCTCTTGTTGAGAAAGGTCAACTAGCACCGGAATCTATTCGGCTATCGCATCGACAAAGTTTTTAGAAGCAGCCTTTCTTCGCCCGAAAGACGATGTGTCTAGCACGTAGGCGTCTGTTTTGTGGAGAATGACCAAGACAAAGGAAACAAAAAGCGGGCCGAAGAGCCCGCTCCTGAAGACGGCAAACTGTCGACTGTCAACTCAACGGCTGGAGCCGTTGCCATATTCCGGAATCTTCTCAGCCAACCAAGCCTTCAACCGATCGCCATCTCCCGCCGCTTCGCGGTAGATCGCTCCCAACTCGGCAGCCAGATCGCCGGAGCCATTCGAACGGTTATTGCGCAAACGGTGGAGTTTGCGGTGGCTCGTTGGCTCGACGTTTTCCATCTGATGGATCGGCTCTTCGTAGAGCTTTTCCCCGGGGCGCAGCCCAGTGAAGGTAATCTTGATGTCTTCCTCCGGCTTGAATCCGCTCAACTCAATCATCTGCCGGGCCAGATCGACGATTTTCACGGGGTCGCCCATATCCAAAACGAAGATTTCCCCCCCCTCCGCTTGCAGCGCGCTTTGCAGGATGAGCCCGACTGCCTCAGGGATACTCATGAAATAACGGGTCACCTCAGGATGGGTCACGGTGACGGGTCCACCCGCGGCGATTTGCCGTCGGAAGGTCGGCACGACACTTCCCGACGAGCCAAGCACATTGCCAAAGCGGACGGCGGCAAAAGCACATTCCTTTCCAGTAGCGGACTTCTGCTCAAGCAGCATTTCCGCCAGCCGCTTGCTCGCACCCATAACATTGGTCGGGTTCACCGCCTTATCGGTGGAAACTAGAATGAATTTGGCGGCTCCGTGCTGCGCGGCCAATCGCGCCACGATTTCCGTGCCGATGGCATTGTTGCGCAAGGCCTCGGCAGGCTGGCCTTCCATCAAGGGCACATGCTTGTGAGCCGCGGCGTGGAAAACAAGGGCGGGTCGTTGGTGGCCAAAAGCTCGAGCGAGGGACTCCTCATCGCAAACGCTGGAAGCACAAGCAACCAGCTCGACGTGTCGATGCGAACCAATCAGCTCCTGCTCGATGGCAAAGAGGGATGGCTCGTTTCGTTCCACCAGAATCAGCTTGGCCGGATTCTGTTCAGCAATCTGCCGACACAGCTCACTGCCAATGCTTCCGCCCGCGCCGGTGACCATGACCACCCTTCCCTTGATCAGCGCTTTGATTCCTTCATGATCGAGAGCCACCGCTTCACGCCCCAGCAAATCTTCCGGATCCACCCGCCGCAAATGGCTTACCGTGACCTGCCGGTGCAGCAATTGCGCGACGGAGGGAAGGATATCATGGTCGATGCCCAAGATGTTGATCTGCTCGACCAGGCGCTTGATCACTGCTGGTTTGGCCGTGGGCATAGCGATGATGATTTTCTGCAGTTCCAATTCCTCCACAAGTGAAGCGAGTTTACGCGTCGGACCGAGTACCTGTTTGCCGTGAAGCGTTCCGCCGATTTTGGCGCGATCGTCATCGACGAAACAAACGATATCCAGGCCCAGCCCCTGACGTCCTTGGATGTCACGCAAGAGCGCGGCCCCAGCCGTGCCGGCCCCCAGAATAGCGGCGCGCCGCTTGCGACTCGTTGTCGATCGATCCGTCGGCGATGAGAGTTTTTCCCGGTAAACCCGGAGAGCGGTGCGGAAGGCCGTCAATCCAAGAAAGGAAATGACCATATCCGAGACAATTACGCCGCGCGGAACAATGTTCGTTCCACCCAGCACAAACCACACAGCGGAAGCGACCAGGGCGGAGACACCCATCGCCGCCGCAATGCGCTTGGCGTCAGGCAGACTGAAGTAGGTGAGCAGCGTCTGGAATTGGCCGAAGATTACGAGTGCAGCCAGCTTGAGGGGAAGCAGCCAGACCAATGACTGCCAAAACCGCGCCCAGAACTCCGGAGCGACTTGGAAGTCGAAGCGCAGGAAGAGGGCGGCCAAGAGCGACAGGAAAAGAATCGCGGTATAGGCCACCAGCAAGACTGTCAGGCGGCCCAAAGAATTTAGTCGGTTGTAAAGGCGTGCGCTCAATGGAATGAGAAGCTTACGGCCGTCAAAGGGCTCAAGAAATCGCAAAGTTTAGGAACCAGCAAGGTGCCCCGCAAGGTGGACCAAGGAAATCTGATGGCCACAAAAAGGCGCAAGAGGCGCAAAAAGTGACAGATCCAAGTCCTATTTTAAATCTTTTCGTGCCTCTTCGCGGCTAAATTCTCCGGGGATTGTCTGACTGGTGGCCACAAAGAGTCAGAATTTTTTAATCCTCTTTTCGTGTCTCTTTGTGCCTCTTCGCGGCTAATTTTTCCGACCAGATTAATGGCCACAAAAAGGCTCAAAAGACGCAAAAGCTCAGAGGATCAAAATCCTTTTCGTGTCTTTTTGCGCCTCTTCGCGGCTAGTTTTTTTGTACCACGCGGTCGCCCGAACCTTTCCCGGTTACGGTCATGAGGATGTAGCGGAAGTAATCCCTCGCGCCGAGCGAGGACAGCATGTGGGCATCTGTCTGGGCCAACAACTCCGGCGCAGACATGTCGATGTCGTTGACTTGAGCGAGGCCAGTGATGCCAGGTCTAGCGCAGAAAACACCCAGGCGCTCGCGGGCCTCGATCAATTCCTGCTGGTTAAACAAACACGGACGCGGACCGACCAGGCTCATCTCGCCCTTGAGCACATTCCAGAGCTGCGGAAGCTCATCGAGTTTGGTTCGTCTCAGGAATTTCCCCAACGCCGTTACGGCGGAAGAGTCTGCCAGGTGCGTGGCCACATGCGCCGTCTCCGGCCGCATGGTGCGGAACTTAAGCAGTGTAAAAGGCTTCTTGTTCCGACCAACGCGCGTTTGACAGAAAACTGGCGAGCCAGTGTCGAACAATCCCGCGATTGTCAAAACCAGAAGCAGCGGACTGGCCAGAACAAAGCCAACTGCGGAAAAAACTAGATCAAAAACGCGCAGCATAGCTAGAAATAAAACCAAGGGTGCGAGATCTCGAAGGCTTACATCGAGCTCTGGTCTTGCTTGCTGCGAATATCGGTATCCTTCACCGGCATCCCCTTCAGCAAGCCGCGTAGCTCATCGATAGAAGGCTCCTTTATCAAGCGAAGGCACGTCTCTTCGATAATGGCCTGCAGTCGGGCTCCAGAGGTGATCCCGAGCTTTCGGCGGGACTCCTTAGGAATAACGATTTGATATTTTGAAGAGACTGTGACGGCGGTCATATGAGGAGGAGTAAAGCGAGATTAGATTGATTTCAATGCCGCTTGCCCAGCGTGCATCTCAATCCCTCCTCCACACTAAAGGGCGGCATCCAATCAAGATCCTTCCGGATTGGTTCGCCATCGACGTAAAGCGATGAGGTCAGCTTTCGCAGAGCCCCCAGCCCCGGCAGCCGACCGGCGGCGTTGAGAAGGCTCGGCGGAAAGTGGAAAAGCCGAGCCGAGTGACGTGCGCGTGAACCGGAACGCAGTGAAGATAGGTCGCCACGGCGACCAAACGTGTGGCGAGGTGCGGAACCATCTCCAATCTTCCCTCTTCCATCTTCGTCGATGCTCGCTCCATGCTCCCTGCTCCCTGCTCCATGCTCGACGCCAGCGTTCGCCCTCGCGATCTTCTCGATCAGCTCTGCTGTCGAGAGATCCTCCCCATCACTGGGTAGAAAGGTTTTTCCAAACGCTTTGGGATTGCCCAGGCAATTAACGATCAGATCGACTAGATTTTCAACGTAGATGAAGCTCCGACGATTGCGCACGGAGGCCAGCGGCAGCGGGAGGCCGGTTTGGACGAGCTTCACCAGCAATCCGAAGTTGGCTTTGTTACCCGGACCGTAGACGAGCGGCGGACGCAGGATCGTCCACGCGCAATCCGAATCGGCCAAGACACTCTTGATGGCCTCTTCAGCAGCCAGCTTCGAGCGACCATAGGCTGTGACAGGCTGCGGGACCGTGCGATCAGTCAACACGTCGTCGGACTCCCCAGCAATTGCATGGCAGGAGCTGAGAAAGATAAAATGCTTCACGCCTGCCGCCGCGCACTGTGCCGCCAAGGCGCGTGTACCCTCTGCATTGATCCGCAAGTAAGCCTGGTCCGTCTTGGCATCCGCCTGCTCCGAGGTCACATGGGCCCGGCCGGCGAGATGCACCACGGCATCGATGCCGGACAGCGCAGGCGTCCAATCCGCCTCCGGCCCCAGTTCGGGGGACGCGACATAAAAAATCCCGGGCTGTTCGACCCGGGAGCGGCTACAAGCGACGACGTCGTGAGCGGCCTCGGAAAGGCGCGCACAAAGCATGCTCCCGACAAAGCCGGATGCACCCGTGACCAGAACTTTCATCATATCTCGACGGCGTCGGACCCCAGATTTTCGCAGTAAGTCAGGGCGGAAGGAAGTGAAAGCGCGCGGATTCCGGGTGCCATCGCGTAGTCACGGCCGGCCGGCTTGACGACGATCAACTCCTCGAGCTTGAGGTCTGACAAGGCCACCCCCATGGATTTACTGATTTTGGGTGCATCGCCAACTTTGAATTCAAAACCAACACGCCGGCCATGGGGTTCGACCAAGAGGTCAAGCTCTGCGCCTGCTTGTGTTCCCCAGAACCAGGCGTCCGTTTGCGGCAACTTGGCGAGAACCTGTGCCAAGGCAAAGCCCTCCCAACTGGCGCCAAGTTTGGGGTGACCAAGCAAGGCGCGGCGATCGCTTATTCCGAGCAAAGCGTGCAGTAGGCCGCTGTCGCGCACGAAAATCTTGGGACTTTTGACCAAGCGTTTGCCCTCATTGACGAACCAAGGACGCAGCGAACGGATCATGAAAGCGGCTTCGAGCATATCCAAATGCCGCTGCACCGTTTTGTAGGATTCACCTAGCGAGCGGCCGATCTCCGAGGCATTGAGCGTTTGTCCGTGGTAGTGGGCCGTCATCCGCCACAGTCGCCCCAAGCTGGAAGGAGTGGCCCCCAAGCCCAAAGAGGCAAAATCCTTCTCGATAAAAGTGCGGATAAAATCTTTCCGCCACGCCATGCTCGCCGCCTCGCTCCCGGCGAGAAATGAACGGGGAAAACCTCCCCTGATCCAGAGGCGGTCTTGGTCGCCGGCTGCCACCTCGGAGAGCGAAAATCCCTGCATATCCACGAAGGCCACCCGGCCAGCCAGAGATTCCGTGACCCCTCGGACCAGATGCGGTGATGCACTGCCCAAGAGGAGAAACTTGGCCGGTTGATCCGCGCGGTCCATCAGGACCCGAAGGCACTCAAAGATCTCCGGCCTTCTCTGCACCTCGTCGAGCACCACGAGTCCGCGCAGGGGCGCCAAGGCCATCATCGGCTGCTCCAAAGCCGCCGCATCGTCCGGGTTTTCCAGATCAAAAAAGGCCGCACCCTGCCCCGCGGCGATCTGCCTGGCCAAGGTGGTCTTCCCGCACTGGCGAGGTCCGAGAAGGACTACGCCTGGATTCCCGACAAGACCACGCTTAACGGCCTCAACGAGCTCTTGTCTCTTAAGCATCCTTGTATTTTAGATATAGTAAATCTATTTTACAAGGACTTTTAGTGTGGTTTCCGCATCCCTGCCAGCAAATCCCCTTCGGCCAAAGTATTGTTTACCCAGTCTGCCGCCGGGCCGAGTTCCGGCGAGCGGACATAAAAAATCCCGGGCTGTTCAACCCGGGAGCGACTGGCCGCGATGACTTCGTGGCTGCGGTCTCGCAGAGTGACGAGCAAACCTCTGCCGACAAAGCCGGACGCGCCGGTGACAAGAATCTTCATATCCTTCGTGTCTTGAAAAGATAGCGCGCCATGCTGGCGAGGTGCCACTTGGCGAACCGCAGGCTTCGTCGGCTCTCCCTCCGCGCATCATGCATCACCGATACCGATCGATCTTGGACGATATGGTAACCGGCGCGTCGCAGTCTCCAGCAAAGATCCACGTCCTCATAGTAGAGATAAAACTTCTCATCGAATCCCCCGACCTTCGCGAACACTTCCCGTCGCATGAAAAGAAACATGCCTGCCAACCAGTCGGGATTAATCACACTCGACGTTGCGTCAGAATATGTGCCGTCATGCCCGCCGAAGGCCTTGGCCGCGAGACTGAACACGGTAGGAAAACGACGGGCACTGTCTTCGGTTGCTCCGTCAGGATCGACAATCTTGGGTGCCGTCAGCGCCACGGACTGGTCGTCGAAAGAACGCTGCAATGACGGGAAAGGATTTCCCTCAGGGCGGATATCCGGATTGAGAACACAAACGAAAGGCGTGGTTGCGCCAGACAGCGCAGCGTTGTGATTGGCTCCATAGCCGCGCGGGGCTTCGTTTCTACGAACCTCGAGTCTTTGATCCCTGGGGTAAACCGCGTCCTCGGCAATGTTCTGCGTAATCACGATCCGGGATACCTCCGGGCAGGCGAGGAGGTCTTCCGCCAGTCCAGCCACCATCTTCCCGTGCCCGTGGCTAACGATGGAGACCGTTACCATTTTCGACCGCTCTGTGGTCTATCACAAACCGGTGGCCTTTGTGAAAGCTTAGCGATTTTGCGCAAGAGCGGCAGCACTTCGTAGTCCA
>Ga0247840_10011358_pt1 | contig 10879 bp, 8 predicted proteins | sample LaCruzMarch2015__FD_192404 | JGI IMG/M metagenome (GOLD analysis project Ga0247840, IMG submission 192404) | Freshwater microbial communities from meromictic Lake La Cruz, Castile-La Mancha, Spain - LaCruzMarch2015_17m | ecosystem: Environmental > Aquatic > Freshwater > Lake | place: Spain...
TGTAGGATCGTTTATGAATCTTATAGAAATCTTCGGCCATCGTATTGCTGATCACCGAAACGGCATCCGCTTTTTGCAATACTTTCAATTCAAGCTTATGATGTTTTTTATCGGCCCATCGCGTGATTTTAAGGTCTTTGTAAAAGTCGATGTTGGTCCATGGATCGCGAAAATCGGCCAGCCAGGGAAGGCTAAACTTTGCTGCCAGTGGCATGGCGATCATATGGGCGCTGTGCGGAGGCCCGGTTGAGATGATAACCTGTACCGATTGGTTTTTCAGATATTGTGAAAGGAATCGGACTGAAGGCCGGATCCAGAATTTACGTGCATCGGGGATAAAGAAATTTCCCCTTATCCATATTGAGAAATCCTCAAGGATCTTGTTTTTCTTCTTCTCCGAAAGAAAGGCTGCATTAATCTTTTCTTCCTTTTTTTGTCCGAGCAGCTTTTTATATGCAAGGTATGGTTCCCAGATGGGAAATTTGATCACCTCCAGGCCAGGTGGAACATCTTCAAACAGGGAGTTGTCGGTTTCAGGGTATTCCGGGTTTTCGGGACAAAACAGGACAGGTTCCCATCCGAAATCTCTGAGATATTTAACAAATTTCAGCCACCGCTGCACTCCGGCGCCACCGCTGGGAGGCCAGTAATAACTGATGATCAGGGCTTTTTTCATGCCTTTTGCTTCCGTGCGCTCATTATTTCATATGCAGCCAGTAAGATGACACAGGCGATCAGGATGATTGAAGATATGAGGGATGTTTTTTCCCCAATTGAATATACTGTTGGCTCAAATTTGAACTGGATTTTATGTGTTCCGGCAGGAAGCACCATGGCCCGTAAAACATAATCGGATCTGAAATGAGGTGTAATCCGGCCGTCGACATAGGCATTCCATCCTTTTGGATAATAAATTTCAGAAAATACGGCCAACCCTCCATTTTTTGAACTGTAACTGTAGTTTAAGGCATTGGCGGTGTAGGTATCCAAAGTAATAAAATCGGCAGAGTCTCTGGATGGAACAAATGATTTAAGTTCCTCCGAAAATGATTTATCAACGATGGCCACCGAATCGGGTTTGAAATTCTTAATTGCCACTATTTCTGCGTCGGCGTTATCGACCATTTGAACACCTGAAACGAACCATGCATGTCCAATGGCCCCGGGATTTGGAAAAGCCACCGGTTGCCTGTCATTATCCGGGATGATAATGTATTTGGTATTCAGCATGTTTAACACCGGTATGCTGTCTGTGTTCATACTCCTGGCAAAGGTTTCAATATCCTTTTGAATTCCGTGGTCAATTAGTTCCTGATAACGACGAAGTTTTGCTCCATGGTAACCGCCAATTGATTTGTGGTAATAGGAGGTGCCTGCATCATTGAATGGGTCCACTGTGAGGTTCAGAACCCTGAAATCAGGATCTTTGTCCTGCAGGATCTGGTTGTCGGCCCCGGAGGCCTCAAAGGGATTTTCAACGCGCGATTTGGAGGTAAAGCTATCATTGTTGACGTACCTCTTGCTAATGGGGAACATATCAACAAGAATCATGACTGTAAGCGCAATGTAGGCGTATTCTTTTTTTATTTTGTTAAAAAGAACAGCCCAGGTCAATCCGGCGGCCAAGAGCACAAAAACAAAAGCACGTATGGCATCCATGCGTAGGAGCCGCATTCGTTCATCACGGATACTCTGCATCAGCCATTCGGGGAACTTATATTGCTGCTGAAAATATCTGTCGTTAAGGCCAACAAAATCAAAAAACAAACCAGGCACCAGGGCGAATAGCAATGCAATGCCCCCGGTGATCACGAATGCTATCTGAAGGCCTTTAATCATTGGCTTTTGGTCATGTCTTTTGTCGCAAATTTCCCTCATGGCCAAAATGCCCAATAAGGGAATTGCGAATTCAGCAATGACAAGAATCATGGAGACTGCCCTGAATTTATTATACCCGGGAAGATAATTCAGGAAAAGGTCGGTGAACCACATGAAGTTATGCCCCCAGGCCAGGAGGATGGAGAGCAGCGTGGCTGCAAGTAACCACCATTTGATGGGTCCCTTCACAATGATCAGACCAAGTACAAAGAGGAACATGATGATCGCTCCGACGTAAACCGGTCCGGAAGTAAAGGGTTGTGCACCCCAATAAATGAAGGGTAATGGCTGACTTGTGAACTGGCTGATGTTTTCATCAGTAAGACCATTGTCCTTCATGGCTTTCACAATCTTTGAATTCGGGCTGATCTTTATGCTTGAAGATCCACCGTAAAAATCGGGAATCATCAGGGTCATGGTCTCACCAATGCCATAGCTCCATTTGGTTGCATAGTCTTTGTCGAGTCCTGTTGTGCGGTTTCCTTTATCGGAGGTAAGTTCAGATTTTCCCCTGATCGTGTATTTGCCATATTCCCAGGTGGCCCATAAACTCGTAAGGTTCGTAAGAATGGCAAAAACGAGGGCGATCAGAAGGATACCTACTGCTTTAAAGAATGGGGTCAGATCTTTAAACCGGATGGCATGAATCAGTTTGAACAGTCCAAGCAAAAGAGCCATCATGGCCAGGTAGTAAGTTATCTGGGGGTGGTTTGCTTTGACTTCTAGGGAGAGAAATACCGCTGTCATGATGCCTCCCCAGAGGTATTTTCGTTTCATGGTGAGGATGATCCCGGCAATAACGGGGGCCATGTAGGCAATGGCATGTGCTTTTGAGTTATGACCAGCTTCGATGATGATGAAGAAGTAAGAGGAGAAGGCAAATGCCGCAGCACCGGCAATTGATAACCAGGGATCGACCCCCATGACCAGGAGGAGGATAAAAAACCCCAGAAAATAGAGAAAAACGAGGTTTGCCGGGTGCGGCAATCCAAGCATAAGCGCTTTATCAACATATCCCAGCAGGTTGGATGTATAACTGGCCGATATCTGATAGGCCGGCATCCCCCCGAACATCGAATTTGTCCATAAAGGTTCCTGGCCTGTTTTTGCCCGGAAGTCAACAATTTCCTTCGACATTCCCTTGAACTGGATGATGTCGCTTTGGAGAATCCTTTTTCCTTCGAGCAGCGGGCTGAAATAAATCATGGTGATGACCAGAAAGATCACAATGGCTGCCAGGTATGGCACAATTTTTTTAAATTCAATGTTCTTCATAGTTTTCCTGTAGGTTATATTCATTGGGAACTGGGTAATCAATAGGTCATTCTCATTTTTCAAACGATAATCAGGAGTACACTCCGAAAAGTCCGATCAACTGGATCCTGAGCGGAGTCGAAGGATGCAAACTCCTGATAATAAAGACACTTCGACTTCGCTCAGTGTCCGGTTTTCCGTTAAATTGACTTTTCGGAGTGGACTCAATCATGAAATTTCCAGATAAGGTATAAATCCTGAACTTCTGAAAAATAAAAAAAGAAGATAATTATACATTATCTTCTTTCTGTGTACAAATTTGCGTAAAATTCGGATTGATCCTGTCAACCAAGAAAAGAAATATTATTCTTTATCTAATTTTTCGTCGGAAACAGTCAGTTTTTTTCTTCCTTTAGCCCTTCTGGCAGCCAGTACTTTACGTCCGTTGGCTGTGGCCATACGTTCGCGGAAGCCATGTTTGTTCTTTCTTTTTCTGTTTGAGGGCTGATATGTTCTCTTTGTCATCTCACATAATTTTTTGGGACTGCAAAAGTATTAAATTAAAAGTTTATTACCAAAATTATTTTCTTCAATTTTATTTTAAATCAGGATTACTTCACCGGAATATTTTTCAGGGTTTCAACCAGAAAATCATAAAATTTCTGTACTGTGGCAATGTTCACCTTTTCATCGGGAGAGTGGGGGAAGCGGATGGTAGGGCCAAACGATATCATGTCCCAATTGGGATAATTACCGCCCAGTATCCCGCATTCGAGGCCGGCATGAATGGCTTTGATTTCAGGAATATTACCGAATTTTTTGTTGTAGATATCCTGCATGGTTTTCAGGATTGGCGATTCGGGGTTTGGTTTCCAGCCAGGGTAGCTGCCATCGAACACCGATTGTGCTCCGGCAAGATCAAATACACTCTGGATCATTTGCTGGAGTTCATCCTTGGCAGAATCAACTGAACTGCGCAACAGGTTCATGATTTTCATCGTGCCATTTTCAGCTTTAACAATTGCCAGGTTATTTGAGGTTTCCACGAGGCCAATCATTTCGTTGCTCATCCGCATTACGCCGTTCGGGCAGGCATAAATGGCGTTCATTGAGTTAAGAAGCACAGCCGGGTCAATCACCCTTACTGGAGTGGCGGCCGCGACAGCTTCAATTTTCAAGGTAGGTTCTACTGCAGATAATTCATTTTTAATTGTGGCAGTCAATTTTGCAAGAGATTCAAGAAATGATCCTGTGTTTGCGGTTGGAATGGCAACATGGGCAAACGATTCGCGCGGGATGGCATTGCGGAGGCTCCCCCCATCGATGGAAGCAACCTGCAAACCGTATTTTTTAAAACCATTGAAGAGAACACGGTTCATGATTTTATTTGCATTGCCGCGACCAAGATGGATATCAACGCCGCTATGGCCTCCCTTTAGTCCTGTAACATTTATTTTATATCCGGTAACATCGCCTGCAACTGGATGTTCTTTATAGGTAAAGGTGATGTTTCCGTTGGTTCCGCCGGCACAGCCAATGTAAAGTTCTCCCTCATCTTCCGAATCCATATTCACCAGGATATCACCTTTCAGCACGCCTGGTTTCAAGCCATTTGCCCCGGTCATGCCTGTTTCTTCATCGCAGGTAAAAAGCGCTTCAATGGGGCCATGCTGCATATCTTTTGCCTCGAGCACAGCCATTGTTGCTGCCACACCCATTCCATTATCAGCGCCCAGGGTTGTCCCGTTTGCGCGAACCCACTCACCATCAATTATGGTTTCAATGGGATCTTTTTCAAAGTCGTGTACTTTGTCACTGTTCTTTTGGGGTACCATGTCGAGATGCCCCTGCAGAACTACTCCTTTACGGTTTTCCATTCCCGGAGTGGCTGGTTTGCGGATTATCACGTTTCCAACCTCATCCTGGATGGTTTCAAGACCAAGGTTCTTACCAAAATTGAATATGAATTCCCTGATCTGTTCTTCTTTTTTTGAAGGCCGTGGAATCCGGGTCAGGCTGTAAAAATTTTTCCACAGCGCTTTGGGACTAAGTTGTAAAATTTCGTTGCTCATGATCAAAATTCTTTAAATAATTAATTTGAAGGGATATTATGTGCCATATAACGTCAAAGGTAGCAAATTATTTGGCTCCGGAAGACGTTTTGTCCAGAATTTCGCAGAAAGATATATAGCGCTGCTGATAAAGCAGGGACAGAAATTTTGTAACCCTTGTTTCGGTTTCTTCAACGGGCCTCAGTTCTTCGGAAAATTGTTCCTTCAGATCTGAACAGATTTGCGCCACGGTTGATTTCCCATTAATCAGGAGCCAGGTATGTCCTCCGAACCGGTCGAGCTTAATATATATGTATTTATCCTTTGATGGAGGCTGAAAAAGGGCTGCATTGATCCTTGCCCTGAACCGGGGCATGAGCAGGGTGATTCCACCATGTTCATTTACTTCATGGTCAAGAACCCGTATTGGAGTGAGGTCAAGAAAATTGGCCTGTTTTAGTATTTTACGACGTTTGAAGAAGTTCAATTACCTGGGGCGTTGGAATCTGTGACGGGTGACGGGTGACGGGTGACGGGTGACGAGTGACGGGTGACGGGTGACGAGTGACGAGTGACGAGTGACGAGTGACGAGTGACAAGTGACAAGTGACAAGTGAAATTTTACTATAGGGAAAAAGAGAGCTGTTCATGAAGGATGAAACAGCTCTCTTACATTTACTTTTAATTACATTCCAGAGGCCGGAGGAGCGGGATCATCTGGTTTTCCGGCGTTTTTCAGTGGAATCTGGATGAAGACGTAGGCTATGATAGCCAGGATGATGAAGCTTATGAAGAAGGTCGGGTTTTCAAAGAACACGAAATACTTATAGAGGAAGATATTGAAAACCGCCAGGATGGCGATCACGAGTCCCATCAGGGCTTCTCCTGCGATCATCCCTGAAGCGAGCAGCACGCCGGTGTTTTCAACCCTGACTTTCTGTGCTTCATTGTGTTTTCTCTTTTCCGAGTAAAGATCAACAGCCCCTTTGATAATTCCACCCACGAAGATGGCAAAGGTTGTTTCGATCGGGAGATACATGCCAACGCTTACCAGCATGGGACTTCTGACCTGCATGAGGATAAAAGCTACGCCCATGAGCATACCGGCGATAATCAGCGGCCAGGCCATTTGTCCCTGGACGATACCGCGCGACAGGATGGCCATCAGGCTGGCCTGGGGTGCCGACAGGTTCTTACTTCCAAAGCCACCCTGGTAGCCAAGGTTTTTTCCGCTGGCGATGTCACCATCATTGAGGAAGGCAAGTACAACAAACATTACAGCGCCTGCCAGTATTACGCCAAGAATATCGCCGACCTGCATTCTCCAGGGGGTCCCCCCAAGAATATGACCGGCTTTGAGATCCTGGAGCATTTCACCTGCAACTGCTGCCGAAACGCATACGATGGCTGCAACACCAAGAACAGTTGCAACTCCCGAATTACCCTGTACACCCAGTGCGACGAGAATCAGAGCGGTTACAACAAGGGCGGTAAGCGTTAATCCGCTGATCGGGTTGTTACTGGATCCCATGATGCCCACAAGATACCCGGAAACAGAGGCAAAGAAGAAGGCCAGGATGATCATTACGGTGGAGGCGACAATGGCAATGAGAAGATTTGTTTCAAAGATGAAATAGGTTATCCCGAACGTAAGGATGGCAACTGCGCCGATACCTACCATGATCCAGCCAAAGCTGATGTCTTTTTCATTCCTGGGTACATTGTGTTCAATTCCTGAAGCTGCTTTTTTAACATCCTTAACCGATCTGGCGATCCCGGTTGAGAGGCTCTTTCTCATTTTAAAAAGGGTGAATCCTGCGCTCACGAGCATTCCCCCGATGGCAATCGGCCTGACGATAAATTTCCATATCTGATTGATCTGATAGGAGGGATCCGATACTTTTTGCAAGGCAGCTTCCGGAGAGAGGGTTGGGTCATTGCCCATTAAAAAAGCAGCCCATTCCTGGAAATTGATGCCGGGCAGCAGGAAGTACATAATCATGGGGGCCATGAGTCCCCAGGCAAGGATGCCTCCGCTGAAGTTCAAAGCGCCCAGTTTCGGTCCGATGATGTACCCAACGCCCATATATGCCGGGCTAACGCCGGGTGAGCTGAGGAGCATTCCCCCTTCGCCTTTAAACACGGTTCCGGTAATAACCTGATTGCCAAAGGTGATAAATTTTTCCCACAGGTATTGGAAGAGTTTCAATTCGCCCAGTATTTTTATTACAGCGCCAAGTCCCATCGCCCAAAACAGAAATTTCGATCCGCCTGAAGATCCCTGACCGGCTTTATGAATTTCTGCGGCAGCAGTTGATTCAGGGAAAGGCAGTTCTGCATCTTCAACCATCACGCGGCGAAGTAAGGCAACGAACATGATACCCAGGATACCCCCGGCGATGAGGATCAGTGAGGAGGTGATGTAATGCCCCATGGTAAAGAACTCGGACCAGATACCGGAGACAAAAAATGCCGGAAGGGTGAAAATGGCGCCGGCGGCGACTGATTCACCGATTGATCCGACAGTACGGGTAAAGTTTTCTTCGAGGATGGAACCTTTCATTAACCGCAAGATGGCCATACCGAGCACGGCGGCGGGGTAGGTAGCGGCGATTGTCATCCCTGCTTTAAGTCCGAGGTAAGCATTGGCAGCGCCTAGAATAACGGCAAAGAAAAGGCCAATGATCAACGCTCGAACGGTGAATTCCTTCATGTTTGTCTCAGCAGAGACGAAAGGAATGAACTTCTTCTGTTCGGCCATAAATCCTGATTTTTTAGGTTAGAATGTGATTGAGAATTAAGGGGCTAAGTAAAGAAAATCCCGTGATATGGGCAAGGGAATTTAACTTGTTTGGGTGGATGGTTGTTTAACTAATTGATAATAAGATCAGACGATTAAAAAAAGTTGTACAGGTGCACCAGTTTCTTGGTTTCGAAATAATTTTCGGTAAAAAAGTCAGAGATATTCCATGTTGACGATTTGGCGCTGATGTGCGTCAAATCCTGTTCAATTTCGCCACCTGTCAGATAGAGGATCCCATTTGGAATCTCATTGAATCCTTTTGTTCCTATACGGTTTTTGACCATGGTAAAGAACATTTGCAGGTTTGATACTGCGCGTCCGGTGACGAAGTCGAAGGAATGTTTCACGGTTTCGAAGCGCATATTCAGGGTTGAGACATTGTCAAGTTTCAAACTGGCAACAACGTTATCGATCACCCTGATTTTTTTACCGATTGAATCGACTAGTGTAAAATGTGTATCAGGAAACATTATAGCTAAGGGAATTCCAGGGAAACCGCCTCCGGTTCCTGCATCCATAATTGTGGTTCCCTTTTTGAATTCTGTGATTTTAGCAATGGCCAAAGCATGCAATACATGACGGATATTGAATTGATCCATGTCTTTCCGGGAAATCAGGTTGATCATGGCATTCCACTCCCGGTAAAGGCTTTCGAGCTGATGGAACCGTTCAATCTGATGCGGTGTTATAGAAGGAAAATACTTTTCGGGGAGGTTTCTCATAAAGCAAAACCACCCGGAAAAGCTAAAGCTAATCCGGGCGCCTTCTGGTTAATAAATTAAGGTAAGATGTTAATTTTGCACGGGTTCATCCGGCACAGGTTCTGTAATTGAATGATCGGCATCTCCGTCGGCAGCTTTTTTCTTTGTCTTTATAGCCTTAGGCTTTTCTTCAGTACCTTCTGCGACTTCTGCAGCCTTTTTTGCAGCTTTTTTCGAAGCGGTTTTTATTGCAGAGACCGCTATTTCTTCCAATTCAACGGTTGGTTTGGGTTCTGATTTTACAGGCGCTTTAACAATAACCTGCCTTTTTTTTCGTGCCCTTTTAACACCAGATGAACCAATGACAATCTTGCCACGCTTCGTTTTTTTGTCTCCTTTTCCCATATTTAATCGTATTTAAAATGTCATTTGATAATTAACAGTACTTTTTGATCACCATAAATGTCCTTCATAATCATTCAATGTTTAGTTGAATATGACAAAGCAGGATATTTTTGCTGATTAGCAAATGTACAAAAAATGATCGGTTCTGACAAACATTTGAATAATTTAGATATTACAGGGTTTATTTTTTTGAATAAAATCCCTGACTAATCCGTCGGATCGCTTAATTGAATTTTTAAGCCAGCTGGTCATGATTTCAGATTGCTCTGCTGATGTCAGCTGCCATTCGACCGGTGATGATCTCAGCCGGTTGGTGAGGCTATGTATAAAGATTGCGGCAGAAACACTGATGTTGAGGCTTTCGGTAAAACCCACCATGGGTATTTTGATAAAGTCATCGGCCATTTCAAGCGCCGAAGGCGAAAGTCCGGCCAATTCCGTTCCAAAGATCAGGGCTGTTTTTTGTTCCAGTGGCAGTGATTCAGGGGTAAAATCATCTTTATGGGGAGATGTTGCAACCAGCCGATACCCTGATTCCTTTAATTTTCTCAGGCAGGTTATCGTATTATTTTCTGGCTGGTCGTAGTGGACCAGATTTAACCATTTTGCCGAACCCAGGGCAACATCGGGATTCACCTCATATTTGTTCCTGTTTTCAATGATATGAACATCCTGTATGCCAAAGCAATCGCAAGTGCGAAGCACTGCACTGGCATTGTGTGACTGGTATATGTCTTCGAGGGCAATTGTGATGTAACGGGTCCGCTTCAACAGCGCTTCCTGAAATTTAGCATAGCGCTCCCGCGTGACGAATTGCCGTAAATACTCAATCAAATCAAGGCCGGAAATTGCGTTTAAATCATTGACCGGGTTCATATTTCAGGAGCTTGTGATCATTGCAAAAGTAAAAAAAATGGTCAACCATGCCGATGTTTCGGGAAAAAATGTAATTTTGCACCTCCAAAATTCAGATAACATGGCAAGTAAGCAGGATAAAAAGATTGACAAAACAGAAGAACGTATTGTTGCAGTAGAAGAGGCATTCAGCAGAACTGAACAATTTATAGAAAAATATCAGCAAACTATCCTGATCGTAGTCGGTGTGGTTATTGTGATAGTACTTGGATTTTTTGGATTCAAGCGTTTTTATCTTGGGCCAAAGGAAAAGGATGCACAAAGCCAGATGTTCATGGCCGAAAAGTACTTTGAGCAGGATTCTCTGAAAAAGGCGTTGAACGGAGATGGTCAATATCTGGGTTTTCTGGCGATCATTGATGAATATGGTATTACCAAGTCGGCAAATCTTGCACACTATTATGCCGGAATTTGTTATCTGAAGCTCGGCCAGTATGACCTGGCGATTGAGCAACTTAATAAGTTCAGCAGTGATGACCAGTTTGTTGGTCCGATGGCAAAAGGTGCCATGGGAGATGCCAACATGGAGTTGAAGCAGGTTGAGAAGGCTGCAGGATTATATATGGACGCTGCTGAAATGAAGAAAAATGAGTTTACTTCTCCTTTGTTCATGATGAAATCGGCGATGGCCTATTCAGAACTTGGACAATTCGACAAAGCGCTTGGAATTTATAAGAAGATCAAGGAGGAGTATCCGCGTTCGACAGAAGGAAGGGATATTGATAAGTATATTTCCTATACTGAAGCGCTTATAAAGAAATAAATTTTGAATTTTGAATTTCGAATTTTGAATTTCGAATGATCAAATAGAATTAATTTATTTCTTCGTTTATAGAAATAAGAGTAAACGCAAATCTTTCAGTTATAACTTG
>Ga0247840_10011361_pt1 | contig 10877 bp, 5 predicted proteins | sample LaCruzMarch2015__FD_192404 | JGI IMG/M metagenome (GOLD analysis project Ga0247840, IMG submission 192404) | Freshwater microbial communities from meromictic Lake La Cruz, Castile-La Mancha, Spain - LaCruzMarch2015_17m | ecosystem: Environmental > Aquatic > Freshwater > Lake | place: Spain...
TCAAAACCTCGCTGCATGAAATCCTGCATGAATCTACTCGCCTTCCATGCCCGTGACTTTCACAATGAGTTGTTCCAGAGATGTTTCCCGCACTTCCCAAACCAGCCATCCTGCCTGTGAATGACAGACAGCCGGGCGAAGCGCCCGGAGCTTTTTTCGACCACGGGCAGGATGCCCATGCTCCGTTGTCATCCCGTGGCAATGTGTCGGGGCGGGTCGGTCGACCTTGGTGGAGTCGCTCTTCTGCGATGGCCACGCCGAGGGGATCCCCTACCAGAGCATGGTGGACAACCGCACGAACTATCTCGTGCCATGAGGGGAAATTATCCTAATTCCGCAGTTGAACCACTAAAATTCACTAAATGCCACTAATTGACAACATGTTGCGGGTTAATCAATCCTGCGGGGTGAATGGCATTTGGAAATGTCCGTTCCTGTGCTTCCATCTGTGTGAATCTTGTTAATCTGCGGTTAAACCTTATGCTGGATTTAGGTTGATGGCTGATTCCCGAAAAGTCCTTCTGTCCGCGCTGGCGGCCGCGTTTCTGGTTTGTGCCGCCCCCTGCCACGGTCGGGGCCTGGATGAGGACTACATGGTCCGGAGCTGGGGCGTGGCGGAGGGCCTGCAGGACGCGCCGATCATCTCGATCCAGGAGGGGCCAGATGGATTCTTTTGGCTGACGACCTCCAAATGCGTGGTGCGATTTGACGGGGCCAAGTTTGTCCGCCTGCGCGGCGACCAGTGGCTGAAGCTGCCGGTGACCGACCTGCGCCAGTTTTTTTGGGATGGAGAAGGGAACGCCTGGGTCATCCGCGGGCAGTCCGTGTGTCGATTTGACGGGCGGGACTGGCAGGAGGTGCCCTTGGCGGAAGGAAATGCTGGAGGGACGCCCGCCGTGGCGTCCTCATTGTCCCCCCAAGCGTCGCAGGACGACCTCCCCAAAGGAGCTTCCCCGCCTGTGAACGGCCATGCGTCCGCTGGAAAGCCGGAGTTTTTTTGCCTCGGGTCAGGCTCGGGCGGGCGGACGCTGCTCGCTTCGAGCCAGGGTGTCTGGCGGTTTGACGGGCAGCGGCTGGAGCTGGTCCCGCCCGATTCCGGGACGCCCGGAATTTCTGCGGCATCGGTGGATGGCCTCGGCGATGTCTGGCTGGCTGCGGGGGACCGTCTGCTGCGCTTTCACGACGGACGCTACACGGCAGAGGAGCCGTTCCCGGAAAAATTGCGGGCGGGCAATATTTCCCGGGTCTTTTCGCAGGCGGACGGCATCGTCTGGGTCCAGTCTGCGGCAGGTCACCTGTTCCGGAGTGCGGACGGGCAATGGTCGCAAGTGCTCGTCGTCGGGCTCCCGATTGATGCGCTTGTGGAGACTCAGAGCGGCTGCTGGCTCGGATCGGCGGCGGGCCTTTTTCATTGGAAGAATCCACCGCTCGTCAAATTTATCCATGGTGCGGAAAACCCATTCCGGGATGTCCGTTGCATGATGCGCTCCCGGGATGGCAGCCTTTGGATCGGGACCAACGAGGGGCTGCACCGGGTGCAGCGGCGTTCGGTTCACATGTTCCTGTCGCAGCCGGCGCTGGATTCCTCGACGATCACCGCTCTCTGCCCCGGACCCGACAGCAACTTCTGGGCGGGAACCAAAGGCCGGGGGCTGCTGGCTGGAAATCCCGAACGCCTCCAACCTTTTGCCACGGAGCCCCCGCTCAACGCCGTTGCCATCTCCACCCTGCTGCGGACCCGGGACAAGGTGCTCTGGATCGGAACCGGCGACGGACGGCTTTTCCGAATGGATGGTTCTCTGACAGAAGTCGCCCGGGAACCCAATGCCCTGGCACTCACCTGCCTGCTCGGGGATCGCACCGGACAAATCTGGGTCGGGAGCCGCGGAGGCTTGTTCCGCCTGGCGGAAAATGGCCCCCTGGTTCGTGTCCCGGATGTCACCGGTCCGGTCCTGGCCTTGAACGAGGGCCGGGACGGAACGCTCCGGATTGGCACCTCTTTCGGCGGATTGTTGGAATTCAACCCCGGCGCGCCGGGGGAGGGATTCCGCCGGCTGCAGGGGTTGCCAACGAACACGGTTTCCATCATCCATGCCGATGCCGATGGCACCATTTGGATCGTGTCGGCTCTCGGGCTCGCACGGTGGGCGGATGGACAACTGTTTTTTTTCAAGAAGGAACAGGGGCTTCCGGATGGTGAAATCCGGCAGATGCTCGACGACGAGCTCGGGCACCTTTGGCTGGCCACACCATTTGGCCTGACCCGCGTCGCCAAGGCGGAACTGGCAGAGGTGGCAGCCGGGCTCAAAAATCAGGTCGGCATCCTGCATCTCGACAAAAATGACGGCTTGCGGGGGCAGGTCAGCCGGGGGAGCCAGGCTCCGCTTTGCGGGCGGGACTCGGCCGGCCGGCTTTGGTTCTGCATGCAAAACGGCCTGGCCATGGTGGACCCTGCCTGCCTGCAATCCTCCACCCCAATCGGCGATGTGCTCGTGGCGAGAATGCGCGTGGACGGCGGGGAATACGAAACCCTGACCCACCTGCTGCCGGAAAAAACGGCTCAAAACAACGATGGCACGGCCCGCCGGATTTTCCTGCCGCCGGAGACCCAGAATATCGGGTTTTCTTTCAGCGTCCCAAACACCACCCAGCAAACTCTCTTCCGGACCTGGCTGGATGGCCGGGATGCGGCATGGTCGAAGAGCTTTCCGGAGCGCAGCGTCTCGTATTCCAATTTGCCAAAGGGAACCTATCGCCTGCGCGTCGAGGCGTGCAATGGCGACGGGGTCTGGCGCGAGGGGAGCCGGCCGGTCGAGTTCACGATCCGGTCGCATTATTGGGAAAACCCGTGGTTTCAGATGGGAGCCGGAATCACGCTGGTCGTTCTGGTCGCGGCGGGCAGCGCGCTTGTTGTGCGACGCCTTGCCAACAAGCATCTCCGAAAGGTCGAGGAGGAACAGGCCCGCCGCCTCGCGCTGCAAAACGAACGCACCCGGATCGCCCGCGACATCCACGACGACATGGGGAGCAGTCTCACCAGCATCACGCTGCTGAGCCAGCCCGAAAAGGCGGATGCCGGACCGCACACCGGGAACCACCTCCAGAAAATTCACGACATCGCGCGCCACTTGACGAGGACAATGGAGGAGGTCGTCTGGGCAGTGAATCCCAAGCACGACACGTTCGACGGGCTGGCCGACTACCTCGGCAACTATGCCCAGGGGTTTCTTCGCGACGCCGGAGTGCGCTGCCGGCTGGACATTCCGATGACCCTCCCCCCATGCCATCTTGCCACCGATGTCCGCCACAACCTGTTCCTCGCCTTCAAGGAGGCCCTGAACAATGTCGTCAAACACTCCTCCGCCACAGAAGTCCGGATTTCCCTCGCGCCCGGGAAATCGGACTTCGTCCTCACGGTCGAGGACAACGGCCGGGGATTTTTCGAAGAAATTCCTTCACCCGCCGGAAACGGCCTGCAGAATATGGCATCCCGCCTGCGGGAAATAGGCGGCACCTGCGAGGTGGGCAGCGAACCCGGCGCAGGGACAACTGTGAAACTCGTGGTGCCCGTTTGTTAACCCAAAACCTTATTATCCCGGATCCAGCGATTCCTCACGCAAAGGCGCAGCTGAGAAAAACGGTTTTCGGGATTATCCTAAAAACCGCAGAAGGTTTAACCGCAGATTAACAAGATTTACACAGATAGAAGGACATACAACAGGAACGGACATTTCGAGCCATTCACCCCGCAGGTGAACCATTGATTATCTCGCAACATGCTGTCAATTAGTGACATTTAGTGAAATTTAGTGGTTCAACTGCGGAATTTAGGTTCATGCTTGGCCCCTTGCCGGAAGAGTGAGCATCCGCACTCCCTCAAGTGACGAAGCAAATCGGCTCGCTTCACGCCGTTGCAAATTCTTCTTCTCGTTCCGGTGAGAGGTCAGCCGATATTTGGCGGTTGGCATCAAGGACCATTTCCAAGGCATCCCGTAGATTCTCCCGGGCTTCATCCATCGTGCGCCCCTGAGTCACAACGCCCGGAATCTCCTCGATCCAAGCGGCAATCCATCCGCCTTCAATATCCTTGAATGCTGCTGTTAATCGTGGCATGTGGGGAGAATGCTCGAACTGCCAGCCTCGCGCAAGGAGGAAGGATAGGGTTGAGTCATCAACGGGTACGATCAAATGTGGGTGAGGTGCGATGTCCGGCAAAGGAGCATGGGCGCCCAACGCCCATGTGGACGCTGCCTCCAAACGGGCGAGGGCACCCTTGACTTCACCTAGTTTTGATCACGCCCGTAGGATTCTTCTGCTGGATTTAGGTTTGGTTTCCTGCAAAAACCTCCGCACATGCCGATTTCCGTATCCATCATCGAGGACGACCTGCCAGTGCGCACCGTCTATGCCGGGTGGTTGAGCCAGGCAGACGGGTTCCGCCTCGTCAGCCAATACGGCAACGGGCTCGAAGCGGTGGCCGGCCTGCCGGATGAGAAGCCCGATGTCGTGCTCGTTGACATCAACGTGCCCGGCCTCAACGGGGTCGAGTGCGTGCGCCAGCTCCATACCCGGATGCCGGACACGCAGTTTGTCATGATCACTGTCTATGAGGATCCGGACCGGATTTTTAACGCACTGGAAGCCGGGGCCACCGGATACCTTCTCAAGCAAACGTCGTGCGAGGAGATGCTGGCAGCCCTTCGCGAGGTCAATCGTGGAGGCTCGCCGATGAGCAGCGGCATCGCCCGCAAGGTCGTCCAGCGCTTTCAACGTCCCGCTCCTCCGGACGTGCCGGACTCGGACCTCCAACTGCTCTCATCCCGCGAGCAGGAAGTCCTCGACTTCGTGGCCCGCGGCTATCTTTACAAGGAAATCGCGGAGGCCCTCGGCCTGAGCGACCACACGGTGGACACCTACCTGCGCCGCGTCTACGAGAAGCTCCACGTCAACTCCCGCGCCCAGGCGACCGCACGCTACGCCGAACTCAAGTCGGGACTACCGAACCCATCCACCCCGCCCTGAACACCTGCTCTGCTTTCTTCGAAAGCGCGGGTGGCGGGATGCCCCGCCAAGGTGACCGGTTTTCCCTCATTCGCCCACCAGCTCATCCGCCAGGGCGGAACTGTTTCGTCCGGAGAAAACGTCACAGCCAGTTCGAGCGTTTTCCGACCTCTCCCATGAAATACTCCGCTTCGGATTCCTTAAGCGGATCGAGGAACCGGATCCATGTGCCTTCCGGGCGGAGGTGCTTCATCAGTTCGAGGGCGTCGGCAACATCAACGGGAAGGATCTCCAGCGCCTTGCCTGCGTCCTGGATGCGGCGGTAAACGGGGAGCCACTTGTGGGCCGGTCCGCGGTTGACGCCGTAGACCCACTGGACGCCGGCAACCTTCGGCTGGGAGAGGATGAAGTCGAGGTGGCGCAGGGAACCCTCGCTATCGAGGTGGAAGTAGGCTTGGTCGAGGCAGTTGATGTCGGCCTCGATGGCTTCATAAACCGTTTCGCGACCCATTTCCGCAGAGATCATGCACAGAAAGTCGCAGCCGATTCGACCGGTGCGGCGGCGGCTGAGCTCGCTCTCGGCGGAGACCGGTGAGCCGGCCGCGGCCAGGCGCTGGTAAATATCGTTATACACCAAGGGATAGAAGCTGCTGAGGTGGTTGGCGGCAAGGCGGACGCCCTCCGGGTCATCGACGGCGTCCATGCAAAGCCCCTCGGGTCCGCGCAGGGCCACAAGGATGTCGCCGCTCATGCCGCCATGGCAGCAGAGGGCGGTGACCCATCGGCCACGACTGCGTTCAAGCGAAAGGTCGGTGGCTTCGCGGATGGATTTCCAATACGGGTTGTCGAGGTTGGCGGTGAGGGAGAGCGCGTCACGGACATTGCCGAGGAAGTGCTTGGACCAGACCGAGGCCTTGCTGCAGCCCAGTTCGAGGCCAAAGATGGTGCCATTGTGGTCGGCGCTGATGCCGGCGGAGAAGAGGGGGAACGAGTCGCCGGGGAAGACGCGCAGGGCGAGCATCTGCTCGAAGAGCGAGAGGCGCAGTTCGGCGTCGATCAGGTAGCGGTCCATCTCGAAGTCCAGTTGTGGCACTGGCGCGTTGTTTTTACCCACCCAGTTGAAGGTGACCGGGGGGCGGTCAAGGAGGCTGTTTTGCCACCAGGCGTCGAAGCGTTTTTCGGTAAGGTCGAGGTTCATGGGCGGGTGAGGAAAGTTCCCTCCGGTGTCAGAAGGGTGGTTTGGTTGGCGGGAACGATGAGGTGCGGGGGGGCATCGGGAGAAAGCTCCACGCACGGTGCCTTGGCGGAGAAATCGGCGGTGACCGTCCAGGTTTTCCCGGCGAAATGAAAATCGCGGAGCGTCGCGGATTTCCATTCGGCTGGGAGACCGGGCGCGATCACGAGTCCCTCGGCGGAGGGGCGCAGACCCATGACCCCATCAACAAAGTAAAACGGAACAAGCCCGCTCTCGGGAAATTCGCGGAGGATTCCGACAGCGGTTCCGATGCCGATGGTCGGGTTTTTCGGCATGCGCCGGAGTTGGTCCCCGACCGCCTCCTCAAGGATGACTTTCATGCGTCCCGCCGCATTGTCGGGTCCGAGTGCCCGCTCTCTCGCATGGAGGTCGTAGTAGGAAACGAAGAGGATGATGCCCCCGTTCTGCGCGTTCAGATTCCATGCCTGGGAGCTGTCCTTCGTCGCCACGATGTTGCCGTTCCAAAAGAGCTTGAAATATCCGGGTTCCCCCGACTCGGCGGCCAGCGTGTTCGAGCGCGGCGCGATTTTGTAATGGTAGATGTCCGCGCCGACGGAGGTGTCGCCGGATACCTCGCGTTTGCCATCGATCCACTCCATGATTTTTTCCGCGCGTTCCGGCGTGGAGAGTCCGAGAGCGACCGCTTCCAGATTTACGAAGACAAATCCGAAGTCCACCCGCTTCCCGTTTTTGTCGATCCAGCCGATGTATCGCCCGTTCGTTTCGTCCCAGAACGTCTCGTTGAATTTTGCCTTAATCACCGGCTGGAGCGCGCGGAAGCGTGCGGCTTCGGTCTTGTCCCCGAGCGCGCTGAGAAGCTCGGCGTAGGAGCCGACAGCCTCATAAAAGTGCGCGTTCATGTAGGCGTCCTGATACCCGAACGGCCAGGCGTCCCAGTAGGTGTTGCTTTTGCTGTCGGGAGTCCCCTGCATCTCGGGGTCCTTGACGGTGACGAGTCCGGATGAACCTCCGAGGCCGTCGGTGAGCATGCGCATCGCGCGCCGGACTTTTTCCAGAATGGGCTCTCCGGTTTTTGGATCCTTGGATTCGATGAACGCCTTGTCCCGCGTCATCAGGTAGTAGTAGGAAACTGCCGAGATATAGAGGGGTGCCACAACATAATGCCGGCTGTGCTCGAGGTGCTTTTCGGAAGTCGTCGTGACCCAGACATAGCCTTCCTCATCCACCGGATATGCGGTTAGCACCTCCGCCAGCCGCGGAAGAAACTCCGAATGGCACCACACCATTTTCTTGGCGTTCCAGAGCGACCATTCGGTCGCGAGAATCGCGAGCATCCCGCCGCTATACGGGCGTCCCGTCGGCCAGGTCGGGTCGAAGCGCTCGTGGATTTCATTTCGCGACGACCCGAACGTGAGCCACAGGTTGTTCCACGTCGCGACGAGTTCCGGGGCCAGCCCGGACACCTCGAAGGGCGGCTTTGCTCCCTCGAAAACCTCCATGCCCCCGACCTGGAGGGTGTATTTCCCCCCGGCATCCGCCTCCCTCCGGAAGCTGACCACCCGGACCCCGTCGGCCACGACCCCGTTCAATGGAATCTCCACCACACGGTCTCCCGGGGACGGAAAATGAAAAAAACGCGCGCTCGGGACCGGCACCCAGTTCTTTCCGCCATCCACGGTCGTCTCGATCTCAAAGTCGGTGGGAAAGCCGGCATCGGGACGGAGTTGCAGCCTGCCAAGGGGAACCAGCTTTTGGAAATGTGCGGCGATCCAGAGCTTGTCGTATTCGGACCCGCCCGTGACGGAGCCCGGAAATGCATCGATCTTCTCCGGCGATGCCGAAGTCGAATAGCTCGCAGGGAGCGGCGCGGAATCCGGCAGGGATTCGCCCGCGATTTCAACGGGCGCAGGCCGCCATGGCGAAAGGTGTCCCGTGATGCTGACCGACCGCCACTGGCGGGCTTTTTTTCCGGGTGAAAAGTAGCTGTGAGTGAAGGCGAGTGGATAAAGCGATATCCCCTGCGCGGTGGGAATCCAGCGCCCATCGCCATCATCGATGATGAAATAGGCCATCTCGTTGTCCGGGTGGACGAATTGCATGCGGATGCCAACGGGATCACCAACGGACAAGGGCGCCCCGTGCGAGTTCGCCAGGCCGAAGGCGATGACAATAAGAAGAAACCGGATTTTCCTGCTCATGGTTTGCGCTGGAGAAATTCCAGTTGGTTGAGATAAAGTGGTCCGCTACACGAATCCGCCGGGCTTTCCTTCGCGAGCCGGATCCCGAAGTTGAAAATCAGATACGCGCGCGCATCGAGCGACGCGTCCGGCACGTCTCCGATCGCTGCGAACTTCGGGTCGTTCCGGAGCGATGCAACATCTTCCGGAATCCGGAGAAGGACGCGCTGCCAGCCGCCATCTCCTCCGACGATCACCGGCTTGAATATAAAGACCTGCTGGTCGCTGCCCAGCAGGGTGGGAGTGAGTTCCAGCTTCGCTCCGTTCAGGCGGTCGGTTTGGATCCAGAAGGAGATGTCGCGGAACCGGACATGCGGGATCGGGAATAGCCAACGGCCGAATGCTTTTCGGTCGGGCAGATCGATATCCAACTGCAAGCTGGCGCTGCCAGCGCGCTTCGGCTCGGCAACAAACCGGAAGGACGGCAGTCCCTGCCCCGCGTGGCTTGCGATCAGGTCGGGATTCCGCTCAGTATCGAAAATCCCGTAGTAAACCACACGGCCGGCCGGCGGGAGTTCATCGGACCGCAACGGCAGGCTGAAAATCAGAGCGCCCAGCAATACAAGCAAGCGGGATTTCATCGGGGGATCAATCAATGCAAACACGGAATGGACACGCAGGCGAGCTTTCCGGATCACGCTGCGCAATGATACCGCAAGCCCGATCATGGATAGATCTCCCTCTCCCGTTGATCTCCCAGCGGGATCCAGGCGGTCTCGGCTGGAGAGAGGTGGATGTGCCGCACGGAGCCATCCGGCAGGTTGAGCGTGCGCGGGCCGCCCTCGGCCGTGTGAACGCAGAGCCAGCCACCTCCCTCGGCAAGCGCGTCGTCGGCCTCGGAAACAATACGACAACCCGCACGTTTCGCGATCTCGCGGAGCACTGAAGGCTGTCGGAGAGGGATTGCCGAGAGCCACGACGTCCATCCGTCCATCGTCCGGTTCGCGAAGGCCGAGGTGAGGCGGCCTTCGTAGTAACCATGGACGTCGACACCGGGTTCATCGATGATTTCCGGAAACGGAATCGGCGCCCATGTGGCGGCAGCCTCCGGGGTGCGCACGGAGGTTTGGAGATCGATAGAATTCCCCTCGAAAACCAAGGGACGAGCGCGCACGCGCAGCGCCTGCGCAGCCGGGCCGAAACCGCCACGCTCAATGCGCACGGAGGGTTCGACGGTCGGCTCCCGCAGGTGGAGGCGGAAGCCCGTCAGGGCTTCGACATGGGTCGGGTCGAGAGTGCAGTTATCGGAATATCCCGGTAGATAGGTCCACAGCACATGGCGTCCACCGCAGCAGACACGCTCGCGAAGGAAGGTTTTCTGGGCCTCATCGAGCACGAAGCAGTTGGCAAAAACCACCAGACGGTAGGGAGCGAGGTCCATGGTCTCGAGTTCGTGCAGGTAGGCCTCCTCGACAAGCGTCCCGCTTTTCATCCAGGCATTGGGCAACTCGTCATTAGCTGCCTCGCCGACGCTGTCGATACGCCAGTCGGGAACGGTGTGCCAAAGGGAGTGGGTATCGAAGACCAGCAGAACATCAGCATGGCGGCGGAAGGGGCCGCGGGCGTAGGATGCAGCCAGTGTTTCCGTGATCCCACGCGCCTCTTCCATGAGCAGTGGGTGGTCCCAGGAACCGGAGAAGTTCTGCGGGCCGAAGTCGAAATACCAGCCGCCTTGGCCGTGGGCGAAGGATTGGAACATATTGCGGCGCATGATGGATGCGTCCTCGGCGGCTGTCTTGGCAACCGGGGGGACGAGGATGGAGCCGAGGTGGGTGTTCTGGTCCATCTCGTCGAGCCAGAGTTTGCCAGCGCGGCGGCAGCTTCCGGGAAACCCGCGGGATTCGCCGGTCCCGCCGATGTGGCGGCAGAAACCGGTGTAGGATTGGGGGGCGCACAGGCAATCAAGTTCCGGAGCCTCCAGGACACGCCGTGTTTGCAGGTGGCCGCCGACGGCGGCGCGACCGAAGAGGAATTTGAAATAGCCGTGAAAGGCGGCGGTGACCAGCGGTCTCGGCCAGGCCTGCCGCAGGATCCGGCAGAAATACAGGATGGCATCAGGAATGGCGTCCTGCAGTGTGGTATAGTAATCGATGGTGCGGCGCTGCCCGCGCGGGTCACGGAAGAATCCGTCGTCGCGGCGCATCCGGTCGGCCAGCGCGGGAAACCCGGCGGTGCCGAGCGTCACGGTGTCGTCGTTCCAAGCCTCTCGCAGGGCGGCATCGTTTTTGTATTTTCGGTGCAATTCCGCACGGAAAAAGCGAAGCATGGCCGGGCTGACGTCGGGTTCGTGGCGCAGGAACCCCCACTGGTGCCACTCGCCGAAAACACCGCAGGCGATCTGGATTCCGAAGACACGCCTCCCCTCGGGCGTATCGGCAAAAGCTTCACAAAACCGTCGCAGGCGCTCTCCGGAACGCTTCTTC
>Ga0247840_10011366_pt1 | contig 10873 bp, 9 predicted proteins | sample LaCruzMarch2015__FD_192404 | JGI IMG/M metagenome (GOLD analysis project Ga0247840, IMG submission 192404) | Freshwater microbial communities from meromictic Lake La Cruz, Castile-La Mancha, Spain - LaCruzMarch2015_17m | ecosystem: Environmental > Aquatic > Freshwater > Lake | place: Spain...
CGTCGAGCTCGAAAAAAGTTATCCTCGATTTAATCGCCAATACATACTTTTAAAACAAAAACTTAAAAAACAATAAAGTTGCATTTACAACTTGAATTTTGCAAAGTATAAAAATGAAAAAGATAAAAAACCGTTGCTTACGCGGCAACAATTTCAGAGCAATTTTTAAACAGATTTTTTTAACAAACAAAATAACAATTACAAACCAGACAAATGGCAGAGTTTAATTCTTTGACCTTCGGAACAATTTCCGGACGTCATGGTAGCGCCGTTGCTACCACAACGAAAAACGGCAAAAGTTTTTTGAGAGTATTCCGCAAATCGGTAGATGCAAAAACCGATAAACAAGTGGCTCATCGTAATAAATTCAGTTTTGCAGTAGCATTTCTGATGTGTATGCGCGAAATTATGAACGAAACCTTTAAAAGCAAAGGTGGATATAATTATGGTTTTGCGCTTATTATGAAGAGTGCCATAACAGGCAATGCCCCTGATTTTGAAGTAGATTACAGCAAACTGTATTTTGCGGAGGGGAGTTTGATACCTGCCAAAGAGCTTGTGTTGACGAAAACGGCAGCCGGAAAGCTAAAGTTAAGTTGGAATACTTCCAATATAAACGCTATTGTAAAGGGCGGTGCAAAAGCCAACGAAGGTGTAAACGTGGTGTTGTATAACGAAACCGAAAAAGAAACCATGTTTTTGGAAAATGTAGTGGAACGCAGTGCTGCTGAAACCGAAGTGGAATGTCCGGATTATTGGGCAGGTGGAAAAGTGCATGCCTGGATGTATTTTAGCCGGAGTAATGGAAACATACATTCGGTAAGTTCTTATGCAGGCAATGTGATAATATAAGATTTTTGAAAAAATGCAAGATTAAAAAATCCCGTAACTCCTGAAAATTGAGTTCGGGATTTTTTTTGAGGTTTATAAGTCATTTTTTTTTATCTGAAGTTATGAACAATTTGAGATTACTTATATTGATAATGAGATTGTTAGCCTGTTCATAACTTGTGTTTAAAAGTTGTTTATAAGTACGGGTCAAAAAACTTGCAAAGGGCATATCCGATGTCGTATATTTGCATCATGAGTTACGGCTCACAACATAAAATGTGAAGCGATCTTTGAAATACTGATAAATCAGAAAAAAGTCAATAATTAGAAAATGAACCCGGACTTATCGCCGAGTTTGTGCCCTGAGCAAGAGACGTACTAACTGTAAAACAAAGTTATCTCCAATATTGTGGGCGCAAGCGTGCAATGCGAAGTATAACAAGCGCTATGGTTTTAAGGTTGCATGCCGGAGTATAAATTAGCAATGGGTTTGACTTACTAAATATAATTATGGTGCGTTTGCAAAAACGCAACCTGAATCCCACCCCAAAAGGGGAAGCAGGAAAGCCGGGTAGTCGGGAAATGTAAGTTTCCGGACGATGCAGTACAAAAAAATTAAAAGTCGGCGGATGTTCAAAGTACAAATTATTTAAAGGTGTTTTTCGTTAAACAACTTTTATTTTTTTGATAAAAATGCCAGCAAAGTAACTGTCGGCAGAAAGTTGAAAGTCGAGCTGCTTTAGTCAAAAAAGTGCGGTAGAAATAGCGTACCAAAAACTACTAATAACATTGGTAAAATAAAGTATATTAATAGCAGCAACCCCGATTACAACGACTACGGCGGAGAAATTTGAATTCGAAAAAGCACAGCGAAACCAATCGAAATGCCTGTTAAAGGGTAAGAGAGAAGAATAGCAAGCTGCAACAGAAAGGTGTAAAGCAAGGTTGAGAAATCGACATGCAATAAGCCAATCGGCAAATGGAGTATAAAACTGTTTTGAAATAATAAACTGCGTATAATATCCCAAATGTGTTGAAGTGTAAACGTGAATTGGAGAATAATTGGAAATTATCAGTATCGAAAAACGCAAAACTATATATTTTATGTTCAAAGAGGGTGTCTGAAAAGATGCCCTCTTTCTGTTTTACTCAATTACTAACGACCGAGGTTATAATCTATTTTATTTCTATGTTTGTTTTTGTTTGTCAACAAAAAAGTCAATTACAAGTCAATTTTTCAGTTTCTCTGTAAAATATGGGGATTTTTTAAAAAGTCGTAACTTGTTGATAGTGTGTTTTACAATTATATTTCAACATAAAACCAATATTTGATTTTCGGCATGAATTGCTTTCGCTTGGAAACAATGTAGAAGTTTTGCTGTGCTATTCCCCACCATACACATGTATACTATTTTTGGCTGAAGGTAGGTAATTTACGCCTTTCCAGGTTATCATAAGGCAGATAAAAGCAATTGGCAATATCCAAAGTGCTTGCCGGATATATCGGTCGTTCCAGCGTAGATGGATATACACCAAATAGGCTGCTGCTGTTACAAATGCCCAGGTTTCTTTCGGGTCCCACGACCAATAAGTGCCCCATGCCTCTTTTGCCCAAACCGCTCCCATAAGCATGCCCAACATCAAAAGTCCAAATCCAATATAGACAATATTGTCGGTAAAGCGGATTAAATCGGCATTGTTGGAATCTTTTTTTACAAAAAGCAATCGGAAACCGGTAATGGTGGCTGCTCCTAACAGTGCGTACGACAACATATAAGCCGTAACGTGTGGCACAAACCAAACGCTTTGCAAAGCGGGCATCAAATTTTTTGATTGAATTTCGGGCTTCGCAATATTGATAATGACAAACACCGCGGCAACCACCAAACTGTAACTCATAAGCCATTTATATTTCCAACGAATATGACTTACAAAGCCTACAAATACCAAAAAGAACGAATACCACAACCGTGTTTCGCCCATGGTGCGCATAGGTGGACGCTCCAAATTTATCCACAAAAGAATTATATAACCAGTGTAAATTAGTAACCCGACGAGTGTAAAAATATTTGCCCAATTCGTTTTTTTTGAAAAAACATAAAGTAAAAATGCCACTATCCACACGCCAAGTGTAGGCAAAGCAAAAGCATTATAAAGACTCCAAGTATTCATTTTTTAGCTTCCTTTCTTTTTTTATTACCAATCCAAAACAAACTTACGCTACCAATAGCACTCATAATAATACCCGCATACACTCCCCAAATCCAGGGGTCGTACACCAACTCGAAACTACTGTATTCCGAAGCTCTGCCAGCCTCCTCGTCGTAGCCGTGCTGATAAATAGTCCACGAACCAATTCGAAGCGGCTTATTCACTTCAACAATCGCATTTTTAATATTTCCTTTACTGTTAATCACTTCCACATCCGATGCATACCGTTTTGGCTCAGGGCGCGTCATTACCAAACTGTATTGTTCGTTAATACTCAAAGGCATATACAATTGTGCAAAATTTCCGCTACAAACCCATCCTCTTATTTGTTCGTTAGTTGTAAGATTACGTAAGCGAATATATGCCGCAGGCGCCGAACCGGGCATATCGATAGGCCGGTAAGTAAATCCGCTATTGCGAACAGCTTGTGCATAAAAAGTATCTACCTGTAATTCCCAACCATTGATAACCGATTTAGGATTTCGCATGTCAATTTGGTAGTATTCGGGCGCGGTTTGTGGCTGCGCATCGCCGGTTTTAATGTCGATAATGGCAAGTTTAGGTTCATATTCTTCCATTACAAAATCGTTGAGTGTAATGGCAAGTGGCAACTCGAGCACCTCTTTTTTGTCGTTATAAACACGCCATTCGGGATATTCGGCTTTTTCTTCGACATACATTACGTATCGCCTAAGGTCGGAAGCCCCAAAACCGGCTGAAAACAGAAATACATACAACCCAATGTGATTCAGGTAAAAAGCATAAGCGCTCCACACAGGCTTGCGCAAGCGATTGATAATGGCAGCCGAAAGTGCCATGAGCGCACCGAGATAGGTCAGCACAAAAGGCCACGAACTCGTCATACGCGTAAAACCTACGAGGTCGAAAAAATCGGGAATCGTAGTAAGTTTTCCCTGAATTTGGGGTGTAAAACCCATTATCATGGTTTGTATGAGCAGTATCGCAATAAAGCTGATGGATAACGGCGCACCTGCTAACCATTGAAAGAACAAACTATTTTTGCGAAGCGAAATTAAAAATACAGCAACAACCGAAAGTAATCCAATGACTATATTTACAGGCCAAGCCAAATTTGTGAAATTGAAAATTCCTGCTGTCAGTTGAAGTAAAATGCCGGTTGCATACAACCCTAAAACAATAAGTATCGATTCGGGGAAATGCCAGGGCTGTTTCCAGATTATCTTTTTGCTGTTATTATCGCTCATTTTTTTGATATAAACTGATTTTTTGTAAAAACAGACCCCTTTTGTGTTGTTAGCGCAAAAGGGGTACTGCATGGTGGTTTTATTTTCCGAAAAACATTTTTTAGATTTCTGCTAAACGATTATTTGCTTTGGCTTTTTTAATCCAGGCAGGAATTGTTTCTTTCTTAAATACCTCTTTTTTAGCATTCTTAGCATCCATATCTAAGCCAATGTATTTCTGAGCTTTTGCTTTTGTACTGATGTCGGGCATCACTACAGCCACATTGCCCAAACGATACAAAACATCCTGCAATTCGAACAAAGCTTTGTGCGTGCGGTCCAAACTGTGCGCGAGTATTCGTTGCGATTCAACCGGTGCGTGGAAAGTAGCTCCGTGCGAAGCTGCCACAAAATCCCAACGCCATTGTGCCTGACGAATTAATTGCAGGGCGTTTTTCATTTGCGCTTCGGTAGCGCCATTATCCCAGCAGGTTTTGGCCATTATGTGTGCTTTTGCCAAATCTTTTTCGATAATATTACGAATTTCAATTGCTTTATCCTGATATTCGTACACATAATTTTTCAGATTTTCTTCGCTATCCTTGTGGCAAGTCTGACAAGTTCCGGCAACGTTTTTCAACGGGCTCATTATGTGGTGATCGCTGTATTTGATACCGCCTTCCGATTTGTATGGCATGTGGCAATCGGCACACGACAAACCACGCTTGGCATGTGGTCCCATCAGAAATATTTCATAATCAGGATGTTGTGTTTTGAGCATCGGTGCCTTGCTTACAGCATGTGTCCAATCCGTATATTCAAGTTCATCGTAATATTTTTCCATATCTTCCATAGTCATACCTTTATCCCAAGGAAAAGTGAGGTATTTTCCTTCGCCTTTGAAGTAATATTCAACGTGACATTGTGCGCAAACCAAACTTCGCATTTCCTGAGGCGTAGCATTTTTCACATCCTTGCCCTGACGCTCGAAAGCTTCAATCAATCCCGGACGGGTAATGGTAAGGTTCATGGTTAGCGGGTCGTGACAATCGGCACATCCAATGGGGTTTACCACTTCGTGACCGAATTTCGACCACGGAGTTTTATAAAATTCGGCAATGCCGTGTTCGTGCATCAAGCGAGGCACGTCCGGACTTTTACAAGTCCAACAAGTGGAAGGTTGCATATCTTTTGTGGAGTCGTTTGGCGCTCCGGTGCGAAGCGTGTTTCGTATATCGTCCAAAGCATGTTTATGTCCGCGAGGCGATTCGTAAGCTTGAGAAAAAGCATAACCAGCCCAAAGCACAACCATTTCGGGACGTTTTTCTAACACATCTTCGCGCATATTGCCCAAATGTTTGCTTTTAAAATCCATTTCGGCTGTTTTCGCCCAGGTATTGTATTCGCGCGGGTAGTTTTTACCCCACAATTCGTTACGTGGTTCAATGCCCTTTAGCTCAATTCTTTTGTTGTTGAAAATGCTGGCAATTTCGGCTCTTCGTTCGGTAATGGAAGCAGCCAAAAGGCCAAGTAAAAATACAACTCCTATCACAGCAAAAAATAAAACCCAACCAAGAATTGGTTTGTTTTGAATGATTTCAGCTAATTTTTTAAACATAATTTCTGTATTTTATTGGTTTACTATTTTTGTAAAATATTATTCTGATAGCTTTAAATTATTTTTTCATGGCATCTTTAAGCCATTGAGGAACAGGAGTTTTTGGCAATGGCGTGAGTGGCGCATTGGGTGCCGAGTGAATACTGCTGATACCACCGTGGGGCACATTTCGGTGGCAATCCCAACAAGCTTTTCCATCGCCCTTTTGCGTGTCGGCAAAGTTTTTAGCCTTTCCCATCATCACTTCAATATTCAAATCGTCGTGGCATCGGATGCAATTATCCATAATCACCTCGTAACTTTCGTCGCGTGGACGAATGGCAACAGGCTCCATTTTCAGGGTAAAAATAGCCGAGTGATACAAACCATCTTTTGCCTTGAAAGCATATTTTTTGAAAGCATTGTCGTGTGGTACGTGGCAGTCGTTGCAATTAGTCCATTGCGCATGCGAACTGTGTCGCCATGTTTCGTAATAGGGCGTCATTATGTGGCAGTTTACACAAGCCGAAGGGTCGTCGGAAAGATAAGAGTGTATTCGGGCCATATAGCCTGTATACAGCACCAAACCTCCAATTATTCCAACGCTAAAAATTACCGGAAGAATATACTGACGCGGTATATGAAAGAATTCCATTAATTTTTTCATACGATTCTTCTTTTTAATATTATTTGGTTAAAAACTTGGGTTTAAATGCTAACATGGCGAAAGCCCAGTGATTCGAAACGCCGCTACTACCTCCCGAAACTTTTTCGAGAGTGGCCGTGCCAAACATCTGTGAATATCCAACAGTCAGCTTTACCTGATCATTTAAATCTAATCCGGCGTAAATATCGGTTTCCACACCTAATTGTGCATCCATTTCGTCGCCTGTAAGCGAGCGCACTTTGTTAGCCGCTGCAAACGAATGAACTGTAGTGCCAATACTAAATTTATCTTTTTTATAATTCAACGATGCATACAAATCGTTTAATCCGTTTTTATTCAAATAATTACCAACATAAAAATAATCTAAATGGCCGTTAAATTTATGATTGGTTCCGTAAAGTGGATTGAATGAGCGATTTACGTAAATCGTCGGATTTGCCACTTTTTCGAAATCGGAAGTTCCCGAAAGCAATTCGTAGCCTGCCGTAATATTAAATGATGAATTGAGTTTTAAATTGGCTTCGGCAGCAAGGTAATAAGCCGACAATGTGCGCGATTGAGCATCTTTGCCGCCAGTGTAATAGGCTGCTGTGGCAAGCGAAAGCTTTTGAATGTCGTAAGTTAGTCGACCACCAGCTGTTTGACTATATACATTTTTATATATTGTACCCAGAGCCGGGGTCGAATTATCTTCGTACTGAAAACCATTATTTAAAAACAATAAACTCAGATTTATATCCGATATTTTTTTATTAAACCAAACAAATTGCATGGTTTTGTAATTAGTAATCGGATAATTTGTGTTAATAAGTTTTTCATTCAGTTGGTTAAATGCTGCTCCAACGTGTAGTTTAAAGTTGCCTTCGTATTTTAGTAACGCAAGGTCGTGGGCACGAGCTTGTTGCGCCCAGTCCACATTACCCAACATGCGGGCATCGTCGTAAACTAACTCCTGTCGCCCTATGCGCAATGCGATTTTTTTGTTAAATGCATATTCAGCCCAAGCCTGATGCGCCATAAGTTGTTGCGATGTATTTGATAATTGGAAGTGATCGCCCCAAACACGAACATCCTGAATGCTAAGCATGTATTTTGTATGCTCACCCTTGTAGTCGAAGTTCAAACGGGTGCGTTGTGAGGTAAAAAAAGCCGCTTCGTCGCCCTGATTAAGCATTGTTTTGTAACCATGACGGTATTCGGTGCGCGGACGGTACTCAGCCGTTACATTTAATTGAGCCGACAGGAGTATTGGCAAGAAAGCAAAAACGGCCCATAGTTGTTTTTGGGCAAATGTTCGAACCTGCATATTTACGTTATTTTTAAGGTAAGAAATAATTTTCACAAAACTAAAGCTTTTTTTCTTATAAAAGTGTAACAAAAGTTACACTTTTTATCTTTAGAATGAAAAAAGATTGATTTTAAGAAAAAGATGCGTTAACTGATAAAAAATTGCACATAAATTTTGTCAATTCAAAAAAAAGTTTTTCCTTTGCAAAATAATACATACAGGTAGTATATAAAATGGTACTTTCAAAAACATCGGAATATGCTTTACGTATTTTGGCTTTTATGTCGAAAAACGAAGATAAGTTGTACTCAGCCAAATTTTTGGTTGATACGCTTCAAATTTCCGATAAATACCTGCGCCGGCTAATGACTGATTTGACTAAAGCCGGTTTTATTTATAGCGTACAGGGGCGCGATGGCGGTTACCGTTTTGCAAAAAGCACCAACGAATTTATTTAGGACAAATAATTGACGCTGTAGAAGGTATTGATAAATATACAAGCTGCGTACTTGGTTTTAGTAAATGTAGCGACGAAAATCCCTGTGTCATGCATGCCACCTGGGTTAGTGTACGCGATGAGTTTGTAAAAGTTTTTGCAAATAATACGCTTAATAGCTTAGATATGAGTAAGATTTACAAACTCTGATTTTTTTTTGCAAATAAATACTACCTCATGGTATTATATATTTTTTCAAATAAATGCTATATTTATATATTTCTTAATTTTCTAATTTTAAAAAATCAAAAATGTTATGAAACAAACATTGCTTGACAAATTTATGAGCCGGAAGGGATTATCAACTTCCTTCTGGATTATTGCACTGATTATGGTTTCGGTGTTGATTTATTACACTGCAAACCTACAAAAAGAAGTTCCGCCAATTCCTCAGCAGGTAACTGCCGAAAGCGGCGAAGTACTTTACACCTACGACGATGTGGTAGCCGGTAAAGCGTATTTTCAGCAGTTCGACTTAACCGACTGGGGTTCGTTGTTGGGAATGGGGGCTTATATGGGACCCGATTTTTCAACCGATTTTGTACACTATCGTGCTACATTTTTGTACGATTATTATGGTATGGAATTGTACAAAAAGAAAAATGCTGATCTTACCGAAGTAGAGCGTGGCGCTGTAAAAGAACGTGTAAAACAGGACTTTAAGAAACAAACAACGCTTCTCGAAAGTAAAACCGTTTACACCAATGCGTCGGCGGCTGCCTACAAAGAAAATGTAAAATACCTCACCAAACTGCTTGTAGAGGGCGACCCCGAGCGTGCTTGGCGTGGAGGCGTTATTCGTCCCGAAGAGGCTGTAAAAATTGCGGCATTTGTAGATTGGGCACAGTTAGTAGCTTCGTCGTATCGCACGGGAACAACCCGCACATGGTCGAACAACTGGCCTGCCGAACCGCTTATTGATCAGGATTTGACATTCAACTCGCACAAAATTTCGCTCTGGGAATTCTTGGTTTTGTGGACATTAACTATTGTAGTGATTTATTTATCCTACGAATATTTATTTAAAAAAGACGAAGATGAACATCTGGAACCGGCAATGAAAATTACTTCGATGTTTCCTTCGCAGAAAAAATTATTGAAATACATTCCAATTGTAGCCGGATTATTTTTGGTTCAGCTCTTTTTGGGTGGATATTTGGCCCACTTATACACCGAGCCAAGCAAGGATTTTATTATTTCGCAGGAAATTCTACCATTTAATGTATTGCGCTCGATGCACACACAGTTGGCAATATTGTGGGTTGCAGTGGGTTGGTTAGTTGGTGGTTTATTAATTGCACCTTGGGTTGCCAACAAAGATCATAAATACCCCTGGTTGGTTGATGTGCTTTGGTCTGCTTTGTTGGTTGTAGCAGTTGGCTCAATGATTGGCTTGTACATGGGCGCAACCGGACAAATGCGCGAAACATGGTTTTGGTTAGGTAACGAAGGTCGTGAGCTTATAAATCTGGCTCGTGTGTGGGATATTGGGTTGGTTATTGGTCTGGTTTTCTGGTTCTTATTAATCATATCGCTTATTCGCAAATCGGCAACTAACAATCCTATTGTTAGCACTATAATCTGGTCGGCTTTTGCCATCGCCACACTTTATATGGCCGGAATGATGCCGGTTCACAAAATAGTTCCAAACTACACGGTCGATGATTATTATCGCTGGTGGGTAATCCATTTGTGGGTAGAGTTAACATTTGAGCTTTTTGCTGCGGGTGTTATTGCATTCTTTACTGTTTCGCTGGGTCTTATCAGCCACAAAACTGCTGTAAGGGTTATGTTCTTCGAACTATTCCTTATTTCGTTAAGCGGAACATTAGGCGTTGGTCACCATTATTTCTGGCAGGGATTGGACGAATATTGGATTGCAATTGGTGGTATTTTCTCAGCGCTTGAACCTCTGCCATTGGCACTGATGATTATCGAAGCCATGAAGAACCAGCGTGAAAAATTGTACACCGGAGAGGAATTTCACTTTGGAATACCGTTTATGTGGATTGCAGGTTCGGCAATTATGAACTGGATTGGTGCCGGATTCTTCGGTATGGTTATCAATACACCAACAATTAGTTACTACTCGCACGGAACCTATCTGATTATGCCTCACGGACATATTGCTTTGTTGGGCGCATTTGGCTACATTTCGTTGGCGTTCCTATATATGACTTCGCGCGCTAATGCATTGGCAAATAATTATGTATGGAATGATAAGTTGAGCAAAATAGGCTTCTGGGTTCTAACCATAGGTGCATTGCTTTATGCTATCCCAACCTATATTGTGGGCATTCACCAAACCGAAGTGGCAATGGAGTCGGGTTATTTCCTTGCCCGTATGCGCGAAACGGTTGAAAGTCTGAAAGGCTGGATGTGGGCTCGTACATTGCCCGATGGTATGATGGTATTGGGCGGACTGATTATTTTTTACGATTTAGCACAAAAAACATTTTTTGCTAAAAAAATAAATTAAATTTACAGCGGGAAAATTGGAAGCAGTTTTCCCGCTTATTTATAAAATAATAAAAATTGATAATGGAAAGAATAAAATACGACGAAATGGCAACAACCA
>Ga0247840_10011368_pt1 | contig 10871 bp, 11 predicted proteins | sample LaCruzMarch2015__FD_192404 | JGI IMG/M metagenome (GOLD analysis project Ga0247840, IMG submission 192404) | Freshwater microbial communities from meromictic Lake La Cruz, Castile-La Mancha, Spain - LaCruzMarch2015_17m | ecosystem: Environmental > Aquatic > Freshwater > Lake | place: Spain...
TGTTCTACAACTGCACCTCCCTCGCGAGCGTGCCGTTGTTCAACACGGCGGCTGGCACGAATTTTACCAGCATGTTTCAATACTGCTACTCCCTCGCGAGCGCGCCTGCGTTTAATCTCTCCTACAATGCTGCGCGGCTTCGTGCGCCTGCGCTCACGACGGGCAACTGGACGATGGGGACTGGGTGGCGGTATCTCACGGGGCCGAACTCGCTGGATAAAAATGCGGACGGTGTGGGGACGGTGACTCCCACAGCGGCGACAAATATCGTCGCGGTTCAGCCGTATAAAATCACGTTCACGGTGTCGGCGATCAGTGGGGGAACGCTCTCTTACACGCTCGGCGGGACGGCGGGGCCTGAGGTATTGTCGGCGGCGACGACCTATACTCATTACGTCACATCGGCGGTGGCTAATACTAACAAACTCATTCTGACGCCATCTGCTACGGGGGTGCGGGTCAACATCACGGCTATCGTGATCGAGGAGCTGGTCCTGACGACGGGGATGTTTACCAGTTGCTCGTCGCTCGCTCGCTCGCTCATCACGGGGCTGACTCAGGCGATCTCGTATATCTCATGCCGACTCTCGACGACGGAGATTGTGGAGGTTTTTACAAATCTCGGCACGGCGGATGCCTCTGCAACGGCGCAGAAAACAATCGTTGTCACCAGCAATCCGGGGACGGCTGGGCTCACAGCTCCGAATATCGCTGTGGCGACGGGGAAGGGATGGACGGTCACGACATAAAATTATGAATGGATTTTTCAAACTCACGGAGGATGGTGTGCAGCGGGCGAATGCGGTCTATGGACCGGGGTTCTCGCTGACGGCGGAGGACAAAACTCAATCGGGCGATGGGTGGCAATGGTTTGAGAGCGCGGAGGAGGCTGTGTCGTATTTCGCTGGGCGCGCTCCGGTTTCCGGGTCTCCTATCGAGCAGGGTGAGGCTCACGTTGCTAACGCTAGGCTCTCGGCGGCTCGGCTGGTGACACTCATGGACCTCCTGTTGCAGACCAAGGATGCGAATGCGCTGGAGAGCAAGCCCAAGCTCGTCGCGCTTTACACATGGCTCCAGACGGTCAAGGCGATGGCGATTGCGGGAAGCGTCCAGTTCCCGCCCGCCCCGCACACGTTTGAGGAGGTCGTGAGCGAATGACAATCTGGCGTGCCATCATCTCGGCGTGGAGTTCACGGAAATTGTGGATGTTCATCTTCACAGTGGCCGTCGTCTGGGCGGGATTTGAGCGTGCGCTCGGGCATCTTTACAGCCTCGATGCCGAGAAGTGCGGCCACTTGGTCACGCTGGCCGTCGCAGCGTTTGGGATCATCGGTGCCGCTGCCGGGGCTTACATGGGATTCCAGTCCAGATACAGTGCAGACAGCGTAGCCAGTGCCCTCAGTGAGACGTTGTCGAATGTGTCTCGCTGCCCGAAAACCTCCGCATGGGATGACCTCGATGACTAAACGGTTCCTTGCCATGTTTCCGTATCTCTGGGATGTCGAGGGTCGCACTTACGAGAACGACCCGTCCGATCCGGGAGGTGCTACCAAGTTCGGGATCGACCAGCGGAGCCACCCGAAGGAGGACATCCGCAATCTCACGGAGGAGCGAGCGAAGAAGATTTACTTTTCCGAATACTGGCAGGCGAACAAGTGCGAGAAATTTCCCTACCCGCTCGGGGAGGCTTACTTCGATGTCTGTGTGAACAACGGCAGAGCCCGCGCCGACAAGTTGCTGGCGATCTCGCGGAATGCGTCAGGGTTCCTCAATGCCCGCGACGACTTTTACCTCCGCCTCGCAGCCGCTCGGCCTACATCACAGAAATTCTTAAAGGGGTGGCTGAACCGAAACAACAAATTGCGAAAACTGCTGAACGTAAAATGAACCCACCAAGTTTCAAAGTCATGGCGGACGCCTACGGGAAGCTGGGGCTCTACAAGAGGTTCCAGCCCGCTTCTCCCGGCAGCATGGAAGGGTGGGAGCTTATCGCCGAGGAGGCTGAGTTTCACGTTGTCGCGTCGGCCATCAAACAAGCGCAGTGGGATGAGGAATCCGCGCAGGAGATTTTCCCGACATGAGAGCCGACATCAAAATTCTCACCTCGCACATCGAGACTCTGGAGGATCTCCATGAGACGGCGGCTCGCTCAACGGCCTGCCTGCACTCGCCGGATTCCTGCCGACTCCAGCGCGATGCGTTTCTCGCCCGGCCTGCTCTGCGGACTGCGATTGTGCAGCTCAAAGACCGAAAGGTGAAATTATCTCATGGACAAAAACTAACGAACGAAAACCTCGTTCCAAGCATAAAATATCGTTGACGATAATCCAAAACAGCCTACAACAAAACTATGAGTTGCAACAATCCAATCCCATGCACGTCAGACCTCCCAACTGGATGCGAGCCGCTTCCAGTAGCAAACTTCGGAATCAGGTCCGTCGTAGAGGACGAAGCCGGATGCCGCAAGACGCTCCAAACGACAGCAAACCCATCAATACTTTCGCAGAACGCTGACGATGAAGTGGTCATGGCGGATGGAAGCGTAGACAGTCCATTGGTCCTTCCAGCCCTCCAGCAACAGGCAGGCGGAAACATTCCGCAAGTTATCGGCCAACTTGCAAACGGAACCCTCATCGGCGTTATCAAATCTGCTGGCGCGACAGAACCAGAGTTCCTAATCCATGACGGAACCAACTGGACGCTCGTTCAGCGCAGCGACATCTTCGGTGCCGGGGCAGGAGTCCTGTGCCGCGACACCACAACAGGAACCCTTGGATACAAGATCGGAACGTCAGGACAGGTTCCTCAACTAAACGCCGCGCTGGACATTGTGTTCGCAGCAAACAACCCGCTTGACTACGCCTACATCTCCGGACTTACGCAGAAGACGCCAGTCTCGCCAACGGATCTTATCGTCATAGGTGACACTGCTGGGACAACCATCAAGAAAGCGGACTTCGCATCCATTCAGCCAGCAGGAACTGTCATCCAGACATTCAATGTTGCGACAACTGCTCAGACAGACATCGCATCGGCTGTTCCGGTAGATAACACGCCACCCCAATACTCCGAGACAACAATAATTCTCGCGCAGGCCATCACCCCAACCGCAGTCGGGAACAAGATCCTGATTGACGTATTAGTTGCCGGAGACAATCAAGGCGCGGTAATTTGCTTATTCGATGCCACAAGCGGAAGCGCGCTGGCGGTGTCCGGGATGGGAGGAAGGGGAAACACTTTCGGTTATGCCGGAACATTAAAGTTCTCCATTGATGTTCTAAGCGTTGCCGCTAGAACGTATTACATTGGTATTGGTATTGGTGCGGTGACGGTTTATCTTAATAGAGGGTCAACAACAGCCACCTACGGAGGCCTGTGCGCCACGAATATGACCGTCCAAGAAATCAAGGGATGAAAACCATAATCTCAGCCAAGTTCGGGAACGCTGGTAAAACAGCAGTAATCCTCACCACCGATCCATCCGGAACTGTTCTCGTTGATCTCGCGTCACCGGAAGACAACTCAGGAGGTTGGAGGGTTGTTTATCAGGGATGGCACGGAACAACGCAAGACTACACTCCGACACCAATAGACCCAATAGAGTTCGCGGAGGCGCACATTGAAAAGTTCTTCTCCACTGCGAAGCTCCTCCAAATGAAAGTGTGGCTCGACCTCATCCCGCACGAAAGCACTCCAAAGCTAATGTCTGTCTTCGAGTGGTCTGCTACAGTAACCAGCCTAGCCCTTTCCGGATCAACTGAACTACCTGTCGCGCCAGTGATATTTCTTGATGTTGCACAGGAGTGCATTCCACTACTGTTAAATGCCTAAGGATGCGCGAATTTTCGACGGGAGCGACAGTGGAATCGCAATAGACGGAGACACGCATCCGAGCTACCTTCCGACGCAGTTTGACAGCGTTGCGGTAAACCGGACATACAGAGGAGGAATCCGCAGAACGCGCCCGCCATTTTACGAGATGACTCTCGCTGTCTATGATGGTGAGGACGCCGCGATCATCGAGGAGTTCCAAGCTGGGACATTCCAAGGAGCTTACGCCTACCGCTCAGTAAAGGACGGCTCTCAGGACGGGATCGTCGTCGCGATGTCTGGACATATTTACTTCATTACCATCGTCAATAATGTTGGATACATAAAGCTGCTCATAGACGGAAACGACGCGAGCTTGATGCACACATGGTTCTGTCAGGCCGAGGATTGGCTTTACATCCAGAATGGGATTCAGAACCCTATCGCATGGGATGGAGACTGCACAGGAAAGCCGAGCAACCTTCGCGCCGGGGGAGAGAACATCACCCCGTCAGCAGGGATAGCTACAGCAAAGGTCGGCAGGGCGAGTGGGGTCGCAACCATCGAAACGCTAACCGACATCGGCGTTTCTCTTGGGGATTGGGTAGAAGTCTCAGGCATAGTGCAGGACGGATTCAATGGGATATGGCGTGTTACCGGAACACCGGCCTCAAAGCAATTCACGTTCCTAAATTCAGGGATAGATGTAACTCTCGCGGCGGACGTGACGGGGACGGCAAGGAAATATGTTCCACAGATTCGACTGACTTGGACAAACAACGACGCATCCGCAACAGATGTAGAAATCCAGCGCAGAAAAGGCGTCTCCACATGGACGCTTCTCGCGAAGGTATCATCAACCGCCGTCCTCTATCTCGACTTGGGCGTGGTATGCGGAGAGACGTATTCTTACCGTGTCCGCGCCGTCCACAACGGCAAGCTGGCAACCCCATGGAGTAACGCCGTCATCAAGAATCCGGAGGACACCACCAAGACGGAAGAACTCGCAGAAAGCATCTCCCGCCTAAACCCAGCCAAGAAGCAAATGCCGATTGGGACGATCATGGAATACGCCCACGGCAGGGTTTGGGTCAGCGACAAGGAGAACAACATCTATGCCAGCGACATCATCTACGGAGCTGGATTTACCGTCACCTCAAACACAAGAAACTTCACCGAGCAAGAGTATTGGGCCGAGGGTGGCTCCTTTACACCTCCAGCCCAACTCGGTAAAATCACAGGGATGCGAGTCATGCCGTATATTGGCGCAAACACGAGAGGCCAAGGCGAGCTTGTTGTCATGTGCGAAAACGGAGCCTTCTCCCTAGACGGGTCAATCCCACGCGTCAACTGGATCGACACCGGAATCCAAAGAGTCACTCTTTTCGGTCGCGGTTGCGTGTCACCGTGGTCAATGTGCTCCGTCAACAACGAACTATTTTTCAGGGCAAATGACGGGTGGAGTCTTTTCCAAAACAGCCAGTCAGAGTTCGTAAAAAGTTTAGCATATCGGAACCTTTCCAAAGAAGTTAGCCGATGGGTCAGCCACGACACACCGTGGATGAAGCAGTTCGCGAGCGCGATATTCTTCGACAACCGGATCATCTGCACCGTCTCGCCATATACAGTATCGTCAACGATAACCGGGAATGGCCTGCACCGACCGCATCGCGGGATGGTTGTTCTGGACTTGGATCAAACAACGCAGACCAGCCCTGACGCCCAGACCACTTTTAGGTGGAATGGCCTCTGGACGGGTCCAAACCCCACACAGGTCATCCTAGCGCAAATACGGGGCCATTCCAGAGCGTTCGTCTTCTCCTTCGACGCCGATAACAAGAACCGCCTGTTCGAGCTTCAATCCAGCGGGGTTGACGACTACGTTTCCGGAGGAAGCAAGCCCATCAAGAGCTACTTCATCACCAAGCGCTACGACTTCTCGCAATCCGGGCAGTCCAATAAGTTCTTCCGCAAAGAAATCAACGGAGGTGACCTCTGGTTCTCCGGGGTGAACGAGCAGGTGAAAATCTCGGCATCCTACCGATCAGACAGCTACCCGTGCTGGGACGAACTGATGCAGCAGATCACTTACGGTTGCGACAACTGTGAAGGTGAAGGATGTGACGCGATCTTCTCCGAGCCACGGTTTAGGCAGATCAAATTTCCCTCCCCGGCCAATAATTGCAAGCAGGGGATCGACGGATATTCAAACATTGGGACAGAATTTCAGATCATTATAGAGATGGAGGGAGCGATCCAGATTGACAGGTTCCGAATCTCGGCAGACACTAAGGGCAACATCGAAGACCCGACCGGAGACTGCCCGCAAAACAAAACAGACTGCAAGCCAATCATCTGCTGCCCGATAGCCGACTTTGAATACTACAAACTAATCGAATAAAATGACGAATCTTTCCAGCTCACCGCAGCTCCTCATCCCGATAATCCCTTCCGCCGACTGTCCGAAGGGCGATCTCGTTTCCGTCCTAAACTACATCTTCCAGACCTATCTCGCGCAAGCCACGATCTCCATCCCGAACATTGGGGACGTGACGCCAGAGCAGATCACCGCATTGCAGGATCAGATCACGGAACTAAAAAACCAAGTGGACGCAGCGGAGGTGAACATCCGCAGCGGGACAGTGACGGGACTTTCCGCCGACACGACATCCGCCGTAGCGTTCGCAACCGCAATGCCAGACGCCAGCTACGACATCAACATCGAGCTGATTGGGACTGGAGCAGAGACAGCAACCGCCTCAAGCTGGCTCATCGTCGGCGGAACCAAGACCAAGAGTGGATTCTCCATTCGCACACTCGACCTCCCAGTAACAGTAACCTCGTTCTTCTGGAGCGTGAGACAGATTCCCGCAGCGTAACCACAACCAAACAATACAATGAAAGCACCGACAAAAACCAAAGGCACCGCAACGTCCCACAAGACAATCTCCACCAACATGAGCAACCGAAAGGGCTTCAAGAAAGACTCATGCTGTAACACTGGAAAATGCAAGTCCAAGCGTTGATTTATCGCCAACGATAACCGCCATGGACACGACCCTTGAAGTTTTGCAGGAAATCAAACCGTTCGCTGGCGCGAGCGGGACGTGCGATTCCGTAGTCGCGCTCGACTTCCTAAACAAAGGAAGGCGTCTATTGTGGAACAAGACAGACTATCACGAGACGATGGACTACTTTGCTGCCTGCTGCGCTGAGGGCTGCTTCTTTCTACCATCGGCCTACAAACAAATCAGGCTTGCGTGGGCTTGCAATCAGCCCCTTAGTATAGGAGACGAGTGGTATTCCTCTGTCCCGCAAGTAAGGATGCCAAGCCCAGCGTCGTCAATGCACAGAAACATCGTGCAGGTTGGAGGGTTCCATGTCACATTCCAGAACTACTACGATGCGCCATATCAGGTAGCAATTCAAGCCGAGCATCCGAAGGATGTTGGCGCGTCGATTAAATTCTTTGCGGTGGATGAAAATGGAACGTCTCGATCAGAAACGCTTCTGCTTGAGAACCCTCCAAACAAAACGCTGTCAAAGTATTTCTACCAGCACGTCACGGCGGTAATTAAGCCGAGGACTGTTGGGAGGATTAGACTCTACGCTGTTGACAAGCAGGCAAGTCAGTTTCTTCTTCTCGCGATCTACCAGCCATACGACAAGAACCCACAGTTCAGAAAGTTCTCTCTTCCGCGTGGGGCAAATCGCCTGCTAACCGTTTACGCGAAAAAAAGCTACTTCGATTTGATTGGAGACGACGAGCTCGTGGAGTTTCCAACTGAGGCACTCAAGTTCGCAGTTATTGCGATCTCATCGCAACTCGACCGAGACCTCAAGGCTTACGGAGAAAACTTGGGAGCCGCCATCACTGAGTGCAATAGCGAAACCGGGGACAACGAGATTCCGACCGCATCACCAATGAGGTTCCTGCACAACGACCACCCAGAGCATTTAATCTCATACTGATGATTATCCCGCAAACAGAAGACGAAGAGCTCAAGCGCAACGAGGAATTTCTCGCCACCATGGAGCTGTTTGATGACGCGGAGGCGGCGATAGCAAACTCTGGATTCTCCACTGTTGAATTCAAACTGGAACACGTTTTCACAAAGGGTCTATACTCGCGCAAGATATTCATGCCTTCCGGCTCCCTCCTAACAAGCAAGATTCATATGACGGAACACCAGTTCCTAATCCTGCAAGGAGCAGTAACAGTATGGGACGAGAAGAACGGAACAAGACTGCTTTTCGCTCCGCACTCAGGGGTAACTCATCCCGGAACTCGCAGGCTACTCTATGTTCACGATGACTGCATTTGGATCACGTTTCATCCGACAGACAAATTTACACCAGAAGAAGTTGAGTCTGATATTATCTGGTCAAGGGTGAACCCGCTATTAAATAAGGAACTGAAAAATGAGAATGCTTGAACATCCCGAACGCTGGCTCAGCGACAACAGAAATCTCGGAAGGGCGCACCACTCTTGGGTCGCTGTTGGAGTCGGAGTAGCTGGAGCCGCTGTAAGCGTTGGAGCATCATACCTCACCAAGCCCAAGAAGAGCGGCCCATCGCTTCCGAAATACAAAAGCCAGCCGACAGTAAAATACAACCCCGGACAGAAGATGGTTGAATACAATCCGGTGCAAGGATCGGCGGACCTTCTCGCGATGTATCCAAACCTCGCCTCCTTCGCGCAGCAAGCAACCGACTACAGGACAACTGAGCGCGAAAAGATCATGCCGGGAGCGAAGAACCAATTCAGCCTAGCAAGCGGAGTATTGCAGCAATGGTTGCAAGGAAAGGCACCACAAGACTCGGTGGACTTCACCAACAGGGCCGTAGCTGAGAGGACGGGAGGAGGGTTCAATCCATTCACCGGAGGAGGACAATCTCAGCAGGCGTTCGCCAGAAGCATTGGGCAGCTCTCAAGCGACTTTATGTCAAAGGGCGTCAGCGCAGCCCCGACATGGCAAAGCCTCGCAAACTCTTTCATTATCGACCCGACTCAGGTAGCCCCGCTTGCGCTGGCCGCAGCAGAACAGCGATACAAATATGATGCTCTGAACGCAAACCTCAATCTCAGTTATGACCAGCTAAACTCAGGGATTATCCAGAACAACAACGAGAACATATATCGCGCCGGAGCGAGCTCCGCCATGATGAGTCAAAACCAAGAAAATATCGACCAAGCAAACCAGAACGCACAGATTGGAACAGCGGTCAATGCCGCCACTGGTCTTGCATCAGCCGTTTCTGGATACCGCTCAACAACAAATCTTGACACAGGAAATGGGGCGGTGACGGCAAACCCAAGCTGGACCCCAACCAAACACGGCGGAACATACAACCCAAACGCTCAGGTCCGTAGAGCAACGAGGGCATAACATTATGGCAATCCCACTCATCGGATCGCTCGGCGACCTTAATCAGTCAGCAAACATGGCTCTCACGAGCCAGAGATACCTCGGAGAGTCCCTCACGAAGATGGGGGAGCAGATCGGGGAAACCATCTCGCAGAGACAGATGTTCTCGGACGCCGACAAAGCGGCCCCGTTCATGCAGAGGGCGTTCTTGGAATCCTTCGACACCATCGCTGGCGGAGATATTAACGGCGGGCTCGGTAAAGCCATTGGAGCGGCTGCTCAATTCTCCACCAATCCCATTCTGGCCCGCATCGCTCAGGACGGAGTGAGAACCGCAGGGTTGATGACCAACGCCGTCATGGAGCAGTATCAGCAGCAGAACCAAAACTGGAGAGTTCAAGCCGGATTCGACGCATACAACCAGAGGACCGGAGCGAAGTATGACGCCGCCACGCAAAAGGAAATATCAGGAATTGAGGAGGAATTCTCAGCCATTCAACAAAGGGCAAGTGACCAGTCAACCCCTGTTGAAACAAGGGAAATGGACACGCAGAGGATGAAAGCCCTCAAGGCGAGACATAACCAGCTCACGACATCCGCGCAGACACAGCAGCCAAGCAGCCAGCAGCAGGTCGCCGAAATGCCAAGACCGCCATTCGGCCCTAATTCAACCCCGGAAGCTACCAATCCAGAAAGTGGCGTTCAAATGCCTGAAGGTGATCCTGTCAATCAACATCCGTCGGGAACTCCAGCAGCTACCCAACCGGCGCAGCCAGACGCACAACCGCAGGTAGCGTCTCAGACCACAGGGGAACAATTTGAGGCCGTGCAACCGCTTACTGAAAGCGCAACATCATCCTACGGGTCGGTCCCAATTCTTGCGCGATTTGAGCAATCAGGATGGATTCCATCTGTGAGAACTGACTCCAAAGACGGCACAACGATCACATACAAAAAAGAAGGAGAGCTTCCACAAAAGGTTGTTATTCCGAAAAAGGTCTCTGACGCTTTCGATGATTACAACAAGGCTGATGCAGCGATCACCGAACCAACGAGAGAATACCTCGCGTCCATCGGAGGGACCAGCAACGCAAAGTCGATAGACCTTCATGTTGCCGAGTCTGACAATAACGAGAAGCCGACAGCATACTACATGACAACAACGGTCCTCGTCCCCGGAAAAGAGAAAGGCACGTTTATTAAAAAGACGGTCCCCTATCAGAAATACGACGAGTTCGGCATTCCGACCCATGTTAAAATTCCAGCATCCGAAGGCGACAAGATTCAAGTAATGAAGGACTCCCAAGCCGTGTTCACGAAAGGAGTCGAGTTCCAAAAGGACGCCGGGTTTGCGAAGCAAGAAACTGAGAGCCAGAAAAAAGCCGCTGACGTAGCTGCTATGCTCAAGCAGAAAGAGGCGGAGATCCCCATGCCGTTTGGAATGAACGAGGCTGATGCAGCGAAGAAGATTGGCCTCGACCCCGAGAAGCTAAAGGGAGAAGGGATCGCGCAGTTCAAAATATCGGCAGCAAAAGTCATCGAGGATATTATAGACGACCCGAAATTCGTTGCAGCAAGAACAGCCAAGAACGTGAACGCGATGACAACTGAGTTTGTGAACGCCTACAAGAATGACATGGAGCGTAATGGATCGCTCGCGTCCAAATTCAAGCCATCAAAGAAAGAGAAGG
>Ga0247840_10011372_pt1 | contig 10869 bp, 6 predicted proteins | sample LaCruzMarch2015__FD_192404 | JGI IMG/M metagenome (GOLD analysis project Ga0247840, IMG submission 192404) | Freshwater microbial communities from meromictic Lake La Cruz, Castile-La Mancha, Spain - LaCruzMarch2015_17m | ecosystem: Environmental > Aquatic > Freshwater > Lake | place: Spain...
CGGGCAAGCTCCAGTGCCAGGAAGGTCTTGCCGGTACCCGCGCCCCCGGAACAGATGACCCGTGGATTGGCCTCGGCCACATCGACCATCCACATCTGGTCCTGCGTCAGCGCCACGGCCTGGCGCTCCGCCTCTTCCACACGAACGTGCAATGGAATGGCGACATCGAACTCCGGGCGCAGAAAGTGCTTGACCGCAACGAGGGACTCGTCGTCCGGCTCCGGGCGCTGCCGCGGGTCGTTGTGCCGCCAATAGGCAAATAGCCGTGTCAGCCAGCGTTCCAGGTTACGTGAGGTCCTCGCATCCGCCAGCATCTCGTGGTCCCACTCCGCCCCGATCACCTCCCAGTCGCAATCTGGAAAGACGACAGCGTGACCAATGGTGAATGACGACCAGATCGACTCCGGGAGCCCCCCCTTTAGCTTATCCATCAGGCCGTGCAGGGCGGATTGGGCCTGACGGAAGGGTCCTTCCGGCGATCGATGCGCAAGTCCCGTTCTGTCGGTGTACTCCCAGATGCCATTGCGGCAAGCGACACCCCCGCCCTTGACCTCCAGCACCAGGATTCCGGGCCGGCCGACGATCAGAAAATCGACCTCGCCGAAACGCTTATAGGCATGGTGGGTCAGGTTGAGTGAGTGGAAGGCCGTCAGCCGCAGTTGGGTGTCATGGACAAAGGCGGCCTTGAGCCGGTCGAACACGAGCAGCTCCGCCCGGCTGTGGGTGTCGTGGGGTGTAGCGGGGATCATCTGCATCTTCGCTAACCCCGGGTCGCGAGGATGGCACGGACCTGGGCCGCGAACTTGGCGGGAATCGGCGTCTCGGCCAACCGTGCCAGGAAGGCATCCTGGTCGATCTCGGTGATCACTGCCTTCACATCGCCATCGAGCAGCAGGTGGGCACCGCGGCCGTCCACCGTGAGCCGATAGTGCCCCTTGCCGAGGCTGATGCGGGTACTCAGGACCTGGCCCCAGCCTTGGGCGCGCGCCAGCGCAAGCGCGGCTGCTTGTTGCGGCTTGGTCCAGTCGCCTCCGGTCGCGCCGAGTAGTTCGCGTAGCGGCCGGATGCGCTCCGGCGCCGGCCCCAGGTCCAGACCAGATTCGCCGAGTCGTTGGGCCAGGGCCGCCATGCGGTGGGATACCGCCTCCCGTAGGCCGGGCTCTGCTCGGACCTCGGGCGGCAGGCCCATCCAGCCGGAGCGGGCCCCGAACAAGGTCGCGGCGACCACGTAATCGAGTTCAGTCAAGAGCGGCTGTCGAAGTTCCAGCAAGTCCTGGCATTCTTTGCGCAGGAAGAACAGGATCAGACCCCGCGAAAAGGGCCGCGTGTGACGGTTCAGCAACTCCGAGACGGTATCGCCGCCCAGACCCAGGACACCGCGCAGATCGCTCGCAAGACGCTCCAGGGCCGCCTGCCATTTGTCCTCCGTCAGGCGTTGCCCTTGCGATGTCAGGCAATCCAAGACCGTCTGGTGCAGATCGACCGTCATGGCGTCGGCGCCCAGCTCCTGATACGCCCTCGCCTTGGCAGTGACCAGGGCATGCAACGTCTCCAAGAGTAGCCGGCCCTGGAGGTCCTGACCCTCCGCCGGGCCGGCGAAGCAGGCCCAACGGCGCAGCACCACAAACAGCGGGTCCCGCTCGGCCGCGGGCCCGGTCGCGGCCTCCTGTTGCGGCTCGCCGCACCCGGAATCTGCAAGGATACGGCCAGCCTCGGCGAAGGGATCGCCGTTGTTGCCGAGTGCGAACAACAGACCCAGGGCGCCACCGACGGCCGCGACCCCATCCGTCGGTCGATCCCGGTTGGAGAGCGTCTCGGCCACTGGCGGCCAAGGGCAGGGCGACTTAGCGGCGAACAACTTGGGACTGACTTTTCGCTTGTAGGCTGCGAAGGGGACATTGGCGTAGTCCTGCGCCTCGTCCTCAACGGCCGCGCGATCCTCCTTGGAGGCAAAGTGGATCGACTGGATCCAGGTCGTCGGCAGCGGGGCCGGCACGAACAGGACCGATTCCGCACCGGTGAGCCCTTCTGGAAACTGGACGGGACGGACATCGCCATCGGGCCCCAGGGTCAAGACCGGACCCCTCAGCCGGCTGAGGTCAAGGGCCGCCATGATCCGCCGCAGATGGCTGCCCTCACTGACTGCCAGGGCCAGGACTGCCGCAGGGATGGTCTCTGCAAACAGTGGCAGCCAGCCGGGATAGACCGATAGCACGTCCGTGAAGTACTTCCGCCCGAAGCCCGCAGGCCCGGTCACCAGGCTGGCGGCGAGCATGAACATCAGGTTGAGCTGGTTGCTGGGCAGATACCAAACCAGACACGGCGCGGCGATCCGGTCGAGTGGGGGGGACGGCGGCCCTTGGTCGAAGAGATCGCGAGTAGGCTCGCTCATGGTCTACCCCAGCGGCGCAGGATGTCCGGCTCTTTGGTCAGCATCGCCTCCATCGAACAGGGCCGGTGGATCTCACGCAGCAGAATGACCTGCTTGCGGGCGCGTGAGACCATGACATAGAAGCGGCGTCTCAGGTCGTCCATTTGATGCTTATTCTCCGGGTTACAGCGGTAGCGGTGGATATCGGCCAGGAACACCCAATCGAACTCCAGGCCCTTGGCGGATTGGGCATTGATGACGAAGATACCCCCCTCACAGAAGCTCAGATCGCCCTGGTCCTCACCCGCGGCATAGGTGACGATGCGCGGGCGCCCATGGTCCAGCTCGGGCGCGACCGGATGACTGCGCAGCGCGCTGAGCCAGCGGTTGCGGGTGTCGTTGTCCGGGGTGATCAGACCCAAGAGCAGCGCCGGGTCCCGGTCGGCAGCCTTGAGTAGACGCCGGACAACCTCATCGAAGTCCCACTGACAGCCGGGACCATAGTCCACCAGTACCGGCGTCTTGGCGGATGCCTGCTCGGGGGGCAGTTGGGTACAGGGACTCGCCGGGTCGCCGACACAAAAGGACAGGGCCAGGCGGGCGACCGGGTAGGCATTGCGGTGGTTATAACGCAACTCGATCCGTTCCCGCGCGTCGATGTCCAGTGCGTCGGCGATCTCTGTGATCTTGCTGTGCTGGTCCGTGATCTGCTGGTTCTGGTCCGCCACCACGAAGAAGTGCTTGAAGTTCAGGTTGGCCAGTGAGTGATAGAAGTCGGGCGGCATGTCCTGGCCCTCGTCGATGATCAGAAAGGGAGGGGCGGCCGGCGGCAGTTCCGCCACGTTCCCGATGGCTTGGCCGATCACCTTCCAATCGAGCACCCAAGCCTGACTATTCACGATCGGACAGGGCTGTTGCAGGGCCGAACCGAAGGTTGCTTTGAACCACGTAATCCAGGTCTGGGCGTTCAGCGCCCCACCCATCAGTTCGCGGCTGGCCGCGATCAGAAGCTTGTTATAGGCCAGAAAGCAGTAGTCCTGAGACCCGGTCGCACGCTTGCCGTCGGCGCGATGGTGGCGACGCGCTCGCAGCAAAGCGATCACCGACTTGCCGGTGCCGGGACCGCCGACGATCAGATGGCAGCCCTCCTTGGGCAAGAGCCGCACCCGCTCCTGATCCTTGCTGAGATCCTCGATATTGGGCAGGACAAAGCGGCGGGCGGCCATGGCGGCGCTCAGGTGCGGCCGGCGGCGAAATCGAGCAGTGGCCGGACCTCGCCCCCGAGGTCGCCCCGCACGAAAGTCCGATCCAGCAGCGCATTGCCGAATTGGCAGCTCGGCTCTGGAACCAGTGCACAGGCATGGCAGGCCGCCAGGTTGAGCTGGTTCGGCCCCTGGCCCTCGTGCTCGGAGCACACCGGGTCCAGTGAGCACCAATCCGCATGTCGGAAGACACTGTCGAGCAGTTGCAGGAAGCGCGCGGGTTCCGCCAGTTCGGCCAGCCCGCCCAGGGACCCCACGATATCCGGGACCGCCACATAGACCAAGATGCCCGCCATCGGCGCGGCCCCCTCGGCGCAATAGATGCGCTCCCGGATCGAGGCGGCCGGGTATCCGGCCTGGGTCTCGAGTTGGCGGATCACCAGGTGCGCCAGGGTGTGCAGCAAGATGAAGCGCGGCGCGAGCGGCAGGATGGGGGCATCGGGGAAGTGCGTCCCGGTGCGCTCGAAGCGCCGACCCAGGGTCTTGGCGCGTTCCTTGAGCCCAGGCTGGCAAACCCAGCGCCGGAGCAGGGCCTCATCGAGAGTGAAGAAGATCCCCTCGCCATAGAGTTCGATGGCGGGCAGCCAGTCCAGGCTGCCGTCCAGGTCCGGCGGGATCAGGCTTGCCTTGGCTTCCGGGACAGCGCCGTCCTGGCCCGCGGTCGGTCGCAGCCCGTCGTCGACGTTCTGGTTGATGCGGCTGAAGCCGGCGAAGATGCGGACCTCGCGCAGCCGGGTCAAGGCTACCAGGCGGTCCACCGCGGCGAGGACGGCGCCCGCGGTGTCCCCGGCACCGGCGACCAGCGCCCGCCAGCCCTGGGTCCGATGGCGCGGGACAAAGTCCTCGCCATCGCCTAGGTTGGGGATCTCCTGTGTCAGCGCCCGGTATTCCTTCGCGAGCAGTTCGCCGGGAGTCACGGTTTGGCCGTAGAGCGGATAGCCCTGTTGGATCTCATCCCAGGCGGCCTTGAGTTCGCCGACCGGGCAGCCATACTGGCCGGCGAGGGTTCGCAGCGCGCCTCGGCGCGCCAGGTCGTTGCGGCTCCGGGCCAACTGATCCCGATGCGCCCGGTTAGAGTAGAGTCGGTCGAGCACACTGCCGCGTTGAACCCGGGACTCCGGGGGGATGACCAACGCGGAGCGGGTCCGCGGGTAGTAGAGACGGGGGTCGCTGACCTCCAGGATCAGGGCCGGCTGATTGGCTGCCGTTTGCGCAGCGGCGACATAGGGCTCCCAGGGTTGACGTTGGGGAGCACCGCCCAACCAGGGTTGTCGCGGATTGAATGGCGCCCGTGCCTGGCAACGGTTGCATTGGAATCGCCAGTGGAGTCCAGTGTTCAGATCACGCATCAATTTCAGATAGGGTGTCCCGCGATCTTCCCGACAGTCCTCCTGCATACCCCGCCGATCCTCTAGGTGCGCGAGTTGGTGCCAGGGAACCTCCGCAAGTCCGCCTTCAGGATGGGCAAGCACCCAGCCGACCTGTTGTAACCGCGGATGTCCATCGCATTGGCAGCGCGGTGGTCCTGCCGAAACCATCCTGGGCTGAGCGTCGCTGTCCCGCCAGGGTTGCCAATGCAGCAGGCCGCAGCGGGCGCAGTGCATCCAACCCGGAAAGCGCCGGGCCGGGATGCAGGTCCCATCTACGGCACCGTTGGGCAGTTCCCGCGCCAGCGGCGGCGCTCGCAGCTCCCGGTCGATCGCGAGCGTAGCGCGCAGTAGGTCCACATAGGGGATCAGATCCCCCGCGGGCATCTTGGCGCGGTCGGTCCAGTGCCGAATATCCATGACCACGAACAGGTCGCTGTCCGCCCGCACGATGGCGCCGACCCCGCTGTATCCCAGCAGGTGTGACCAGCGCGTAGGAATCAGCCGGCTCACAGGATCTTGACCAGGGCAGTGTTCTCGACGTTGCGCATACTGTTGAGTGTAGCCCAGAGAGCCGGGACCTTCGCCTCGTGACTGCGAATCAAACGCTGATCGCGTCGGTCCCCGTCGGCGCCATGATAGACGAGGCGCTCCGAACCCAGGGCACGCCGTGCCACGTCAGCCCACTGGGCGACCAGGGCATCGATGTGGTTGGCGGTGTCGGTGCCGCGCTCCTGGTCCGCCAGCCGACAGCGCAGCTTGAGCACCTCGATGAGGTGGGCGATGGCCGGGTCGGCCGGATCGAAGTCTCCCGCCGACTCATTCGCCACCAAGCGCGCCTGCGTATGGCGCACGGCGATGATCAGCGCGGCATGGAGTCCACGCAGCCGGGCTTGATACGTGTAGGGGGTGACGCTGGTCGGCTCGACATAGCGATAAAAGGACTCGTGGTAGGCCCGGAATGACTCATAGTGGGAGAGGCTGCGTGCCTGATCGCGGTAATAGTTGGCAACGACGATCCCGGGCACCTCGCCGCGCCCGATCCGGCTGCTCGCCTGAATGTATTCCGCCGTGGTCAAGGGTTGGCCGTTGACCACCATCACCGCCAACCGGGCGACATCGAGCCCCACCGAGACCATATTGGTGGCGAGCACCAGGTCCAGGCCCTGCGGATCGGTGCGCGGGCGCTTGAGGCGCTCGAAGGTCCGGGCGTTATCGTCAGCAGACATGTGGCTGGTGAGTTGGGTCAGCCGTTCAGCTATTTGCGCCCGGCGCTGCCACGGGTTCTCGGGTGCGTCCGCCGGGTCGGCGCCATCGCCCCCGACCTGGCGTCGCTGGTCACTGACCTCGGCCTGATACCGAGCCATGAAGGTCTCGATGTCCTGCAAGGCGTTACGGCTGATGCCGATCCCCTTGAGACTGCCGTGATAGACCAGGACCGTCCACCAGGCATCCAGCAGGGCGGCGGCATCGGCGCCCGCGTCGGCAAAGAGCACCTCCGGTGCGGCCAGCAAAGCCGCCGCCAGGGGCGCCAGGCAATGGCCGCGATCCCGTGCCGGGGCCAAATAGCCGAGGTACAGCCGCCCCGGCTTCTCACTCAAGGGGACCGTACGGGCGAAGTAGGAATCCTCGCAATCGAGCCCGGGCGGCGGAAAGACAGCGGTCGTGCGCCCGTAGAGCCGTTCGACCTGCTCAGAAGCCATACGGATTGTCGCGGTGGAAGCGATGTATTTGGGATGCACCCCGCGCAGCGTCAGCACGGTCTCTATCCCGGCCTCGTAGAGCCCGGCAACCGAGCCCAGGGCGCTGGCGATCAGGTGCAGTTCGTCCTGGATGATCAGTTCCGGCGGACGATTGCCTCCCCGCCCGAAGAAGGCGCCGGCCCGCTCCTCCCAGGCCAGGCGGGCGAACTTGTCGACGGTGGCCAGCAGCAGCGTCGGTGGGAATTCATAGAGGGCCGCATCGACCACGTTGCAGGGCAGTGTACCAGGGGCCTCGTGACCGAAGTCGCAGCCCGGGTTGGTGCAGTTGAAGCGGAAATGCTCTGCCCCGGCGTCATAATTCCTGTCCGCGGCGAAGGGCTGGTCGCACCACGGGCAGGTCTCCAGCACCAACAGACTCGGCGGGCGGGCGCCGTCTTCCACTGCCTGATCGCGGACCTCTTTGGCCTTCTTGAAGGTGTTGGGACTGGAGGCAGCGCCGACCCAGAGGCCCAAGGTGATGGCTTCCTTCCCCAACTCGGGTATATCGCGCCGCAGCAGTTCTAGGGCGCAGATCAGTCGGGCGGCACGGCGGAACTGATCCTTGGTCAGGAGTCTGAGCGTGTAGCGCATGAGGACCGTGGTCCCGCCTCCCGTGGTGCCAAACTTGAGTCGGCGCCAGCAGATCACGAAGGCCATCAGGCCCAGGTAGGCCTCGGTCTTGCCGCCGCCGGTGGGGAACCAGAGGAGGTCCAGGGTATCCCGGAAGTCGCTGTCCTCGTTGATCGCGGACTCGATCGTGAGCAGCAGGAAGGCGAGTTGGAAGGGCCGCCAGCGATGGTCCGGCCTGTTGGCGGCCTTGTCCGCCTGGGCCATCTGCGCCTCCATGGCGCGGTTCGCGAGCGCGAAGGCCCGCGCTGTCATGGGGTCGCGGCGCAGCAGGCGAATACCCTCGCCCATGCGTACCACGGCCGTTTCCATCCGCCCCTGAATGCGTTTCGCAGCGCCCTGCTCCGCCCCGGCCAGCCAGTCGACCCGGGCCGATGCCTCCCGCACCCAGGCAGCGTAGCCGGCCACGAAGCGATGCAGGGTCGCGCACCGCCCGGCGGGGTCGGCGTCGATCTCCGCCAGCCAGCGAATCCGCAGCACATCCCGGTCAGCGACCCCGACCTCGGCGGTGACCTGCCGGACCTCGGTGCTGACCTGCCGGACCTCGACCCGGGGCAGGAACTCGGTGCGCACGGCAACCACCCGTCCCTGCTCGATCCGCCAATCCGCCGCGGCCCCGTGACCGATGGCATAGACCTGATGATCGCGGTATTGGAGTTCCAACTCCTGCTCCTCGTCGCTCAGCAGGTCGTACTGGACCCCGGGATAGGGTCCGACCTTGCCCGCGTCGATGACGCATTCGAGCTCCGCGTCGAACAGCGCCTTCTCACTACGTTCCGCGGCCCCCTCCTGGGAATCGTTCGGGCACTGCAAGGCTTGGGTATTGCTGAGCGCAGCCGTTATCAGCCAACCTTCCTGCAGCGGACGCCAGAGCACGAACAACTCGCCGCGGCCCGTGAAAACGGGCTGGCGCCGGATCTCCGTCCCGCGGGCAGCGGGTGCGACGAGGTCGCGCGCCTCCACGTCTTGGGCGCCGAGCGGGATCCGCTGCCACTCCTGTTCGACGAACTGCCCCTGATCGTCACGTCTCTTATGCAGGGCGTAACAGAAGGCTCGCGGGATCAGCTGGAGCCGAATATCCTCGCCGCAGACGAAAAACGACAGACCCACCGAAGATGGTGGCACAAAGCGTCGCTTGGGTTGGGTCGCCGAACTGGCCGTGGGCTGTGCCCCGTCCTGGTCCCCCTGCAAATCGCTTGCGTCATCAAGGTCCTCGATCTCACCGGCGGCGGGATCGAGGCCGTCCTCGCCCTTGACGATCGGGAACAGGATGCCCGTCTGATAGCGCTCCAATGGCTTGATGCGATGGAGGTTCGCAGCATCGGGGGCGGAACCGGCATGCGTGCCTGGTCCAATCAGGCAACTGCGCAGCCAGCGATAGAGGTCTTCACGACGGGCGTTGTAGTCCATTCCGATTCCTGGTCAAACCGTAGACCTCCTTTGTACAAACAGTTGCTTTCCAACGCAAGCATGTGGACTCGGAATCGTCGTGGCGAATCGATCCAGATCGGCCAGCGCCGCCCGTTCGTCGAAGCGCCCCTGCCGCAGGAAGGTCGCCCCGTCGCGCACCGCACCGATCTTGTGCAAGGCCCCATTGGGGCCGGTCTCCAGGTCGAGCAGGAGGGCGCGGGACAGGAAGTCGTTGAGGCGCGGGTCCACGCCGTGATTATGCAAGAAAGGGCAGCGGTGCGCGTAGGCACCCGGCGTGCGGCTCGGATAGAATCCACCCCATGCTGCTTTCCGTCAAACACCGCTTCCTCTTCGTCCATATCGCCAAGACCGGCGGCACCAGCGTGCGCGCTGCCCTGGAGCGGCGGCGCTGGGCCGACCCCTGGTATTGGCCGATGTTCCTGTGCAGCCGCTTCAGTCACCTGAGCGGTCACCGTCTCGGCAGCAAGTTCCCGCGCCACGCCAAGGTCGTGGCCGCAAAGGAGATGCTGCCCAAGGAGTTCTTCGACGAACTCTTCAAGTTCGCCTTTGTGCGCAATCCCTGGGACCTGCAGGTCAGCTCATTTCACCACATCCGCCGGGAGCGGCCCCGGTTACTGGACGGGCACGAGGCCTTCGCGGACTTCCTGCGCTGGAAGCTGGACCCGCAACGCCCCTACCAGTATCACCTGGATACCTCCATCGAGTGGCAGAGCGATTATCTGATCGACCTTCACGGCAACCTGGCAGTCGACTTCATCGGCCGCTACGAGCACCTGCACGCCGATTTTGCGACCGCCTGCGCCCGCATCGGCATCCCTGCCCCCACCCTGCCCCACGCCCGCCAGGCGACCGACCGGTCCAACGACTACCGCGGCTACTACACCGACGAGACCGCAGACCTGATCGCCCGCCACTTCCAGCGCGATATCCAGATGCTCGGCTACACCTTCGACCCCCAGGACTGAACGCCAACCGCCAGTCCCCCCTTCATCCTTCATCCTTCATCCTTCATCCTTGCCAGTCAGTCCCGCGCCACCAGGTCCCGATAAGCATGCCAGGTACCGTGGCCGACCAGCGGCATGGCGATCAGCAGACCGATGAACCAGGTGAGGATGCCGAGTCCCACGAACAGCACGATGAGCGCCGCCCACAGGCCCATCGGCTGCCAGTTGCGCCGCACCGCCGCGACACTGGTGCGCATGGCGGTCATCACGTCCACCGCCGGACGGTCCATCAGCATGGGCACGGTCACCGCGCTGATGGCGAAGGTGAAGGCGGCAATCACGCCGCCGACCAGGACCCCAGCCAGGACAAAGGCATTGTTCTCCCCGGACAGAAAGACGACCGGGATAAAGCGCTCCCAGGTCGGCACCGGGCTGTCGAAGAACAGGGCGAAGACCAGGATCGCGGCGAGCATCCACACCAGCATCATAAACACCAGCACCAGGGCCATGGCCGCGAGTTGGACCGCGTTGCGCCGCCACGCCTCGCGCGCCTGGCAGAAATGCACCGGCGCGCCCGCCTCCAGATTCGCACTGATCTGGTAGAGCCCGATCCCGAGCATGGGCGCGACCAGGAAGAAGCCGGCGGCCAGCACCGGGACGATGAAGAACAGACCGTCGGCCAGCAGGCCCAGGGTCATGAGCAGGCTGACGGCGACGAAGACGGCCCCGTAGGTCAGGCTGAAGCCGGGGGCGCGGCGCAGGTCCGCCCAGCCCTTGCGGAGCCATTCCCAGGGTTGCTCCAAGGTGATCGCCTTGATGTTGACGTCGACGTCGACGCGCTCGCGCGGCGCCGCGTTGAGTTCAGACAGGGTGCCGATGGTGGCTTCGTTCATGGTCGGTCCTCCGGGTTTTTTCTATACTCAAGATTCATTGTGCGCCCGATGATACAAAAATCCAGGGCGCGGTGCGCTACCGCACGTCGCCCCGACTTAAAATCACCGGCCTGACCCAACCCCCACGCCCCGAAGGAGCCGCCATGTCGTCCCCCGCCATCCTGGAAGTCGCCGATCAGGTCTTCCGCATCGAAACCGGACTTTATCGCCACGGGCTCGCCGCCTGTTACCT
>Ga0247840_10011373_pt1 | contig 10869 bp, 7 predicted proteins | sample LaCruzMarch2015__FD_192404 | JGI IMG/M metagenome (GOLD analysis project Ga0247840, IMG submission 192404) | Freshwater microbial communities from meromictic Lake La Cruz, Castile-La Mancha, Spain - LaCruzMarch2015_17m | ecosystem: Environmental > Aquatic > Freshwater > Lake | place: Spain...
CTATTAGCTGCCGAAGTTCATCAGCAGGTAACTGTTTAGCCTTGATTAATAATTGATTAATTGTTTCCATGAACCAAAGATACTATAATTCCCCTAAACTAGGAACAGAACCATTTGAAATTATCAATATCAACATTGCTTATCATCTGTTAAGTAAATAATTTAATTCCAGCAATAAGAATTGTAATATATAATATGGGTAAGATAATCAATTGGAAGTCAGCACCAAACACCCTTAATCTCATCATTATTTTCCGTGCAGTTAAACCCGAATCTGTAACTTTCACCCCCTCCCGAATCCCCCCTTCCAGGCATGAGCATCCCACCGCGGTAATAATATAGTGTTCCCATTATTCCTGCATAAGTTCCCTGACTTTATTTTCCAGTGTTTGTAGATCAGGTAGGTACAATTGATACTTTGAAACGAATATCTTGTTGGATAGGCCACCTGTAGCATACTTTACAAGAAATTCATGTTTGTCGGCTGCGATGATAATTCCTATTGGTTCTTGATCACCTGCTGTGTTTTCTTCTTCAATAAAATAGTTTAAGTACATATTCATCTGACCGACATCTTGATGCTTTACTTTTCTGGTTTTTAAATCGATCAGGATAAAACATTTCAAAACCCTGTGGTAAAAAACAAGATCAATGAAAAAATGGTTATTATCAATGGTAATTTTAAATTGGCGTGCTACAAAAGAAAAACCCTTTCCCAATTCTAGCAGAAAACTCTGCAAATGATCAACCAGTTTCTTTTCAAGTCCTCTTTCTTTGATCAAATTTGATTGTGGAATATTCAGGAATTCAAAAACATAGGGATCTTTTACAACATCTGAATGGGTTCTAATTTCGTGACCTTTCTCAGCAAGCTTCATAACACCCGCTTTATCCCTGCTTAATGCCAGGCGTTGATACAAAGCCGTATCAATCTGCCGCTTCAGTTCTCTGACACTCCAGTTTTCCTGAATACATTGAATTTCATAAAATTTCCTGGCATGGTCGTCGGAAACCGTTAACAGTTCGGCATAATGACTCCAGCTCAAAATTCCAGACACTGTCGGGAATATTGGATATGACAGATAAAACTGCCGGAACAGATAAACATTACTTTTGCTGAAACCCTTTCCAAATCTGCTTTTCAGATCCCTTGCCAGATTATTTAAAAGGGCGCTCCCATACGCTGCTTTATCATTCCCATGCTGTTCATATTCAACAATATGCCTTCCAATTTCCCAATTTGCAGTAAGTAGTTCAGTGTTGATAGCTCTGATGGCATTCGAACGGGCACGATCCAATGCTGAACCAATGTTGCTGATTAAAACCTCATATGGAATTTTCGACAAAGTCATATGTTGCGAAATTAACAATAACCTTGAATCCTGAAACGACAATTTCCCGACTGTGTTCTATTTTTTCCGATATAGCTCAACCGATTTAAGTCGTAAGTAATCCCACACTCACTGAATTCTTGCGTAAGCCGGTCCAGCTTGTCGTAAAGGAAATATTCTACTTCTTTTTCGGGTAATTGTTTGGAAATCATTCTGCCACTTTCATCATAAGTGTAAAAATATATATATTTTTTGGCATGGCTGCGATTATACTGCTACTAAGCAAGAATTGTTTCGCATTTTTAGCAAGAATCTGTATATTTGAATAACCAATTCCACTAAATGAGGATTTTTAAAGCGTGTTTGTTTCTTTGTTTATGGAGCTTATTGTGCCTGCTAAACACTTTTGTGCTTGGGCAGAATGTTGTTCCGCCCTGGCATGCGCCCGCAGCCTCATGGCGTGTGATCATCAGTCTGGATGCGAGTAATGATGTTTATAGTCCACGTGCAATTTCTACGGTGGTGAACAGTCTGCCTGCATGCTTCCAGCCGCTTGCTGTGCGTGCTTTCCTGGCCTCGGGGCTTGAGAAGGCGGCCCACTTCAGCATGCTGGGGAATGAAGGATACCAGGTGGTTTGTGTTTTGCCGCCTGCTGTGCCGGGGAAAGTGGATAGTCTGTTTGTGTATTTTTCTGATGTGCCCGGGCCCGACAGCAATGCTTTGGCTGTCGACACTGCCTGGCTTATTGCGGGCGTTTTTGATACGAATAGCAATGGCCTGGCCGACAACCTTGTGCTGGCGAACAATGAATTCCGCTTTAGCAGGGCTGTGCAGGAAGCCACACAGAAGCTGTACCTGGGCTACAGTCAGGGCAAGATCATCATGAAGCGCAGTACGGAGAATTATAATTATTGCCAGGGGATGAATACGGGCGGAACGACTATGGTGATCCGTAAGAAAAATACGATGCTTGATTATGGCATCAGTTTAAATAGAAGCATTGTTCAGAAATCGATACGTAAATCGGGTGGGGCTGCCGAAATCCTGCTGCAGCTGGCTGATCTGCCGGGAATCCCTTTTCATGTGTCGGTTCGCTACCTGATTTATCGCGGACTTCCTTTCGTTCAGCAAAGCATTATCGCGGTTCCGGATTCTGCCAATGTTGACTATTTTATTCCGAGCAACAGTCCGGCCTATTGGGCAGAGCGAAGTTTTTACTCCCTGGCATCGCGTTATCAATCCATGTATGCTGACGCTTATGGATGGGATACCATCGCGCAGAAATGGAATGCGGATATGCGTTATTTTTTGTTGGCCGATAGCGGTCAACAGCATGCCTGTGGCTCGATGTTGCACAACAAAGGTGTCATTCGTATTTCCTGGCCTTATTCGACGTATATTAATATGTTTGATTCGTATGGTTATCATGCGGATGGACTTTGTTTACGCAACGTCTATGGATGTGGACCGGCTGACAGCCTCAGACGTTTGTTCAGTGCAGCCTCTTTGGGTCAGCATCTCTCCGTGATTGAAAATCGCGACTGCAACATCGTATATCCCCTTGCAGCAGAAATCATTCCTTCGGATGATACTTTGGTGGTGCAGTTGCGTACGCCGGCCGCCGACAGTTTGCACATCCCGCTGATATCACTCAGTCTGTCAAGTCCTGCCGGCATCACCTATCCGCTTGTTGCTGTCGCCACCCAGGCCTATCGCAGCTGGCATTCTCTGCCCTTTGTGTTTCCCCAGCCTGCTGATACCGGTATGTGGTTGCTCAGTGTTTCCGCAGATGGTGTCGTATTTCAGCGTTCTTTTCAGCTGCGGAATTTCATTCATCCTTGTGTTTTCTTTACACAGGCCGACATCGCCAAATACCAGGCTGCGCGTTTTTCGGGTTTCAACCAGACTTTGTGGAACGGCCTTGTGGGGCATGTGAATACCATCCGGAGTAAATACAACAGTGGCAATGCGCCTATCCTGAGCGGAGCCTCTGGCCATGACATCCGGGGCTATGAAGAATACATGCAGGCCCTGGCATTTCGTTTGGCCATCGAATGGAATGCGACGGACTGGGCGGTCATGCGGGCCTATGTCTTTACCATCATGAGTTACCCTGAATGGGGTTATGAGGAGGGGAAAAACAGCCTGCCCTTTAACAACCTGGACCTTACACACAGCCAGTTTCTGATGGGTTTAAGTTGTGCCTACGACTGGCTGTATCCGCATTGGTCGCAGGCAGAGCGGCGTCAGATCCGGGAGTTCATCCGGAAGGAAGCCAATGACTGGGTAGATCCTGCCTATGGCAGTTATTATATGCGGGAATATCCTGTCATCGACTGGTCGACACGCAGCGATGTCACGAACAACCATTACTGGATCAACAATGCAGCGATAGAGATTGCTGCACGTTTGTTACAGCGTGAGATTCCGGAGCAGGAGACCGATAAGATGCTTTCCATTACCACCAACAACCTCCGGCAAATTGCTTTGGCCTTACCGGGCGATGGCGGCAGTCATGAGGGGCCGGGCTACCATGCCTATGGCTTTCAGAACATGGCCAAATGGATGGCGGCCAGGCGCAAAGCCAGTGGGAGTACTCCCCTGGATACGACGCTATGGCTGAAGCGTGCCCCGGCCTATGAACTGGCCTCTATGATCCAGGGCAGTAAGATCCCATCGGGGCGTTACCTGCTGGCCAATTTCGCCGATTGCCCGTTGCTGGGCTGGGCCATGCCGCGTTATTATATGGCCCTGACTGCCCACATCACAGGTGATACCCTTGCACAGTGGATCACCCGCAACTATTACGAGAATTACACAGATCCCTGGACGTATATCTTTTATGATGATTCTGTCGCGGCCATGAATGCATCCGATTTGCCTCGTTTTGCAGCTTTCGACAGCCTGGGCCTTGTCTACAACCGCAGTTCCTGGCTGGGAGACAACAACTACCTTGCTTTTAAATGTGGCGACCTGATGGGCGGGCATGCGCAGCCTGACCTGAATTCCTTCATCCTTGCACGCAAGGGCATACCCCTGGTGATAGACCCCGGGTATTCCTATAAAAAGCTTACCAATGAGCACAACACCGTCATGGTTTCCGGGCAGGGACAGGTCAATGAAGGTACGCAATGGTATGATGCACCCACGGATGCGCAGGATGGCATACTCGAGCATGTAAGACAGGCTGAGGGCTTTGTCAGCATGAAAGGAAATGCTTCCTATTCCTACATCAATCCGGGTTTGCAGCAATTCCACCGCAACCTCCTGATGATGGATACCAACTTTGTGCTGGTCCTTGACGATTTGCGTGGCAGCGACACCCTCGACTATGACTGGCTCCTGCATACAGTGCAATGGAAATTGTTTCCTGCGAGCTGGGAGTTTATCCAGGCCCAGGAGAACAAAAACACCTTGAGTGCCATAAATGGCGGATGGCGTTCCTCCACCCTGGGACAGCAATTGGGTATTTTTCCTTTGTTTTCGGGCTATACTGCCGATGTCGATACCTTTAAATTCGTGCCCGAAGGCAAGCCGGATGGAGGGTATAATTCCGATTTTCAGTTTTATAATTATGGGTTCAGGCTACGACAGTCGCTTCACACCAAAAACGCGATTTTCCGTAATCTCCTGGTGGTAAGCGACAGTTGTGCGCTGAGCATCCTACAACAGAATGACAGTGTGCTTTCCATGACAGGAAGCGGTTTTAAAGGATTGATACGCCTGCGTTTTCAGCCCGGCGACGGGAGTTTGAATGCTTATGCTGCGAAAAAGATCAGTTTTTTGCATGCTTATGACACCATCCACTGGAGTCTGTGGTTTGGTGGTGGCAAAGGATGGCAGGACTCTTGTTACCGGATCAGAACAGGGCAAGCAGACCTGACTTTAAGGCGGGATGGTCCAACAGTTAGCGGAAAATACTGGAGTTCAGTTGCGGATACCTTGCGTTTCGCCATTCCTGGCATCCGGCCGGTCTTGTTTGTTGATGCGGGTTTACAAGCACTTACCAAGGACGGGAGCCAGTATGTCGTGGCACTTCCGGCGGGAGAGCACCAGATTCAAATTTCGGATAGTGCACTGATTTATCCTCAGTATGCAATTACCGGATTTGTAAATTATGCCAATGCGAGCAGCAGTCCTTTACCCGCGGTATGGGTATTGTTGTGTGATACCAGCAGCCAGGTAATAGATTCTGTCATGTCGGATGCCAGTGGGAGCTATTCCTTCGCCAGTGTATTCCCGGGGAAATATGTGTTAACGGCCAGGAGCAATGCTGCCGTTGGGGGCATTAACACCGCAGATGCCTTGGCCATCCTGAAACATTTTGTTCATTTTCAGCTGTTGCAGTCGCTCTTTTTGAAAGCTGCTGATGTAGATTTAAGTCATACGGTAAATGCACTGGATGCCTTGCTGGTACATAAGTTTTTCGTTGAAATTGTGCCTGATTTTCATGCCGGACCCTGGACCTTTGAAAGCAAATCGATTCAGCTGGATGCGGATATGAACGTCAACCTCAAAGGTGTATGTACCGGAGATGTAAATGGTTCTTACCTCCCCTGATCTCAAGATCGTAGTTGCATGTTTCGCAATGTGTGAACTATGTAATATTATGCATGAATTGTGTAAGAATTGGAAGGAGAAAGGTGCTCAACTTCGTATCCTGAAAAAAGAACCTTAACCATACCCACAACCATGCTCGGAAATAAAAAAATACTGACCGTCCTGAATGCACTCCTGGCTTCAGAGCTCACCGCCATCAACCAATATCTCGTTCATTCTGAAATGTGCGAAAACTGGGGTTACAATACCCTTCACAAAGCCATCGGTCAGCAGGCCATGGATGAGATGCATCATGCTGTCTGGCTGATCGAGCGCATCTTGTTTTTTGATGGCTCACCCACCGTCTCCAAGCTGAATTCCATCCGTATCGGGAAGACTGTATCGCAGATGATCGGCAACGACAATGGGGCAGAAGTGGAGGCAGTTCATGCTTACAATGATGCGATCAAATACGCAAGGGAAGTGGACGATCAGGGCACCATCGAGCTTTTGACGAAGATCTTGAAAGTCGAAGAAAGTCATGTCAGCTGGGCCGCCACTCAGCGTTCACAGATTGAGCAGATGGGGATGGAACACTATCTTGTCAACCAGATATAAGCAGATAGGTATAACAATTACCTATTCCGCATGGGTATATAAAATGATGTTTTTTATCCAATGCTCAGCGAAGTCATGGAGAGTGATCCCATGACAGTCTTGTCGTTGAAGAAGCTTAGTTTTTCATTGTTTTCCCTGAGTGCGAGGCAATACAGCAGGGGGAGGTAATGCTCGGGTGTCGGGATCGCAAGTTGGACTTCTTTGCCAAGGCTTTTGAAGTCGATCAAGGCTTTGTGGTTGTTTTCCGTGATGAGTTTCTTGATTTTTGAATTGGCTGCTATGGCCCAGTCGTGGCCTTTGTCCTGATTTCTCCAGTCGATGAGGCCGAGGTTGTGTACGATGTTCCCACTGCCGATGATGAGGATTCCCTTGCTTCTCAGGCTCGACAATTCTTTTGCCAGCTCATACTGATATTGCGCATCCCTGCTATAGTCGAGGCTTAGTTGCACCACGGGGATGTCGGCCTTGGGATAGAGGTGTGTTATGACGCTCCAGCAGCCATGGTCGAGGCCCCACTGTTGGTCCATTCCGAGTACTGTTTTCTTTACCGTATTCTTTGTTTCATTCGCGACTTCAGGGCTTCCCGGGGCAGGGTATTCAAAGTCGAAGAGTTTTTGGGGGAATCCGCCAAAGTCGTGTATCGTCTTGGGATTTGCCATGGCGGTGACAAAGCTGCCTTTTGTTTCCCAATGTGCAGAGATGCACAGGATGGCTTTGGGCCTGGGCAGGTCCTTGCCGAGCTGTTGCCAGCTTCTGGAGAATTCATTGTCTTCCAGGGCATTCATGGGACTGCCATGGCCAAGGAAAAGGACGGGGTATTTTTCAGTGTTGTTCATCATGTCTGCGAATGCGAATAAGCCATTGAGCTGGAGGGCAGCTGCGCCAAGGGGTAGTAAAGAAAGGGTGCTGAGGAATGTGCGGCGTTTCATTGCGTTGTGCTTATTGTTTAACCACAAAGGTCACAAGGATAAACAGCACAAGGGGCACAATGTTCATGATCGTTGAACACAATTATCCGCAGCTCATTTCGCCTGCGTTTTTCTTTGCAGAAAGCAAATTGTAAGCACCCTTGATAACCACTGTCGCAGTTTTATAATCGAAAGTTGCGGGCAAAATGATTTCTGTAAGTCCGCCATCACTAACCCCTTTTTTGATTTCTATCATGCGATATTCTGTAAAAGGTTTTCCACCTTCCTCTTTGTTTTTTTCAAAGGCAAAAATGTAGTCTTTGTCGTCAAAACTAACGATGGCTTCAGAAGGGAGTGCTGTCACCTGGTTTCCTGAGGCTTCAATAATGGCATTTACATACATGCCGGGAATTGTATTTTGACAAATTCCGATAATACTTGCATATACTTTGAATGATTTGTCTGCACCAATTGATTTTGCCGTTTGGTAAATTTCAGCTTCATGTTGTTCTGTCTCATTGTTGATAAAGAAGCGGATTTTCTGGCCGATGGAGACTTTGTCCGCATCTTTTTCGAACAGTGTTAATTCCAGGAAGAGCTTGTCGCTGTTGATGATTTCAAATAAGATGTCAGAAGGGCTGACAGATTTCCCGATGTTGACATTCACCGTTTTTATATAGCCCGAAATGGGTGAAACAATGGCTACCGCACTGCTGATGCCATCATCATTCAGCTTAAGCGGATTTATTCCTATCAGTTTGAGTTTTTGTTCCAGTGCTTTCAATTGTGTTTTGAGGTTTTTGTATTCAGCAGTTACCTGTTGCACGTTTTTCTGGGAATAGACATCTTCTTTATAAAGTTCGGTATGTCTCTTGTATTCAGATTCTGCATATTCCAATTTGCTTTTTACTTCCAGGTAGTTTTGTTGAATGTCGACAAATTCCTGGTTTTCAATAATGGCGAGGGTTTGTCCCTTGCTTACTGAATTTCCGGGCATCAAATTGGTGCTTTTGATAAAGCCGCCCATGGGCATGCTCACTGTGGCGAAATTCTGGGGTGCTGCAGCAATCAGGCCGCTCACTTTTAAAGTGCCACTGAGGGAATGCAGCCCTATCGTTCCGGTTTCAATCTTGGCAAGCTTTATCTGGTCTGCACGCAGTTCTACGATGTCTTCGGGCAAGACTTCCACTTCTTTGGTTTCTGGGTCGGCCTTTTTTCCTCCATCGCATGCTGTCATTACAGAAAGGAGGGAGAAAAGGAAGGCGAATGAGGTTAATTTATATTTGATCATGGGGATGCTTTTTAAAAGATTTTTCCTGTAATGAAATCAAGGTTGATGACGGTTTGATTGTAGTTGTTCAGCGCGTCGAGGTAATTGATTTTGATATCCAATGCCCTGTTGAGGCTAAGGATGTATTCAATGTAGTCCATTGCTCCGGCTTTAAAACTCAGTGAAGCCTGGTCGATGATTAAGTTAGCTTCAGGAACTGCTTGTTGTTCGTAGTAGTCCACGCTGGCAGCAAATTTTTTGTTCTCATCCAGCAAGGATTGATAATTTCCTGTCAATGTTTTGGAATAGTATTCCTTGTTGATTTGGGCAAGCTGTTCATTGATCTTCGCTGCTTTTATTCTGGAAGCATAGGGTTTGAACCAGAGCGGGATGGTGATTCCGGCTTGAATCCCGTTAAAGCGATCACTGGACCCAAACGTTCTGGTAGGCCATTGACCTCTTGTGTGCCGCGTATGGTTTGGCTGAAGAAACCGATGTTGATGTCGGGCAATGATTTGCTTATTTCCAGTTTTTTTTCGAGTCCTGAAGTTTCAGATTCCTGCTGGATGTATCCTAAGGATGGGTTTGCATTGATGGCATTCACTTCAGGCGGTGGTGCAAAGTCGATACGATGCAGCACAGTATCCACAGGATTTAGCACTGACTCCACATTCAGCAGAGTTTGGAGTTTCCTGTTGTTGATGACAATATCAGCCACTACCTGCTGTAATTTGTTTTTCACCTCCATGCTTTGGGAGCGGGCTGTGATCATCTCCAAACGGTTCGTTTCTCCTGCCTTGGAGCGCAGTTCTGCTGCTCTGAGCACACGACTGAAAAGGCTGTCCTGATAGATGAGCTGGCTTTGTTTGGCATACAGAAAGGACAGTTGCCAATAAACCTGTTTCACCTGTATGGCAATCTCCAGTTCTGTGACTTTACATTGCCATTCACTGCTTTTTATATGGGCTTTGGCAAGTTTGTTCTGGTTGGTGTATACCGTAGGAAATGCGAAAGATTGTGTTACACTCAGGCTGTTGTCTTTCGTATACGAATTAAACTGCCCGTACTGCCCGTCGATGGCCGTTTTTGGGATATCCCATGCAGCGCCTTTTAAAGCCTTTTGCGCTGCAAGGCCATAGGCAGCGGAACGGATAGCAAGGTTGCTGTCGAGGGCCATTTGTACTGCTTGTTTCGCATTGACATACTTTCTTTGCTGGGCCTCACTGACATTGAAAAGGGAAGGGAAGAGAAAGAAAAAGACCAGCAAGGGCAGTGCGAGCCTTGATTTTCTTTTGAACCTGAAGTGGAATTTGCGTGAAGAGAAAAAGATGTAAAAAACCGGGAGTATCACCAGGGTCAGGAAAGTGGCAGAGATGAGTCCGCCGATGACTACCGTAGCCAGGGGTTTCTGAACCTCTGCTCCGGCTGAGTTCGACAAGGCCATTGGCAGGAAGCCCAGGGATGCTACTGCTGCAGTCATAATGACGGGTCGCAGCCGGATGTGCAGGCCTTTTAGGACCCGTTCTTTGATGTCGGTAATGCCTTCCTTTTCGAGGCGGTTAAATTCCGCAATCAGCACGATGCCGTTGAGGACAGCGACGCCAAAGAGCGCAATGAAGCCGACACCGGCAGAAATGGAGAAGTTCATGCCCCGCATCCACAAGGCGAGGATGCCACCGATGGCGGACATGGGTACTGCCGTATAAATGAGCAGGGTTTGGGTGACAGAATGAAAAGTGAAGTACAAGAGTACAAAGATCAGGAGCAAGGCCACCGGGACAGCAATATACAAGCGATCCTTCGCGGCTTCCAGGTTCTGGAACTGGCCGCCGTAGGTGATGTAATATCCGGTAGGCAATTCGACCTGCTGATCCAGCTTTTGAGAAACTTCGTTAATCACACTCTGAACATCACGCTTACGGACATTAAAACCGACGGTGATTCTGCGTTTAGTATTTTCCCTGGATACCTGAGCAGGACCGGATTTGATTTCTACATTGGCGATCTGGTCGAAGGGAATTTGTCCGCCACCCGGAAGCACCAAAGTGAGATTTTTGACACCTTCAAGGCTTTTGCGATAATCAGAATCCAAACGCACCACCAAGCCAAAGCGTTTTTCTTCATCAAAGACCACACCCGCCTGGCTTCCGGCGAAGGCAGTACGCAGGATGCGGTTAGCTTCCGCCACAGACAGGCCGTATTG
>Ga0247840_10011376_pt1 | contig 10867 bp, 16 predicted proteins | sample LaCruzMarch2015__FD_192404 | JGI IMG/M metagenome (GOLD analysis project Ga0247840, IMG submission 192404) | Freshwater microbial communities from meromictic Lake La Cruz, Castile-La Mancha, Spain - LaCruzMarch2015_17m | ecosystem: Environmental > Aquatic > Freshwater > Lake | place: Spain...
GAGTATGCGCGTTGCAGGCTTAAGAGGCTTGCGACTATTGGGAGTCTTAGGACCTGGATAGCGTCGCGCGTGCCACCTACATTATTTCCGCGAAGCCAAATCCAGCTTAAATAGCTCGTTTTTTAGCCAAATAAATTGTCTATTAAATTTATCGTCCAAGCGCAATATTTTTATACTTGTAGGTGTTATATGTCCTACATGGCTATCAAAAGGCATAAGCGCGGGGACCGTGTGTATCTTGCAGAGTACAAATCCATAAGAGTCGGAAAAAAAGTGATCAGTAAGTTTGTACGTTACATAGGTCCCGAGGATAAGCAAAACGTTAGCGAGAAGCCAAAAAGAAAGGTCTTAGATCGGATTAAATTGAACCACTCATACCGCTCCGGAGATGTAAAATTGCTCTGGTCCATCGCAGACGATCTTGGATTTAGCGAGCTAATAGACACAATATGCTGCTCAAAATCCTCTTTTGAAGGCTCGTCTCCAGGCAAATTGCTTACAGCCTGGGCAATAAATAGGGCATTAGATCCGGAGAGTGCAACAAGGCTCGAACGCTGGATGCCAACCACGGAACTTCCCCATCTCCTTTGCCTTCCGGAAAATTCGTTTACCAAGGATGCCTTTCTCAACGCCTTGGATTTTATCTGTGCAAGAGATGACGATATCGATTCAATTCTTGATCTGGCGCATGATCTTGACAAGGGATTGTATGAACGGTGGAGAAAGAACAACCCTTTACCTGATGGCGAGAAGGAAACCATTGCATACGATATGACAACATTATTGTTTTTTGGAGTCAATTGTCCCCTTGCAGAACTTGGCTATAATCCCGATAAAATTCGCAGACTCCAGGTTAACCTTGCTATTCTCGTATCCAGTAGAGACAAATATCCTATAATGCATTTTGTATACGAAGGCAGTCGCCACAGTGCTTCTACTGTAAAAAATTTGCTAGCGAGACTGTCAAATTCGACGATAGAACCTGGCACTCTGATTTGGGATAGAGGCAATATTTCGCTGAAGCATGTTGAACTGGTTGAAGAAGCAGGATGGAAGCTGATATCCGGAGTGCCTAAGACCTTGAAAGCAGCAAAGGAGATCATCGCAGAAAAGGAAATTCATATCGGGCCGGAATCACTCGTCAGGAGCAGTCAGGCAGGTCATATCTATGCTGAAAAGACCGTTCGTCAGCTTTATGGAAAACAGCGCTCTGTTTTTGTCTACGAAAATAGGTCGCGAGGCGTCAAAGACTCGGATGCAAGGAATGAAGCTCTCTCGATTATCGGCCAGGATCTTGATGCTTTGTCCTTGGATGGAAAGAATTGGTCGGAAAAGAAACTGCATGCAAAGATTGAATCGATCGTCGGTACCTGGTCTGACTATTTTGATGTAATCGTATCAAGGAAACTAGATGAGCCTCGGATAAGGTGGAGCTACAAAAAAAATGAGCTTCGAGAAGCAGAAAAGAAGGATGGCAAATGGCTTCTTGTTTCCACAGACGATTCAATTGGCGCGCACAAGGCTGTGAACGCATATCTGGAGAAGGACTTCATCGAAAAAGTTTTTCGGGTTATTAAGACACAAGAAGAAGTTGAACCGGTTCGCCATCGGCTAGAGAATCGTGTAAGAGCGTATCTATTCGTTTGCATGCTGGCCTATCGACTTCTTGCTGTTCTGCAATGGCGCTTAAAGCAGATTTCCGGCAGGGAGGATTCCTGGGAATCGGCAGGGGAGCTTCTTCAAGACCTATCTAGAGTGGAGAGAGTTGATGTCAGATTTGGCAATGAGATAAAAACGCTTTATCTCAATTTATCAGAAAAGACCTCGAAGTCCCTTAAGTCAATTGGAATGATAGAGCTATTTAAAGAGGAGACGAGACTCGATGTGAAGAAGGTGTTGTAGGTGGCACATCGTCGCTGATCAGGTTAGGACTCTTAAAACTTCTGCCCATGCCCTGCGCTCTTCAGGACGGGCTACATGCAAGAATTAGATGAAATCGATAAGAAGATACTTGAAACCGTTGAAGAAAAATCTGGATCGCAGGTTAAGGAAATTATAGTAGCCCTCGACCGCATTCGATCAGATGGGGCTATTCGCGCCCGGATGAATGCACTGGAAATTCGAGGCTGCATTCTACAGGAGCGAAGGGCTCAGCGTGGAAAAGTTTTCGCTGTCATTACTCGGCAGGGCAGAGAATTTTTGGCTGAGAGACGGACTGCCGCTCAGACCCGGGGGCCTGTGCAGGCATGATCCAATCTGCATGTGCTTCTTCAAATATCCTTCTCCCAACACACCTCAATAACGGCGAAGAGGTCTTTGGGCTGATTGGCAGCATTCGACCAGTAGACGACGAGACCGTCGTTGCCATAATAGGTAACAGAGAGATATTACTGCCGGCCAGACTGAAACTGCCGGTTAGCAGGCAGGTCTTTGTTTTGCATCTGGATGGTGAGTTTTTTGCCAGAGGGCTGCCATGACGATACGGACAGCTCAACTTCAGCATCTTGCAGAATGGCACTGCTTGGGACCACCGATAATGGGGGCAGCATGAAGCTAATTCTTAATCAACCTGCAATGACGGCAGTCTGCCCCGTCTGTGGCTCAGATGTGCTGCAGTTCCTCGGAAATGAAAGCCGCACGGGCAAGTCCTGGTACAAGTGCGTGGCCCATCCCCCGACACAGCAAGTTTTCAGCCTGAAGCTGCCAGAGCCGCCTAGATTCGGATTCGAGGCAAGAGCCTAAGATGTCCGCCTCCCTGGGCTTCGTGCCTGCCTCGGAACTCGGCCCGTCTCCCTCGAGAGAGGAAGACCTTGAGAACCTCATCCGAGTCCAGGCCGCCCAGATAGAGAGGCTCATGGAAGAAGGGCCCAGACAGGCAGAAAGCCCAGGCATAAAGCCGGAAGAGAAACAGGCACTTGTGCAGCTACTAAGCGATCTAGGCGAGAGAATCAGGGAGCTAGAGCTGCTGACAGCCAAGCAGGCCAGGCAGATAGAGGACATGGAAAATGTCAACAATCGATTGGAACAGCAAATCACAGATGTCAAAGGACTGGCAAAAGACCGTATCAGTGAGTTGCTTGCAGAAATCGTTGACATTCGGGATGTCCAGAATGTTGACAGGAAATATGTCAAAGATCTGGCAGAAGAGCTTGGCGAGGCGCAGGAACTCATCGACCAGCACGCGGAAGCGATAAATAAGGTATGGCAGGCAACAAAAAAAGGTCGAATGCCTACAGGCAAGAAGTCCAAGGCCAGGGTCGAACAGCTCAAGGAGATTCTAAAGGGCGGATCGAAGACCTACAAAGAACTCGAACGGATACTGAAGATCTCCCCCAAAGAAATGAATCGCTTGGTTTCGATGCTTGACACGAGGAGCTATGAGGTCTTCTTCCGAGCCGGAGATAATCGCCAGAAGGTTTTGCGCCTTAGATCGTTGACGTCAAATGTCAAATGTTCTGCTGAGGAGGATAGTAAAAGGGCCTAACTTCACAAAGTCCGACATACTATTTGCATAGATCATATGTAAATTATAACGTCAATTAGATGAGGATAGAATAATGAATGAAGCGATAGCAGAAGGCTGACTGAAGATGGGTGAGAATCATTTGACATTTGACAAGTAATGTCAACGATTGGAACTAATATTGGTGGTAATATAAATGCAGATGCATGTAATTGCAACAGAATTAGGGGATGACTGGGCAGGACCCTACACAAATGAGGTCCTACTGCAGAAGACTCTATCGATAATCCAGGAGGTAGATAGTGAAGCCGAGATAATAAGCAGAGAAACAGACCCATTCAAAAAGCAGATCATGGAAGGCATGAAGCCCTACAAAATCGAGGTAGATCTCATAGACGGCCAACCACAACTTCCTGCAGAGATTAGCCTAACCTGGCCTCCGGCAGAAGTAGAGGGCATACAGGAAGGAACAAAAGAGCATCTTAGATATTTCGTGTGGGCAAAGTCCGAGCGAGACGCAACATCAAGGCTTGCAAGGATTAACAATAAACATTAATTAAACAAATTAGGTGATAAAATATGAGCATGACTCAAGAATTCCTATTCGAGCAGATAAAAGACAGCCTGGATGGACTAAAAGATAAGCAGCTCTCAGATTTGGTAAAGATAATAAGAGACATTCAGGTGGAAAGAGAAGATGAGAAGATAATCACAGCAGCAGAGAGCAGATAATATGATTCTATTTAAGCCGGAACACATAGGCCCGATCCTGGCTGGCGGAAAGACGGAGACTCGCAGGATTTGGTCACGCTGGAGGGCAAACGTGAGGAGCAAACACCTCGCAAAGACACAGCTACTTTCAAAGGAATATTTTGCAAGGCTCTACATTGTCGATAGATGGGAAGAGAGGCTGGGGGATATTTCGGAGAAAGACGCAAAAGCGGAAGGCTATTCTTCAAGGGAGGAGTACCTGGCAAAGTTCGCTGAGATCAATGCAAAGAGGATCAAGAAGCTCGGTCTTCCAATTGAGGATATCAAAGTCAAGGTAATCAAATTCGTGGTGCTTGATGCACTTAACAAAGCCATTCCAGGAGAGGAGAAGGACGTGATTGCCTGAATTTCACCGATACGCAGGTTATAGCATTGATCCGAGCCTATCCGGGCCTTAATTTGTATCAGCTCACAAAAAAGGCAAATGAGGAGATGGGAAGATGGCCATGGACTATCGGAAAAGTCCAGAAGGCAGTGCAGCGCCTGAAAAAGGACGGAAAGATTAGCACAAGCCTGGTGGTCAATGGAGGCCGAGCATGCCAGCAAGTCTTTGCGACAGTCTAAAAAAGGATAATATTAGCAAATCCCAGACATATACTATTGAGGAGTACACCGAGGATGAACTCAAAATCCTCGGAAAAGACAAGGCCTTCAAAAATATCCTCAATGGCGGCAAGCTCAAAGGGCCACTTAAAATAAAGCTTCAGGTGGCTGAAAGGAATGGCCATCTAATCTACAACGGAAGACCTTACAACCGTTCATGCTGGTCATGGAGACCTCCGAAAGTAATCCGCCTCCAAGGAAGGTCCGCAAAAGAACTTAGTGACCCGATAAACAACAGACCAGAAATAAGCATCTATACAAATAATGGCAAAATCATAAAGCTGGATCGCTGCCCCTGTGGCGGAGAACTGCTTATGGATCATAATTATAATTTATATTGCGTGGATTGTAGTATAATATATGAATAATAAACCCTGTGAAGCCTAAGACGCCGAGGGGTAGCTGGCACGATGATCCTGGAATACAACCCTGGTGAGGGAAAAGCCAGCTTATAATAGAAGCCGACGTGGCCCCAGCAGGGCGGGTAAAGAAGCGTGTACTCAGGGCTCAGCCCTCCGGTCGGCTTATAAATTTGCAGGTCGGACGAGGGGCATAGCCATCTTAGGACTCCGGCCTGTCATAACCATCATGAAAGCCGCTAATTGGCGAGGCGGATCTTGCGTTTCCCTCCTGGCTGCAATGCCAGAAGAGGGCTCCCTGTCACTTTGTGACCGGCCTGGCCGGGCTAAATCTTTTAATTCACTCCCGAAATTCCCTAGCTACACATAACCGGCCCGCCGTTTTCGTTATTTGAGGTTTTCCGGAAGAGTTCGGAATATTCCGGAATTTTGGAAGATTTCCGAAAAGGCAAAAAACATGTTCGAATCGATAGCAGAGTACATACCAGAAATTGAAGAGCGATTAAACCGAAAACATAGCCCGGCAATGATAGCACGGGATCTGGGCCTGGCAAAGACGACCATCTATGACTACAAGCGGCTATGCTTCAATGTCAAGAATGCCGCAGCAGAAGAATGGTCAGAGGAACAAAAAAAAGGCCACGAGGAGAGGCTGGCAGCCGGCAAGGCAAAGATCATAGATTCCCTGGAGCTCCTGAACAAGGCCAAAGCCAGGGCAGAGTTCCTCGTAGACCTGGAACTGGGCAGCCCCTACAAGCTCGCAGACGGAGAAGAGAAGGCCCTTTCTCTGGGATCGGCGGCCCTGTACTGGCGGCAGGGCCAGCAGATGACATGCGAGATAATCAAGGCCGAACTGGAGCTCTCGGGAGATGACGCAGAGACCCGCAAGGCTGAGGCCCTGGAGTCTTGGGCTGATACCAGGCTGGCAATACTTGGGGCAGTAGATGACGATCCGGAAGCGAAAGAAAAGCTCATCGCCGCTCTGGAGCAAAGACGACGACCTTCTTTACGCCCTGGACCCGGTAATCTGGGCGAGGGAGGTCCTGGGCTTCCATCCGGACGGCTGGCAGCAGGATCTCCTCCGGAGCAGACAGAATAAGATAATCCTGAACTGCAGCAGACAGAGCGGCAAGTCAACCACCACCGCCGCCCTGGGGCTGCATGAGTGCATATATCGCCGCCCGACTGTGGGCCTCTGCGTGGCCCCAGGCATCAGGCAGTCAGGCGAACTCATGCAGAAGTTTGACGAGTTTCGAAGTGCTGTCGAGCTTCCTTCTGATTACATGGATGAGGACACCAAATTATCTGTGAAGTTCAAAAACAAAAACCGCTTCATGGCCCTGCCTGGATCGGAGAAGACCATAAGAGGAATCTCGGCCGTAACCCTCCTCCTGGAGGATGAGGCAAGCCGGGTCCTGGACGTGCTCTATAAGTCAGTCCGGCCCATGCTCGCCGTCTCACATGGCAGGCATATACTAATGTCTACGCCATTTGGAAAGAGAGGGCACTTCTGGGAGATCTGGGACAGAAGGCGCAAAGGAATAGCATCAAACGGAAAATGGCAGTGGTTCCTCGTATCTGCAGATGATTGTCCCCGGATCGAAAAAGAGTTCCTGGAGGATGAAAAGGAAGAGCATGGAGAACAATGGTATCTCCAAGAATATTTCAATGCATTTGTGGACGAAGAAACGCAGATCTTTACCAGGAATAGCATAATGCAGGCAATGGATAACGATATTGCAGTGATTGAGATTTGAATGACATTCATAATATCGCTGGACCCGGCAAAACTGCGGGACTGGAGCGCCATATCAGCGATCGACATGCATTATGTCAAAGAAAAGAAACGGTTCGAGTACGACCTGATTGCAATGAATCGCAAACAGGGTCTTCCTTATGATCATCCGACCGAGCCTTCAATAGCATCCTGGGCTCTTGCAGTATACAAGAATCAAAAATTTTGGGATAAAAAGCAGCCTCCACATTTCCTCATAGACGCTACCGGCGTTGGGGTAGCAGTAAGAGACATCCTGGCCGCCAAAGGAATAAAATTGATAGCGGTCACAATCACACCAGGAAACAGCATCACGCGCCTGGGAAGGAAAATTAACATCTCCAAGGCGAGGATGATCGGAAAGTTTCTTGGGGCATTCGATTCAGGAAAGCTGCATGTCAACCCTTCTATGCCGATCTGGCCGAAGCTCGAAAAAGAGATGCTCGGTTTCAGGGCAGAGCTGAATGCCCAGGGGAACACGAAATTCGAGGCAGAAGAAGGAGAGAATGACGATATGCTCATGAGCCTGGCGCAGGGGATCTGGTACGGCGAAGAGATTCTAAGGGGTGGTAGGCTATGATTTGCTTGTTCTGTGGTCAGAAAATAGGCCGGGAGTTCCCTGTGCCTATCAGAGAATTATCTATGACACCAATTGTGCCTTACATCAAAGGTGTCACAGAAAACAAGCTAGGTCTCACCGTTCTCGCAGGTCGCATATGTTGCCAGGATTGCTACCAGAAGATCCTGCACAACGAGTTCAAGATCATAGAGGAAGCAGGAAGGATGCCCAAAGATGCTAACTAACCTGGCATTCATAGGAGACGGCAAAACATGGCCGCCCAAAGACGACGACGAGGCAGCCAGGCTGGCAGAACATGCCGTCATGAGACAGATTTACAACGGCCTGCATGACAAGATATTCCCTAAATATGCCGCCTATTTGGCAGACTCGAACAAGGACTCGAAGAAGCAGGCAATAATTCTGGACTGGCCGGAAATGGCCACCTCTTCTTACATCAATCTCCTCATAGGAGAGGAGCCTGAAATCAGGGCCCCAAGGGAGGATCTCCCTGAGAGGCCGGACGAGGAGGTTTTCATAGACGCCAGCCGCTACGGCCACGGGCTATATGAGGTCTCGGAAGATGGCATTCCGGCAATCAATCCGGAGAATGTGTACCTTGTAGTACATCCTGGGAACATACGGATAATAACTGCGTATGTAATTTTCAACAAATTCAAGGAGCAGGACAAAGAGTACATCAAGCTCACAATTCACACCAAGGGCCAGATTCAGCACCAAATCTATGAGCTCTACAACGGAAAATTGAAAGGACCAATTGAGTTATCGAGATTCTGGACTTTTGCTGGGCTGAAGGTGGATGAACTCGGCATCCAGAAGACAGGCGTAGACGATTTCCTCATTGTACACGTCCAAAATAAGCTCTCAAGCGAGAGGTACTATGGCAGGTCCGACTACAAGCCATCGATTATATCTCTCGTAGAGTCTCTGGAGCGCAGTTTTGCCCAGAGGGATGAAGTCCTGGCAAAGTTCACTTCACCAACGCCAGTCATTCCAGAGAGCGCCACGATATTCAATCATGCAACTTCGGAGTGGGTTTACACGCCGGGCCAGCCGATTTTTACCCAGCCGGGAGACCTAACGCCTTCTCTAATGGTCTGGCAGGCAGAGCTGGGCTCTGTTGAGAGAGCGATAGATCAGAAGATGGACCAGCTCCTACAGATGTTGCAGTTATCGAAGGTCCTCCTGGCCGGCAAAGACGCAGGCACGGCGGAGAGCGGCACAGCATTGAGGATCAGGCTGATACCGACTCTGGCAAAGGTTGGAAGATTAGCCAGGGCAGCAGAGAAGGCAATACCAAAGGTCTTGCAACTATGGTCACAGATCCACGGGCCTGCAATGGATCTCAAGGATATTCAGATCATTTTCCAGGACGGAATACCTGAGGACCAGCTTGAGAAGGCCAGGACAGTACAGCTATGGGACAGCATGAAAGCCATCTCCTTAGAGCGGAAACTGGAGCTGCAGGGCCTGAAAGAAGGCTCAGACGCCTTCGACAAGGAACTTGAGAGGCTCAGAGGAGCGCAAAAAATGATTGAACCTGCACAGCCAATAATCTCTCTTCAGCCGCAGGGTAGCAATGCCTGAATATTCCAGAGCAGAGGCCGAGAGGCTGGTGAGATTTTGCAGGGATGCAGAGAATGCAATTTCTGCAGAACTCAACAATCTGATAGCGAGGTCACAAAAAGGGGAGATCATAGGTCCACAAGATGTTGCTGTGGTAAAGATCAACCAGATTCTCCAGGAATTTTTAGATGGCTGCAAACAGTGGGTAGAGCAAGCAATATCAGCAAGCTATCTTGCCGGGATTCAAAATATCAGAAAAGAGGATGAGAAATCAATCAGCGCTCTGCATGAAAAAGCAGCGAATGCGATTTCAGCGAGCACGTTCTCAAGGCTGTTAGATGTCCACAAAACAATGAAACGATGGGTAGACGACAAAATTACAGAGCTCAATCTCAAGAATATTCAGAATCAGATAGCAGAAGAAGCAGCCGCAAGGAAGCAAAGAGAATGGGAGAAGTAATTGCATTCCGAGATAAGTCCGGGAAAGAATGGGGGCTGTCGAGCTATGCAGAGACATTAGCCAATCAGGCAACAATTCAGGCCTACAGGCAAGGGGAAGTAAATGAAATCCTGGAAGAAGGCGGCGCATTCGGACGGATCTCAGAAGGGCAGTCCAATAAGACCTGCAAAATCTGCAAGAAATGGGCAGGTAAGATAGTAAGCCTGTCAGATCATACGAAAGGAGCGATACCTTCGCTTGATGATGCAGTTTCAGAAGGGCTCTTTCATATAAATTGCATCCATACTGTAAATATTGTAAGCATAGAAGATGCAATAAAAGAGACATTAAATCAATAATAATCATCAATAATAAGTTGACGCCGGACTAGATCGGCGGGAGATACTTTTATGGCAGAACAACCACCAGCCGCGGGCACGCCTCCCGCGAATCCACCAGCAGGCGGGCAAGAACATCAACCACCAACACAAAACGAGTTCATTATGAATCAAGAACAGTTCAATGCTCGGTGGGGTGCGAAGCACGGAGAAATTGAAAAAGAGCTTGGAATGTCAATTGACGATGCTATTGCCTTCATCAAGGCCAACAAGAAGCCTCCAGTAAACAAAACCGAGAAGCTGGAAGGGGCTGATCTGAGGATGGCCAAGATGGAAGCTCTGATGTTTGCCAAGGTTCCAAGCGAGAAAATACCTGGGCTTATTTCGAGGGTCCAGGGGTCCAACAAGACAGAGATTGAGGCGGATATTCAGCAGATGATCACGGACGGCTATATCACTCTTCAAGCTGCGCAGCCTCCGCAGCAGCAGAACCAGCCTCCGAACGCTGCCCAGGGCGCGGGCAATCCTGGCGTGCCTGGCACTCCTGGAAAGAAGACCTGGAAGCGTTCTGAAATTAAGAACATGAGTCAAGCAGACCACATCAAAAACAAGGACGAGATTCTTGCAGCAATGAAGGAAAATCGAATTACGGAGGACTGAAGTTTAGATGATAGATAACTTTATACCGGAATTTTGGGCGAGCATCGTTTTAGAGGCCGCTCAGAAGAGAATGGTTTACGCTCAGCCGGGCGTAATCAACAGGAATTACGAGGGCGAATTTGCGGCCAAAGGTGACACTGTTCACATAATAGGCATAGGGGATGTCACAGTCGTAGATACGGCAGATGGAACCGACCAGGCTGAAGGAGATGAGATGCTCGATGCAGACGCAATCCTCACCATTAGCCAGGACAAGACCTTCAGGTTCCTCGTCTACGATAAACAGAGGAAGCAGGCCGCAGGGGACAATCTCA
>Ga0247840_10011377_pt1 | contig 10866 bp, 5 predicted proteins | sample LaCruzMarch2015__FD_192404 | JGI IMG/M metagenome (GOLD analysis project Ga0247840, IMG submission 192404) | Freshwater microbial communities from meromictic Lake La Cruz, Castile-La Mancha, Spain - LaCruzMarch2015_17m | ecosystem: Environmental > Aquatic > Freshwater > Lake | place: Spain...
AGGAGTACCTTGAGAACCCTGAGCACCTGTAGCGCCTGTTGCCCCCGTAGCGCCTGTTGCACCTGTCGCTCCTGCAGGACCAACTAAAGAAACACCTGTTCCCCAGCTAGAAGCTGTTTTAGGTCCGAAAAGCTGATTTGTTGAGGTATTGATGTAGAAATCTCCAACAGTTCCAAGCGCAAGTGCTGGTGCTGTTGTTCCATTTAAAACGGTTTTACCATTAGTTCCTGGAGCACCTTGAGGTCCGTTTGCACCCGGCGTTCCTGGGGCACCTGGTGTACCTTGAGGTCCTGTAGCCCCAGTTGCACCTGTAGCTCCAGTTGCACCGGCAGTACCTTGTGCACCTGTTGCCCCTGTCGCTCCAGCAGGTCCAACTAAAGAAACACCTGTTCCCCAGCTAGAAGCAGTTTTAGGTCCGAAAAGCTGATTTGTTGTGGTGTTGATATAGAAATCTCCAACCGTTCCAAGGGCAAGGGCTGGTGCAGTTGTTCCGTTTAAAACGGTTTTACCATTTGTACCTGGAGCACCTTGAGGTCCAGTTGCGCCCGGCGTTCCTGGGGTACCAGCGGTACCTTGAGGTCCTGTAGCGCCGGCAGTACCTTGTGCACCAGTCGCTCCTGCAGGACCAACTAATGAAACTCCTGATCCCCAGCTAGAAGCAGTTTTAGGTCCGAAGAGCTGATTTGTTGTGGTGTTGATGTAGAAATCTCCAACAGTTCCAAGTGCAAGGGCTGGTGCTGTTGTTCCATTTAAAACTGTTTTGCCATTTGTTCCGTTAGTACCTGCTGTTCCTGAAGGACCTTGCGCTCCAGTTGCACCGGTAGCTCCAGCAGCTCCGGCAGGTCCTGTTAATCCGATTGGTCCTTGAGGTCCAGTAGCCCCTGTTTGGCCTTGTGAACCTTGTGCCCCAGTTGCCCCTGTCGCTCCCGCAGGACCAACTAAAGAAACACCTGTTCCCCAGCTAGAAGCTGTTTTAGGTCCGAATAGCTGATTTGTTAAGGTGTTGATATAGAAATCTCCAACAGTTCCAAGCGCAAGAGCTGGTGCTGTAGTTCCATTTAAAACTGTTTTACCATTTGTACCATTTGTGCCTGCTGGTCCGGTTGCGCCTGACGTTCCTGGGGCACCTGGTGTACCTTGAGGTCCCGTAGCCCCAGTTGCACCTGTAGCTCCTGTTGCCCCTGTCGCTCCAGCAGGTCCAACTAAAGAAACACTTGTTCCCCAACTAGAAGCTGTTTTTGGTCCGAAAAGTTGGTTTGTTGTAGTGTTGATGTAGAAATCTCCAACCGTTCCAAGTGCAAGGGCTGGTGCTGTAGTTCCATTTAGCACGGTTTTGCCATTTGAACCTGGATCTCCTTGAGGTCCTGTTGCGCCCGGCGTTCCTGGGCCACCTGGTGTACCTTGAGGACCAGTTAAACCAATTGGTCCTTGCGCTCCAGTTGCACCGGTTGCTCCAGCAGGTCCTGTTAATCCGATTGGTCCTTGAGGACCAGTAGCACCAGTTTGGCCTTGTGAACCCTGAGCTCCTGTTGCTCCTGTAGCACCCGCAGGTCCGACTAAAGAAACACCTGTTCCCCAGCTAGAAGCTGTTTTAGGACCAAAGAGCTGATTTGTTGTGATATTGATATAGAAATCTCCAACTGTTCCAAGTGCAAGTGCTGGTGCTGTGGTTCCATTTAATACTGTTTTACCATTAGTTCCATTTGTCCCAGCTGCTCCAGCTGGACCTTGCGCTCCAGGTGACCCCGCAGGACCAGTTAAACCAATTGGTCCTTGAGGTCCAGTGGCACCGGTAGCTCCTGTAGTACCATTCGCTCCTGCAGGTCCTGTTAATCCGATTGGTCCTTGAGGACCAGTAGCACCAGTTTGGCCTTGTGAACCCTGAGCTCCTGTAGCACCCGCAGGTCCAACTAAAGAAACCCCTGTTCCCCAGCTAGAAGCTGTTTTAGGTCCGAAAAGTTGGTTGTTAGTAGTGTTGATATAGAAATCTCCAACAGTTCCAAGCGCAAGTGCTGGTGCTGTTGTTCCATTTAAAACTGTTTTGCCATTAGTGCCGTTTGTACCAGCAGCTCCTGCTGGTCCTTGCGCTCCAGTCGCTCCTGTTGGTCCCGCAGCCCCTGTTAAACCAATTGGTCCTGCTGGTCCTTGTTGTCCTGTTGCACCTGTTGTTCCTTGCGGACCTGCCGGCCCTACTGGGCCCGTTGCTCCTGCTGGTCCTGTTGGGCCTTGAATTCCTTGAGCTCCTGTATTTCCTGTTGCACCAGTCGGTCCAGCAGGACCTTGTGGCCCTGTATTTCCTGTTGTACCAGTTGGTCCGGCAGGTCCCGCAGGACCAGGAGCGCCATTCAAAGAAACATTCCAATTTGCAAAAGTTCCAGACCCGTTAACTGAACTAACATTTACTACCAAAGCGCCTGAAGTAGCATTATAAGACACAACAGTACCTGTCATAAGATTGGTTGCTGAGTTTGCTATAATTACAGTTTGTCCAACAGAATAGCTCAATCCTGTTGCCACGGTTAAATTTTTTGAACCAGTAGTAATAGAAAGTGAATTAGCCGATGTTGTTGAGTACCTGTCACCATCTGCACCATCAGCTCCCGCTGGACCTGCTGGTCCTATTGGTCCAGCAATTCCTTGCACTCCAGCTGGTCCTTGTGGACCAGTATTACCAATAGGTCCTTGAGGCCCTTGAGATCCTTGACTACCAGTTGCTCCTGCGGGCCCAGTTGCACCCTGCGGTCCTTGAGGTCCGGCCGGGCCAGCTGGTCCTTGAGGTCCTGTTGTTCCTGAGCTTGGTGTTGTCGGGACCCAAGAAGTGCCATTCCATTGTAAAACCTGTCCGTTTGTTGGTGTTCCACTAACATTACCTAAATCTTCTAATGTCAGGTTATTTAGATTTTCTACCGAACCTGCATTTAAAGCAAATGGTACAGAAACCAATTGACTAACAGATACTTGTTGGTAATTTATTCCCCCATCTACATCTATTTCAACTTCCAAGAATTTCAATCCACTATTCCAGTCAATATTAGAAAAAACTCCTGTTTCAGGGATATTTCCGCCAATTTTTGAGGTAAAAACACCAAATTGATTAGTCGAAGAAGAAAAGGTTTCTCTATATTCGATTGTACCAGAAGAAGAGCCTTGTCTAATAGTTAAACGTCCAGTAATTAGTTGGTCTGCAACAGGATTACCTGATGCGCTTCTCGCCACGCCCTGAAAGTTGATTAACTGAGGAGCTTGTGCGAATGCAGATAGATTTAAAAACAATAGTGTAGTTAAACTAAATAAAAAGTATTTGATTTTCATACTGTAAAAGATTAGGTTTAGTTAAAGCAATGCTGATGTTGAAGTTTGAATGATTTTTGTTTTCCTGAATTTGAATAAAGAGTCAGAATGTAAGTTCCTGCAGCTAAATGATCTACTGATTGCTGAAAAGGAGTATCGCTTTCAATTTGTCCTTTCAAGATTTCTCTGCCCGAGGCATCCATCAATTTAAAATTCCATTGCTCTTTTGCAAACTCAGCTGAAGTGTTTTGAATTGTAAAATAGGTGCTGCTTGGATTTGGGAAGACAATCCAAGCGCCAGATAAATTTTCTAAACTACTTTTATCCTCGATGGCAGTTATTAATAAACCACCTTGTTGAAAACCTAGGTTAGTTATTGCATCCTGATTTTCTGAACTTACAATAGTTTCTCCTACAGTGTAAGATAGAATTTCTCCACTCGGCAGTATTCCTTGTTGCCCAGCAGTTGAAACAACTATTCCTGAAACGGTTTGACCGAAATTAATTATTGGTATTAATATTAAAACCAACAGAAAAAAATTAAAATATTTCATTTTATAGGTATTTTTCATTTTATAGGTATTAGTTATAGGTATTAGTATCTATATTAAATTGTTTTAGGTTTTCAAACGTATTATTTTTTATTTGAATTTCCAAACTTACTTTTAACATCTTAACTTAAATAGCACTAATTACTAAATGGCACTTATGAATAATCAAAATGCTATTTTGAATGAGTAAAAAGATTTTTACAAATCAATAAATTGTTCTTTATTCGTAACAAATTTTATTGTTTGTATATCGACAAAAAAATTGCATTTCTTGATTCTAAATTTAATATGTCAGTTATTAAATTCTATTTTATTCTATTTATTTTTTTAATACAATCTTTAAATTGTTGTTTAGGACAGTATAATTTTGAATATTATTCAACAAAAGAAGGCTTACCAAACAATTTTGTAAACTATATTTTTAAAGATAGTTATGGTTATATATCGTTAGCAACGCCAAATGGATTGTCTTGCTATGATGGTTATAAATTCAGAAATTTTTATAGTATTCCAGGAGACAAATCATCATTGCCTAACAATAATGTTACGGGAATTACTGAAGATAAAAATGGAATTATCTGGTTAGCTTTATGGGGCGGGGTCGCCCAATATGATAGAAAAACCGAGAAATTCAAAACAATGAAATTGTATTTTGAAAATAATTTCGATGCAATACAACATATTTTCTGTGACTCTAAAAATAGAATTTGGATTGCAACTTGGCTTGGCCACTATTTGTTTGATAACAAAGGGAAAATAATTAAGCACTGGAGAATGGGGCAGAAGGTTGGGGATTTACCACATGACTATACAACATACACAACTGAAGATAAGAATAAAACTATATGGATTGGATGCCATGGTGGAGTTTGTAAATTAAATGAGAAAGATTTGACCTTTAGTGTTTATAAAGACGATAATCCTCCCTACAGAAAAAATAATGATTGGCTCAATGATGCAATGAAAATTAAGTTTGATGATAAGGGTAAAATTTGGTTTGGAGGATGGGCAAACGGACTTAAAAGTATGGATATCAAATCAGGTCATTCTCAATCTTATCTTCATCAACCGCAGTTTGCAGGTTACGGAGCGTATAATGTAGTTGGAGATGTAGGGTTTTTTGATGGTAAATTCTGGATTGGTACTCACGACAAAGGGATGGGTGTTTTTGATACAATTCAAAAAAAATTTACCTTTTTAGTGGATTTAGGTCTTCAAGGTACAACATCGCCAACAGGCAAAATTAACTGTATGCTTATTGACAATGATATCTTATGGATTGGTGGTGCTTATGGTTTATATAAGCTGGATAAAAGAAAGCAATTTCTTGAAACTTATAAATTAAATGAAATAAAAAGTGGTAGTTGTTTAACAGACGTAACAGATATTATTAAATCAAGGGAACAAAGTGATGAATTATTAATATCTACATGGACCTGCGGGCTTTTTAAGTATAATTTAAAGAGCAGAACAGTTTCAAAATATGAAGATAAGATATTAGATTCTCATAACGATAATCTTAGAATTCATATCAGAAAATTAAGTTATACACGAGATAGTACTTTACTTATAGCATCTAGTCATGGATTATTTTATAAAAGGTATCATGATAAACAAGCAACTTCAATTAGACCATCAGGAAATACATATTCTTTAGTAAATCCTAATTATTTTTATGCAGTAGCTGAAAATATTGATGGAATCATCTGGGCAGCATCGGCTAATGGTATTTTAAAAATTAATCCTGAATCATTTAACTATAAGTTTATAAAAATTTCAGAGATTAATCCTGAATTGAAATTAAGGCTTAGTGACAATATTATAGATTTATCAATTGCTGAGAATGGAGATATTTATTTTTTAAGGGGTAATGGGCATGAAAGCCAAAATTACGGACTTACAAAATACAGTTATTTGTCTAGAAAATTTGAAACTATTGAATTTGGGGAAGGAAAAATGAAAGATTATCCTTTTCCAAAGTATGCCTCTAAAATTAAAGTAATAAATAATAAATATTTATTTATAACGTCAACAAGAGGCTTAACAATTATTGATGCAAATAATTTTGAGGCTTATTATGTATTAAATTCATTTCATAAACTAGTAGCGGATAATTGCAACAAAATTATTATAGATAATTTTAAAAATGTTTGGATTTCTTCAAATGAAGGTGTCTCATGCATAAATCTCGAAAATAATATAGTAAAGTCATTTTCTCAAAAAGAAGGTTTACCTAATATTGAAGTTTCATGTATTTCTTATATTGATAGTTCTTATATAAGTGTAGGATTTAATTCAGATTGGTTTGTATTATTAAATACTTCTAAAGTATTTGCAAAACAAAGAAATAAAAAACCTATAAAGTTTTCTTCCTTTAAATCAAATGCAGAATTTAGAGAGTTAAATGATTCAATTATTTTAGAACGAAACTGCAATTATCTTTCTTTTAATTTTAGTCCGTTAAATTTTCTTCCGGAAAAAGAAAATACATTTCAAGTAGAAATCAAAGACAGTGAAGGAAAGTCTGCATACGTGACATCTATTAACGAAATATCTTTAAGTAACATTAAACCTGGGGTACAGAAAATTACAGTGTATGATAATTGGGGAAATGTTGGTGAAATTACAATTTATAAATCACCATATTTTTATCAAAAAAATTCTTTTAAGGTTATTTCTTTAATAGTCTTAATTACTATAATTATATTCATAGTTTTAAGAATTCAGAAACAACAATTATTAAAATCAGAAAAGTCAAAAACAATGCAATATATGCTTTCGGAATTTGAAATGAAAGCCCTAAGAGCTCAGATAAACACCCATTTTATTTATAATGCATTAAATGGAATAAATCGTTTTATCTATGAGAAAATGCCCGATAAAGCATCCAGTTATTTATCAAAATTTGCAAATCTACTTCGAATTACTGTTGAACATACAAGAAATTCGTGGGTAGATATGGAGCAAGAGCTTAATGCCATACAGCTTTATGTGGATTTAGAATCTTTAAATCAAGAAGACCCAATAAATTTTAGTATCCAAGTATCGCCTGAAATAGACATATCAACTACTTTAATTCCTCCAATGTTATTGCAACCATTAGTAGAAAATGCTTTTAAACATTCGAGTTGGCTTAATTCAAAGGAATTTAAACTAGGAATATTTATAGATTTAACTGAAAGTAAATTGTCTATCTCAATCATAGATAATGGGCCAAGTCTAAATAGAAAATTGATAAATAAGAATGAAGGGTTATCATTGGCAACAAAAATTATTAATGAGCGACTTTTGATATTGGAGCATCAAGAAAAAACACACTCCTCATTCGAAGTTTTTCAAAAAGATACTATTTTTGGATTATCAACAATATCTACATTAATTATTTCCACTAAAAAAGGCGTTTTAAATGAATAAAAATTTGTTGTTATTTAATTTATTGATAATATTATCAATAAAGGCAATTTCTCAAAATGAGAAAGATTCTTTGGAGCGTTCATTTCGAAATATCCAATATAGCGACACACAAAGAATTAAAGCAGGTCATTCGCTAGCAAAGAAGTTTTACCTGCCCAATAAGCCAGATAGCGCAATTATTCTCTTAGACCAAATTCTTGCTTTTACAAATAGCAAGAAACTTAGAAAGTGGTCAATCAATTCATACGGCACCAAAGGGATTGCATTTTTGTATAAAGGGAATTTAAATGAAGCAAAGACAAACTTCGAACAATGTATTGCTCTTTCGAAAGAATTTAAAGATACTGCCGCATTGAACAGAGGTTATGGAAATTTAGCCAGTATTCATTATAAATTGGGAAATTATCAATTATCACTTAATTATTATCATTTAGTTTTAGCCTATCAGAAAAAAAATAATATGGAGTCTGAGGTTTGTAAGACATTGAATAATATAAGTAACGTTTATTCTGATTTGGGACTTATAAATTTAACTAAAGAAAACTTATTAGAAGTGAAAAATATAAGAGAGAAATTGAATGATACTCTTAATTTACCGCATACTTATATAAATTTGGGGAATGTGCTTAGCGACCAAAATAAAGTAGACTCAAGTATTTATTTCTTTAAGTTGGCTGAGAATATTTCTAAGAAAAATGGACAATTGAATCTTTTGGCTTTGGTTTATTTTAACTTAGGAGAAATTCAAGCTAAAACCAAGAATTATGAAGAATCTAATAAATATTTTAAACAAAGTTTAGCATTAAGAGAAGAGCTTAAAGATGAAATTGGAATTGTAAGCTCAAAGTATGGCTTAGCATGCAATATTTTTGAAAATGGCCGAACAAGTGAAGCAAAGGATTTAATGGAACCACTTTTTGCTACAATACAGGAAATTGGAGACGCTAAGTTGATTATTTCAATAGCCCATAACTTATATGAATGTTATAAAGCAGAGGGGAATTCAAAGAAAGCATTATATTATTATGAAGTGTCTAACAAGAATAAAGAAATAATTAATAAAGAGGAACAAAATAAAACTGTTCAGCAGCAAAAAATGCAATTTGAATTCCAATTAAAGGAACAAAAATTAATTAAAGAGCAACAAATTAGAAATCTGCAAGCTGCTAAGAAGATTGACGAGAAAATTACACAAAGAAACTTTGCATTACTATTTGGTTTTCTTGTTATTGCTTTGGCTTCACTTTATATTTTCCAACGAAATAAATTGCGAAAGCAAAAAGAAAATTCACTTAAATACTTGCTTTCAGATTTTGAAATGAAAGCGCTGCGTTCCCAAATTAATACCCATTTTATTTATAATGCATTAAATGGAATTAATCGTTTTATTTATGAGAAAATGCCAGATAAAGCAGCTAGTTATTTATCAAAATTTGCAAATTTATTAAGAATTACCGTAGAGCACACCAGAAACTCTTGGGTAGAAATGGATCAAGAATTAATAGCTATTCAGTTGTATGTTGAATTAGAATCTTTAAACCAACAAGAACCAATAAATTTTACTATTGAAGTATCACCAGAAATTGACGCAACTAAAACACTCGTGCCCCCAATGTTGTTGCAACCATTAGTGGAGAATGCCTTTAAGCATTCTGCTTGGATGAATTCTCCTTCATTTAAATTGGGGCTATTTATTAACTTAGATAACGGTAATTTATCTATATCTGTAGTTGATAATGGGCCAAGTATTTTGGAAAAAGATATTCCAATTAAAAATGAAGGTTTGTCTCTAGCTACAAAGAATATTAAAGAGCGACTTTTAATATTAAATAAGCAGGAAAAATCTATATCAACAATAGAATTAGTGCAAGAAAATACTATATTTGGTTTATCAACAATTTCCAGATTAATAATTCCGTACAAATATGAGTAATGCACAAAGTAAAGGAAAAATCACTTGTTTAATTATTGACGATAATGTTAATAGCAGAAATCTTGTTCGGCTAATGCTTGAAAATGATTTTCCTCATCTTGATTTATCTCATGAAGCGACTTCTTGCGCAGAAGCAGTGAAATTAAATAATCAATTAAAACCGGAATTAGTTTTTTTAGATGTGGATTTAGGCGACGGAAGTGGATTCGAATTTCTCGAACTAACGCAGCATAAAGATTTTAAGCTAGTTTTTATTAGTGCATTTGATAGCTTCGCTGTGAAGGCGTTTAAAGTGAATGCGGTAGATTATATCCTTAAACCATTTGAAAAGAATGATTTAATTAATGCTGTGCATAAATCATTAAATCATCCCTATTATACAGATATGAAGAATAGCATACGCATGCTGGTAGAATCAATTAATGGTGAAACAAACAGATTGGCGCTCCCTTTACAACATGGTTTCGAGTTTTTTAATGTGAATGATTTAATTTATTGCACTTCTGAAGGAAACTATACCACATTTTATTTTAAGAATCACAAATCAGTAACTGTATCTAAGACTTTAAAAACCTATGAAGAGATATTGGAGCGCAAAGGATTTGTTAGGATTCACGCTTCATCCTTAATTAACTTAAGGGAGCTAAAAACCTATCATAGGGGAAATGGTGGATACGTAGTTATGACCGATGGTACAAAATTAGAGGTGTCAAAATCTAGAAAAGAAGATTTTCTTGTAAGGCTTAATTTTTCACAATACGAAAAGTTATAATAAAAAATATCAAAACAAACTCAATTGTTTTTCTTTTAATTTAAATGATTTGCGGTGCAATTCACAAATTCCGTGTTTTTCCATTAATATTCGGTGTTCTAATGTGCCGTAACCTTTATTTTTTTTCCAATTATAATACGGATATTTTAGGTTAATTTCACGCATGTAATTATCTCGGGTTGTTTTTGCTAGAATTGATGCAGCTGCTATAGAAGTATATTTTCCATCACCTTTAACAATTGTTGTATGAGGAATACTCGGATAAGGTTTAAATCGGTTTCCATCAATAATTAAATGTTTGGGAATTAATTTTAATTCACCTATTGCTCGATGCATTGCTAAATAAGTTGCTTGCAAAATGTTTATAGAATCTATTTCTTCTGCCGAAGCCCAACCAATTGACCATGCAAGGGCTTCTTTTTTAATTATAATAGAAAGTTCTTCTCTTGATTTTTCATTTACTTGTTTCGAATCATTTAATAATGGATGATAAAAATCAATTGGTAAAATTACAGCGGCAGCCACTACAGGTCCTGCCAAACAGCCTCTGCCAGCCTCATCAACTCCTGCTTCAACAATGTCTTTATTTAAATAATTTAATAACATGGGGCTAATTAATAGTTAATAATTAACAATTAATAATTATTGCTTCATAATAAAATAATCTTTGGATTATTAAAGTAAATTTTTTTCATTATTCATTATTCATTATTCATTATTCATTATTCATTATTCATTATTCATTATTCATTATTCATTATTCATTATTCATTATTCATTATTCATTATTTATTATTTATTATTCATTATTCATTATTCATTATTCATTATTCATTATTCATTATTCATTATTCATTATTCATTATTCATTATTCATTATTCATTATTCATTATTCATTATTCAT
>Ga0247840_10011380_pt1 | contig 10864 bp, 8 predicted proteins | sample LaCruzMarch2015__FD_192404 | JGI IMG/M metagenome (GOLD analysis project Ga0247840, IMG submission 192404) | Freshwater microbial communities from meromictic Lake La Cruz, Castile-La Mancha, Spain - LaCruzMarch2015_17m | ecosystem: Environmental > Aquatic > Freshwater > Lake | place: Spain...
CGGTGAGGTAGACATCCTTATTTTTGATAAAACAGGGACCCTTACAAAAGGCAACAGGATGGCCTATGAGCTCATACCAAGCCTTGGTGTAACAGAAGAGGAGTTTCATAAAGCATGCTACTATTGCTGTTTGGAAGATCATACTCCTGAAGGGAGAAGTATCCTGGAACTTCTTAAAAAGAAGGCCCCCCACTGCATACAGAAAGCACCGCCCTTAAGCACATTTGTTCATTTCAGCGCCTATACAAGACTCTCCGGTATGGATATAGGCACGACATCGCTTCGCAAAGGAGCTGTCGATGCAATAGAAGCTTTTGTAAAACAAAAAATATCGGGTGATCTTTTCTACTCTATAACGCGTATTTGTGAAAGAGGAGGAACTCCTCTTCTTGTATCTAGTGAGACTAAAATATTGGGTGTGATCTTTTTAAAAGACACGCTAAAGAAGGGTCTGTCTGAGAAGTTCGCCAAGATACGAAAAATGGGCATAAAAACACTTCTAGTGACGGGAGATAATCCCATCACAGCAGGGGCGATCGCTGGAGAATCTGAAATCGATAAATTTGAGGCCCACGTATCGCCAGAAGACAAACAGAGACTCATGAAAGAGCGGCAAAGCCAGGGGCTTGTGCTTGGAATGACGGGCGATGGAGTCAATGACGTTCTAGCGCTTACGCAAGCAGATCTTGCGATCGCCATGCATGAGGGCTCGCAAGCTGCCAAAGAAGCTGCTAACATGATCGATCTAGATTCTAACCCATCCAAGCTCTATGAAATCGTACAGATCGGCAAGCAGACAGTGATGACAAGAGGCGCTCTTACGACCTTTAGCATAGCAACCGATGTGTCAAAATATTTTATCATCCTTCCAGCGATTCTAACAGCGAGATTTCCTCTTTTAGCTCCCCTTAACATTCTGCAGCTCTCCTCCCCTGATAATGCAATTATTAGCGCTGTAATTTTCAATGCTCTCATCTTAGTAGCGCTGATTCCACTCGCTTATAAAGGGGTGAAATTTGTGCCGAGCACAACAGCGCATATCTTGCACCGCAATCTAAATATCTATGGAGTCGGAGGCATCATTTTCCCCTTCTTTGGGATTAAGCTAATCGACACCGTACTTGTTCTGATAGGAAGGTTTTAATATGAAAAAAGTAAGCCACATTCTTATAAGCGCAAGCACCCTTTTGATCCTATTCACTCTTATTTTTGGTCTTATCTATCCTATAGCTATAAGAGGGCTTGGCTTTGCATTTTTTCCTGATGAAGCAGATGGCAGCCTTATAAAAAATAGATCGGGAGAAATCATAGGCTCGTCCCTTATCGGACAGAATTTCTCTGAAGATAAATACTTTCAGCCAAGACCCTCTCATGCAGGATCTTCCGGATATGATGGGGTAGCCTCCGATTCTAGCTACCTCGGCCCCACATCGAAAGAACTTGTAAATAGAATTGGTGAGCGCACATCAAGCTATAGAAAAACGAATTCCATTCCTTCTTCTATTACAGTACCTGCAGATGCTGTTATGAGCTCAGCAAGTGGGCTTGATCCTCACATAAGCATAGCTAATGCAAGACTCCAAATGATGCGAGTAGCAAGAGCTCGGGGTCTTTCTAAAAACCAGATCATGAGCTTACTTGATAAGCATACAGAAAAATCGTGGGTTAGCTCAGATTCCTACATAAATGTCCTTGAGATCAACTTAGAGCTCGATAAGAGCTCGTCCAGGGAGTAAGGAATTAAACGAAGGCATGTATTGGATTGCCTTTTTAACTTTTATGACATAGCTGATGAATGCTATCTAAAACGTTTTTCATTGCTGCAATATTTTTACCTGAACCAAAGTCATAAAGCCTACGTCCTTGATCTTCATTCAACGCTCTATCCTCTTCTCTCAAAGCTTGGAATCGATCCCATAGATAAACTTCTTTCCTGCACATAGATCTCCGACCTGCGCGAACTTCAGTAAGCGTATGCTCTGCTGAAGAAAGCTCTCTTTTTGTTTGAATCTCAAAAGCCAGAGAACTCGATGCTACTTTATTTGTCAAAATAAGCCCCCAAATGATGTTTTGAGGACGTATTTTGACATGCTGATTCTATGATTTCAAATTGAAAGTTCGTGTAAGAAGACTTGACTCAAAGCGACACATGTTCGCGTATAGTCAGTGTAAGCATTAGATTGAGCCCAATCAGGTAAATCAACGAGATTTGTGATAGGGTGAACTCGTCTTTCATACGCTTTGAGTCCCTCATAAAATCTTGTGATTTGAGCTTCTGAATAGGTACGGCTCTCTACGATAGCTCGTATAGCATCCGGAGTCCTAGGTGCAGGCATGGAAGATACTTTAAACCATGTCTCAAAAACATTTCTCTGACTCTCTGTTAACATACCAGAAACAGTGTGAAAAAGTCCCTGCTTGACATACTCGTAAGAAGAAAATGCATTCTCTGCTGCCCAAGTCTGTGATGCAGCTACAGGATTTAGACCTTGTGCTATGGCTACATCTCTTACGTGAGCATAAAAGTTCGCTAAAATGGGTGCGGGAAGTTCTAGCTGATCGACAAATTCTCTAAGGGCAACCGGGCTCGATCTGTCTGCTTCTGAAATCCTAAAAAGATCATTTTTAAGACAAGAAAAGATATCCATCAGAATAGCGTTGGTATCCCTAACTTCTTCCTGCCCAAAAAGAGGTAAAGCCATATCTGCATCAGTAGGAGATGCCATACGAGGGATACTAGGCTGTGTGCAGGGAACTGGCATGGGAGGAGAAAATCCATCCTCATCAGCCGCAGATCTCGGAGATAGCTGAGCTAGCTCTTGAGAAAAACTACCTGGGAGAGGTAGTTGAAATCTTTCATGTCTAAAATCTCTAGGATGATCCCTGCGAAGAGGTATTGAAGCTATGCGAAGAGGTATTAGAGGTATTGCTCGAAAAACATTGGGAGATGGAAGCAATATCGTGTTTGCGACAGAAGATGTAGCAAGTATCTGATCTACAGATTCCTGCACAATATCAATATACCAATAAATATCAATGGAGGAAGTTGTAGGAGATAGCCGTCCTTGTGCGATATAGGCAGAAATTTGCCTGTTAACTGCAGCACGAATGTACTCATCAAATAAAGCTTTAGCTTCAGGGGTAATAGCCGAGGGTGACCTTGCATCGGCAACAAACATTTCACGATACTGAGTAAATAGTGCACGATCTTCAGGGCTGAGATTCGCAATATGCCGATCAAATAATGCATCAGGGGCAGGCTTACATTGTCGTTCTAATCGAGCCCCAGTTATATACTGTGATAATTGTTCAACAGGATCAGGAGATCGAGGAGCTTGCTGTGATGCCCCAGCTTCACAATTTCCCAAACCAAATAGCACTCCACGAGAAAACTGGGGTACGCCGGGTAAAACGGGCAATGCAGATGAGCTGTCAAAATGCGCACTTGGAGGACGATAAACAGTGTCATATTCATCCACTTTACTATCTTCTTCTTCGGTCAGTTCTCTTGAAGCTCGTCCCATTTGTGTATGTGGGAAACTGCGAGGATCTACAGGTGCAGGGAAAAAATTGGGATCGGCATCGATTAAATCTCTAAGGACTTTTGCCTTCACTTTATAATATTCTCCTGATCCTTTGGGTATTTCTGAGGGACGGTATTTAGGATTATTAGCATATTCCTCAAGAGTTTCTTTGATCTCGGCTGGGAGATCATTATAAGCTCTGTCGATTGTCTCTCTTTCTACAGGTGTTGGCTGTCTGCAAAACCTGGTTGCCATTTGTGCTACACTTACATTTGAAGAGTCTTTGTATTTGTCCTGAATCAGATGGTGCACAATCGGTAAAAGAGCCCTTTGGTAGTTATAAATATCTAAGTGTAGGAAAAATTTGGGAATGTGCACGATCATACTTGCAGTAATTAGACCTTTTTCTTCAAAAGCCCCCCTTAGCTGCAAATATTTTGTACGGGCCGTTTCCAATTTAAGAGCTAAAAATCTGTCTAAAACAGGCGCATTGATCTCGTTTGACAAATCCTTGAGTTTTTGCACTATCAGCAGAAAATCAGCATCAATTTTCTCTATGAGGTGTTTTACTAAGCGCGAGCCATCATTATCCTTATCGAAAGAGCTTAACTTTTCAAGGTTCCCACTGATTTGAGAAGATATTTTCTTTATTTCATTAAAATCTTCAGCTTGGTTTAACTCAGTTTCAAACCTCTTTAATAGTTGCTCAAGCAAATCCTGTACTAATACCGCATCAGTCGGTCTAGCTGCATGAGCCTCTTCTATTCGACTTTTGATTTGATCAAGAGATGTAAAAATACTATCAAGTGTTATAAAAGATGCCTTTGAGATGTTGTCATAAATCTCGTCTACTTTTTTAGACGTTTCATCCAAAGTAAGTAAACAGCTCAAACGAGTTGAAGCAACAGGTTCTGAAGGAGGAGCAGCAGCTTCTTCTCTAAATCTTTTTTTATTTATAGGTGTGCCCATAATATACCAAATAGGGTTATAGAAATAATTTCGTTGAATTATTTTAGCATAGATTCGAGTTTATATTCAGTAGATAAAATAAAACTAAAAACAAAAAAATATTTATAATAAATTTAATATTACAGACTGTGATCTTGAGTGCTAAGGCCATGGTAATTGAAAGAAAAAGAGAAGCTTCACTGAATTGCCAAGAATTCGTTATACTGACTGCAGTTGTGTATGAGGCTCCTATCATTTTTGAAAGAACCTCATTCGTTCCTATTCAGGAAACAACGATCATAGTAATTAAATAAAAAAAGGAATACAAATGGCATCTCCAGTTAAAGGGTCCCCTGTAACACCAATTCCAGTAGATAGAACAGATTATCATGTTAGCAGTAGACTGAGGGCTCATGAAGAATCGGCTCGGGAATATACCATAGCCACAGATGAGTTAGTTTCTGATTGTGATCTTACGGCTTTGATTGCTAAAGTTGAGGCTATTGTACAAAGTAAGCTCCCAGATCTCGAAATCCGAGAACAAATCCTAGTTGCATTTAGAGAAGTCCCAAAAGGAGGGCTATTCAACTCTATCTCCAATTGGATAAAGCCAGGACTTCCCCCTACGGAGGTGATACTTCCCAAACTACTTGCAATCAGAGAACGAGTTTTAAAAGCTTGGTAGCTCACCAAAAAATTAGAGGTTCTTCAAAAATCTAAAGATGGGGTGGCTTACTTTGTAAGCACCCTCTCAAATAAAAACTAATTACTTTAAGCGACTTGCAGGATTGTTTTCAAAAATTCCTTCACCTTAAAACCTACAGAAATCGGCTGTTTCTTGCAGATAACATCTAAAAGTTCTAGAATAAACATTTTTCCCGAGCTTTAACCATTTAAGAAAAGACAAGATCATGACAATCCAGCCTGAATACCATTCCCATGAAGAGTTCCGCAATAGATTCCTGAAACTCTCAGAAATTGAAGCCCTTGGCATCAATCCTTACCCACCGAAATTTACCCCTTCTGCAACAGCTGGCGAGCTTGCAAAGCAGTATGAAGGCAAAGAGCTCGGTCATAGCGAAGAGGCCGGCAATGGATCAACTCCTACAGCTACAGTCGCTGGCCGCCTTGTCCTTTTCCGTGCAATGGGTAAAAATGCTTTCGGTCACATCCAAGATGAGTCTGGACGTATCCAGATTATGTTCAACAGAGACCTCACAAAAGTAGAGGGCCTGGCTGAAGGTGGTGAAGTCACTCACATCAAATTCATCGAAAAAAAGATCGACCTCGGTGATATCATCGGCGTCGAAGGCAATCTCTTTTACACACAGAAAGGCGAGCTTACTCTTTTTGCAAAAAAGGTAACCCTTCTTTGCAAAACGCTCCTTCCCCTTCCTGATAAACATGCAGGCCTAGCTGACAAAGGTGTGCGCTATAGAAAGCGCTGGCTGGATCTTATTTCTAATCCCGATGCTATGAGCATGCTAATCAAGCGATCAAACATCGTACGCATGATCCGTGAGTACTTTGAGAAACATGGTTTCATGGAAGTAGAAACACCTGTTCTGCAGAACGTTTATGGTGGAGCACAAGCAAGACCTTTCACAACACATTTGAATGCACTCGACCAAGAGATGTTCTTAAGAATTTCTCTTGAGATCCCTCTAAAAAAACTGATCATCGGCGGACTTAGCAAAGTGTATGAGATGGGTAAAGTATTCCGCAATGAGGGCCTTGACAAGACGCACAACCCTGAGTTCACAGAACTCGAGGTCTATGCAGCTTATTGGGACTACAATGACATGATGGTCTTTACAGAGAACCTCTTCCAAGAAGTGGCTATGAAACTGCATGGAACAACAAAACTCACTTTTAAAAGCGAAGAGAGTGATGAGGAAGTTACCATCGACATCAAAGCCCCTTGGAAGAGAATCAGCATGAAAGACAGTATCAAGCTGTATGGCAAACTCGATGTGGACACTTTATCAGATGAAAAGATGAGAGAAATCCTAAAAGATCGCAGCGTAGACCCTAAAAAATACGCCAAAGCGCCTCGTGGCAACTTGATAGCTCTACTCTTCGAAGAGTTTGTAGAAGAGCATCTCATCGAGCCTCATCACATCATCGACCATCCGATTGAAACAACACCTCTTTGTAAATTACATAGAGATCCAGTTCTTCGAAAAGAGAAGTTCGTAGAGAGATTTGAAACATTCATTCTCGGCAAAGAGTTCTGCAACTCCTACACAGAACTGAATGACCCTGTCCTCCAAAGAGAGCTGCTTGAAAACCAAGCAAAACAAAAGGAAGCGGGCGATGAAGAAGCTAATCCCCTCGATGAAGAATTCATCGAAGCGATCTGCCAAGGTCTTCCACCGACCGGTGGTATGGGTATGGGAGTCGATAGATTTGTGATGCTCCTAACAGGTGCACACTCCATCCGTGACGTGCTCTACTTCCCGATCATGAAGCCAGAAGATAACTAATAATTCCTCTTAGGGTCGCTGTCAAAGCGACCCTACCGTTTACCTTTTCACTTGTTCTAACAAACTCTCAACAAAGCGCTCACCTTGCAGAGTAAGTTTTATGGCATTACCTTCTGTCTTTACGATGAAATTGGTTTGAGCAAGCATCCTGACGATGTTGTCGACACTCTTATCATTTTGACTCATAGACTTACCGACAGCATAGCGATCTACATCAGCGTAGGTGTCGCCAAGCCTTTGGGCTAGTTCAAAGAGTTTTACAAGAAAAAGCTCATCTTTCGTAATGCTTTTATGGGACATCTCTATTTCCTTTGTTTTTTTAAACGGGCCCCGCTTGGGGTATCATCAATGATATAACCACGAGATAGAATAAGATCTCTGTAGTGGTCAGCCTCTTTCCAATTTTTTTCTTCTCTTGCTTTCTGTCTTTTCTGCAGTGCCTCAGTAAGGTCCTGAGGAATCTCCTCTTCTTTCACAGTAAGAGGAATTACATTGAGCACTTTATCAAGAAGAGACAGCATATCAATCACAGCGTTAGCTTCCTTTGTAGAAACCTTACCTGCATCGCATAGTATGTTGATTTCTCGCACGGCTTCGAATAAAGCAGCAAGAGCTACTGATATATTAAGATCATCGCCCATAGCGGCTTTAAACGCAGAAAATAGCTTATCAAGCACCGGCTGTACATGTCCTTGAGATACTTCTTCGTGAATGGAGCGAAGTCTTTGAACAAAAGCATCCAGTCTTTCTAAAGAGTTTCTTGCTGCATCAAGAACCTGCATGGTGAAGTTCAGCTGCATACGGTAGTGCGTTTGCAGAAGTGCATAACGCACTTCTTTACCTGAGTAGCCCTTATTAAGAAGATCTCTTAGTGTGTAAAAGTTCCCAAGGCTCTTAGACATCTTCTTGTGATCGACAAGAAGATGTTCTGCATGAAGCCAATGCTTTACAAAGTGCTTTTCTGAGTAGGCCTCGCACTGCGCGATCTCATTTTCATGGTGTGGGAACATGTTATCTACCCCACCGACATGTATGTCGATGGTCTCTCCTAAAAGACGCATAGCCATCGCAGAACATTCGATATGCCAGCCGGGACGTCCTCTACCAAAAGGGCTTTCCCAAAAGATCTGACCATCTCTATCTGGTTCATATGACTTCCACAGTACGAAGTCACAAGCATGCTCTTTATCGTAATCATCCGCAGCGATCCTATCGGAGGCGCCGGCTTCAAGTTCGTCTAGATGAAGATGGGAGAGTCTTCCATAGGAAGGGAAATGTTTGATCGAGAAATAAATACTCTTCTCGGATCCTACATAAGCCACTCCCTTTTGTACAAGCTTTTCAATGATATGGATCATATCAGGGATATAGTCTGTCGCTGCTGGGTAGTGCTCTGCTCTTTCGATGCCAAGGGTATCGAGATCTTCAAAAAATGCTTTAGTAAAAGGAGCAGTGAATTCTTTTAGCGTTACCCCTTTCTCGATAGATCCTTTCAGGGTTTTGTCATCTAAATCGGTAAGGTTCATCACCTGGTTCACCTTCATACCGAAGAATTTGATAGTTCTTCTTAATATGTCTTCAAAAACATACGTTCTGAAATTTCCAATGTGTGCGAAGTTGTAAACCGTCGGACCACACGTATACATAAGTATGGTATGCCCATTGAGAGGAGCTACCTGCTCGAGAGCTCGTGATTCCGTATTAAAAAGCGTTAAATGTGAGTTATTATTATGCATTGTTCCCTGATAAATATTTTTCATCTAGAAGACGATAGTCTGTCTTGCCAACACCCGTCAAGGGGATCTCTCCAATTGGGCGTACTTCTGAGATTTTTATGATCCGTCCCCAGCCAGCGTCTTTTAAAAAGGCATTGATTTCCTCTCTTGATGAGGAAAATGTCGTAAAAAGGACGAGCTCGGGTTTTTCTGATTCTTTCTCTTTGATACAAAGAGCTAAGGGTGATCCCGTCTTTTCTTTACAAAGAAGCTGCTTGTCTTTAGCAAAAAGCAAGATTTCTTCTTCAAGCCCTCCAAGGCTTACCATTTCACCACCGACTTTCATAAAGCGTTTTAATCTGTCTGTGAGGTAAAGATTACCGGTTTCATCAAGATATCCCATATCGCCAGAGAGGTACCATCGTTCATTATTCATCTCAATGAAAGGAAAAGAAGTATTTTCCCCTATATAACCAGAAAATACATTGGCCCCTTTGATACAAATCTCTCCCTCTTCACCATAGGATAGTCTTTCCTTAGTGTCTGGCTGGACAGTACATAGCTCGATGCCAGGAAGAGGCTTTCCCACACCCCTTAGAGGTTCATTCATCCTGCATAATGTAACTACAGGTGAACACTCCGTAATACCATATCCTTCTAAATATTTCGTGTGAGGCAGATTAAGCGCGATATACTCAGCAATCTCTACAGGTGCTCTTTCAGCTCCTGCAACAACTAGCCTTAAGCTCTTTAAGGAAATTGGATCCGATATGGAAAAAAGTGCTTTAATAAAGCTCGGTGCAGAACAAAAGATGGTAGGCTTTGCTTTTTTTATGTCCTCTGCCATGCCGTGGCTATTATTAGGATCGGGAGCATAGTACGCTTTAAGTCCAGAAAGTAGTGGCATAAGTCCAGTAATAGAAAATCCAAAAGAGTGGAACGGTGGAAGCACCCCATATAAGCAGTCCCTGCGTTTAAAATTGACACAAGCGATAGAGGCTCTCTGATCAAAAAGAATATTCTCATGAGACAGAGGTACAGCTTTTGGAAGAGATTCTGTACCACTAGTAAATAAGATAACGGCAGGTGATGAAGATGGCGCCATCTCTATCCCAAGTCTATTTAAAAGGGCCGGCGCCTTTTTAAAGCTTATCAGCAGGCTCTTGAGCTTATCAAAAAATGTGATGCTATGGCGGATATCTTCTAGATATTTCATCTTCGTCTCTATCTTGCCAAGAGCTCTTAGTTCAATCCGATCTAAGAAAAGGCGAGAGGTAAGAACGCAAGAGAGTTTAGAAACATCTGAGGCATGATCAAGTCCCCTAACACCTGCAGTCCAATTGAGCATGACAGGTACCTTTTTAGAGAGGAGTACCGCTAAGATCGTGATATAAGCTCCGAGCGATGAGGGTAACATAATTCCAATGCGCTCACCTGGCATCTCTGCAATTTTCCCACTTAGAGCAAGCACAGCAATTTTCATTTTTTTATAACTGATAACACCGCTCATGCCATCCGCTGCGGCATTAGAGCTTCCCATTCTATCGCATGTTCTTAAAAATGCTTCTTGGATCGTGCTGCCTTGCGGAGGAAGGGGGCGCTTCCTTAAAGGGTCTTTGGGCCATGCGAATTTTTTCTCATTTTGAATAACCCTCTTCTCCGACCTTCTTTTAAGACCTGAGGCTGCTAAAAGCACATCTTCTACAGTCTGTAGATCTCCTGGCACCAAATCAATGACATCGAATTTTCGATCGAGAAAAATATGAAGGCCAGCGATATCAAGTGAGTCCAGTCCAAGATCGGATGAAAGATCCGATTTCCGATGAATTTTAGACTCATCGATTTTAGCAAGAGTAGATAATTCTTTCTTAATGGCCTTTTCAATTTCAAAAGAGATGGTTACATCTCTGTCCTCATCTACACTATCCCCTGAGGACAAAGCATTTGTCATTGGAGGAAAGTCTTCTTTCCAAGAGGTATAAGAAACTAAAGAAAGAGGTTCCGCACCAGGCTCTGGATACTTATTATACCACTCTTCTAAGTACTTATTAAAAATGAGTCGTGTGGACGCTATGGGTAGATCAATCGGTGCCTGCTGTATTTCAATGAGTACCTTTCGTTTAGGCAGAAAAAATATTCCATTTTTTAAAAGCTTAGAAAAATTTCCGACAAGCGTTGCACCGAAATTAGG
>Ga0247840_10011382_pt1 | contig 10863 bp, 8 predicted proteins | sample LaCruzMarch2015__FD_192404 | JGI IMG/M metagenome (GOLD analysis project Ga0247840, IMG submission 192404) | Freshwater microbial communities from meromictic Lake La Cruz, Castile-La Mancha, Spain - LaCruzMarch2015_17m | ecosystem: Environmental > Aquatic > Freshwater > Lake | place: Spain...
TCAACAAAACCATACAGATCTGCAGGAACATAAAAATTGATCAACCCTCTGTTCCGTAGCGAGTTGTCCCTTTTAAATCCAGAGAGTGTGATCACTGAGCACCCCTTCTTTTTAGCAGCATCTGCCGCACGAATAATGTTTTCAGATTGTCCTGAACTACTGATCGCAATCAATACATCTCCTTCTTCTGCCCAGAGGTCAACCAGAACTTCAAATGCTGCTGCATAACTCAGATCATTTGATAAAGCACTGAGAAGCGGGGCTTCATTAAATACGAGCGATCGCACTCCCACCGCTTTGCACAGATCATTCTGCATGTGACTGGCAATTGCAGCACTCCCCCCGTTACCGATAACGATAATTTTCCTTCCATCGGATTTTTTTGATAGGATTGTCGATGTTGCGCGTTCCATTCCTTCCTCAAGTGACATTCTCTCACCAGTGGCTGCTGTCACTTCAATAAGGGAGAGCAGACGGCTTAATTCCTGAGAATATGCCGAAAATGTTTGTACAATCACGTTTACTCCTCGGATTATAGTATGAATAATTATTTCATGAGAGTGGTTATATGTTTATATAATGGCACAGGTTCGATCGATGTCCTGTGCCCTACGGTAGCTACTGCCTGACTTGCGACTGCATTCGCAATAAAACCAATAACGTCTTTTGGTGCATTCTGGAATGCACAGAGCGAACTGATCGAGATGACCGCATCTCCGGCACCCATCCTGTCAAGTACCTGGGTTGCAAATGCCGGGGTCTCCACAAATCCGTCATGAACGTCATAATATATATTCCCAAATCTTCCCATTGTTATCAGGATCCGGGGACAGGAGATCTTTCTGGAGACATGTGCAATACTCTCTTTGATACCGCAATGTCGATCCCGTTCTTCCAGATTAAGCTCGGAGCCGTTCAGCGAGATAAAATCCGCCTTTGAATACTTTGAGATCACATTGAATCCCCGGTTGCCTGCATTTGACTGCGTATTCACTGCTAAAAATTTTGCGTTGTCGCAGATCGTTTTTATGAGATCTTTCGTGAGCATCCCATGACCATAATCGATAACGATCACGATGTCATAGTCCGGAATTTTCTCTTGAAAGATCTCGTTCAATAAGGTCTCCTGTTCCCGGTCAAGTTCGCTATCATTAATCTCATGTAGTTCGAAAAGTTTTTGGGTGAGGTAATTGTCAATGAACCGTCTCTTCACTATTGTCGGAGAACTTCGTTTATACAAAAAGAAAGGATTGATTTTTTTGTTGAGGTTCTCTCTCACAAATGCCTCATCGGTCTCGAACTCTCCGAGCAGGGTGATTATATCAACCGTATGACAAAAATTTGCCAGATGGTTGGCAGCTGCAAGAATCCCTCCGGCAAATTTCTCCTGTGAGAGATATTTGACCGCGATGATCGGATCTTTTGTTGTCATTCCGATCGGTTCACAATAATTGTATTCATCAATGATTGCTTCACCGATCACTAGGACCTTTAATTTTTCCGCGTGTTTCAGGAACTGGAGCACTTCTTCAGAAGAATAACGATTCGAGAACTCTGATAGGAATTCACGGGTCTCCTCCGGAAAGTTGGAAAAATTCTTATTTATTAACTGTGATGAGGAAAAAACGATATCTTCGGTAAATATGAGAGCACCCCCGACAGATTTAATGGCATTCTCTTCGTCAATTATTTTACCGGTAATATCCTTTTTTGCATCCTTGTATTCTGAACCTTTTGCGTAAATGTCCGGCTTTAAAATCTGGATGGTATCCACTGCCGTTGACCATTCATTCATTGCTACATAATCAACGACATCGAGTGCGGCGATTGCTTCCACTCGTAAATCTTCAGGAAATGCAGGTCGATTCGGTCCTTTATTCACATATCGGTCCGGAGTCACCGTTACTACCAGAATATCTCCATGTTTTTTTGCTTGTTCAAAGTACCGAATGTGCCCGATATGAAGCAGATCAAAGACGCCATGACACAAAACAATTTTCTTATTCTCGCGTATTTTATCAAGATGATGTGCAAGATCCTGAAGGGAAAGGATTTTGGGGTTCGTGGTTATCATGAAATCTAACCTCTGCCAAGATAGGAAAACCAGTCTTTTGTTGCAGAAGCAATCGTCTGTTCATCCCAGACCGGTGCATCGCGCCACATGTCAATATTACTAATCATCTGTTTGACGCCCGACTCGAAAGAGACCTTTGGAGACCACCCCAGATCACGTCGGATCTTATGTGTATCGGCAAAGGTGCAGTCGGGTTCACCGGGACGTTTAGGAATATGCATTACTTTGCCACCAAGAAGCTCGACCAAACGGTTCACGGAATACGTTCCACCCGATCCAACATTAAAAATCTCTCCTCTTTTATCCGATTCGGCGGCTTTGATGAACGCGTCAACAACATCAGTCACATAGGTGAAATCCCGGGTTTGTTTCCCGTCACCCACTACCGTGAAAGGTTTTCCCGCAAGTTTTTGGGCAAGGAAGACTCCGAAGACTGCACCATATGCTCCGGACGTACGGGAACGCGGACCGTATACATTGGAGAGGCGGAGAGAGATACACGGAAGGTCATAGGTCTGATTCCAGTGCATACAATATTGTTCCCCGATATATTTTGTCAAGGCATACGGGTACATCGGTTTTATCGGGGCAGTTTCTGGTGTTGGGAATATATCCGGGAGCCCATAGCATGAATATGAAGCCGCATAGATAAATTTCTCAACCCCTGCTTTTCGCGCTGCTTCTAAAACGGTGATTGTGCCGTTTACGTTAGCATGGTGATACTTGAGAGGTTCTTGGATTGAGGGGACGATATCAGCCAATGCAGCGAGATGAAATATAAATGTGGTATCTTCAAAAGCCCTTGATACTGCGGAAAAATCGGTGATATCAATCGTTTCAACTTTAAGATGTGGCGAGTCTTTAAAATCCTTGATGTTATCCATTCTGCCTGTCGAAAAGTTATCAAGAATCACCACGTGATAACCTTTGATAACAAGAGCCTCGGCAAGATGACTGCCAATAAAACCTGCTCCACCTGTGACAACAACTTTTTTCATCATAGTCCCTCGTTTTCTTTTAATTTAAATTTTAAATCCGATGTCAGTAATTTGATCAATTTTTTTATTTTGTAGATTCGGGTACCCGATGTCCCAAAGCCCCAGCCGTGATTTGAACACGGGACCTGCTGATTACAAGTCAGCCGCTCTGCCAACTAAGCCACTGAGGCGCCATATACTGTAGTCATTGAAACGTAAAAAAGATGGTGCTGATGGCGAATCATTCACGAAAAAATGCCTCTTCATCAAACCCTATGAATAATCGGGAGAATTAATTCGGCTCTCACATGCAGTCCCGAAAACCTCCTTGCCCCGTTGCGACCTGGCGAGGCATCGCACCAACTCTCATTAGGGAATGGATTCCCTCACAATTTGAGGTTTTTTGGCAGCACCCCCATACGATTGTATGACGGGATTCAGATTGCCGTAAATAAAGGTGTGCAGCAGGCAAGCTCAAGTGTGAATAATCTCAGAGCTTGCCGATAAGAAGGTGATGCTAAAATTTAAAATTTCAAAAAAGTCCAAAAACCGTCATCGGTTACGGTACATTCAATGAGATGATGCCCTGTTCAGCAGAACCCCCGGTATACACGAACATGATGCTGCTGTTCTTGATCAGTTGATCATTCGTTAGAGTGTCCCCCACCGCAAAGGAAGACCAGGGTGAGCCAGACCGTAAAAATGAATCGGTTTTATTAGTTCCATTCACAACAATGCGTGTTTCTGAGCGCTGCAGGGTGTCCCCGCCCTCGTGCCGGATGTACGTTATACCGTCAATCCTTGTGATATCTACACTGATGGCAGGAGTTTTTTGCGGGGGCGGGGTGGAGAGGATCAGGACACCGGCAACAGAGAGCCCGAGAACAACAACCGAGATTAAGAGGATTGCGCCGAGTATCTCCGAGACTCCGTCTTCACTCCCCGGTATATTCACGTATATGTCCCGCCGATACCATGAAGGATTGGCGAAAAGGTTGCATTCGATGCGATCACGTTGATGTCGTACTCGTCCCCTGTATAGTAACCATCGATGATAATATAGCTCTCCGTTGTGGTATTACCCGTAACGGTATTGGGTATGCCGGCAGCCATCGCGGTATAATTGAAATAATTCTCCCACATTGTCCGTGCTTTGGGATCCGTGGTAATGATACCAATCCGGATCCACTTGGTGTTCGCAGTTCCTGCAACATAGGGCAGGGCGGCATTACTCTTCAGGGTAGTTTTTATCTGGATAGGACTATTCCCGCCGACAATGCCACGGGAATTCTGGTCAATAACGAGCGCATTGATATTCACAGTTACAATATTTGTTGCCGTATCATTTGAGAATGTGATCTCCGGGGGAAGCTTATACGTCGAATTCCCGTCCGCCTGCGTAACGAAGATCCCCCCGATCTGGTAATAGTAATCCGGAGAGATCCAGTAGTTGTTCTGCGCATGGTATACGATTGAGCCAAGAGGGAGGGTGAGGTTATAAGATGACATATCAGTGAAGTCATACGTGAAATACCCGGTAGCATTGATGATAGAGGTGGGTGTTATTTTTTTGTCAATTACCAGATGAATAGTGTCGGGAGGCACGATAAACGAGTTCAACCCGTATGCCGCATCCATGAGATCAATGGTGTAATTGATGTTTTGTGAAATATTTTGGTATATGGGATAATCTTTAATGGTAAAGACATTGTTTTTCGATACACTGAGTTGGAGTGCTGCATTATTTGAATATTTATAGGCGTCTGCTGGTTGAAAGCACGCACATTCACTTGCTCCTTTTAAAACAGTACATCCACTTGTTAGATTTAGGAGACAATAATTATCGCAATCGGACATACTTGAGAATTTTGTCACTACCCATTTAGTATAAAGCGTCAGTTTGGGAGTGATATTCACCATTGCCACCCAGTTTGTGCCGTTGATTGTTGTGCCAAAGATAGCACCCGATGATAGATCGTTTGCACTAATGCCGGATAAGGTGACATAGATATGGCTTGGTGTATAGTTGATCGTGCGCTGCGGGGGAAAGTTGATTGTCTCGGGGTTGGATGACGATTGGATACGCGATTGCGATGAAATATTCAGATATTCCGTTACTCTCTCGTTGATCGCGATCGTCCCGCTGGATCCCGCCGGGTTGATCATCGGTATGATACTGATCGCACCCGTAGAGTAACTGCCCCCGGTGCCAAGGGTAAATGAATTACTTATCGTTGTGCCCACTTTATTATTGTTAAAAAGAGAGTCCAGTCCAACCTTATAATCGACGAACTGGTCTTTGACGTTATTCATGTGAGCGATCTCGTTGTCACGCCCCTGGGCGGGTACCCCGAACAGCATAAAATTGGAGAACACAATGACAATAATCCCGAAGAGGATCACAAACCCAATCACTTCGGAAAGAGCATCCTCGCCGTGCTTTGCGGGTCTGCGGGTTATTGTCATATTATATCATTCGTTAGGGAATTTTTAATATAAACGTTGTTATCCCGGAAATTGGAGGAGCCCGGCAAATCCCGCGGTATTCAGCGTTCGACAGAATTACCAATACTCCACCCTGCCCATCGCCACGCATAAGTGGTACCAGAGGGAAGGGTACAGGGAGCATGATCCTATACCCGGCAGTCATCTCCTCAATTGCGGTCATAATCACCCTGATCTATGCCTCGTATCTCGATATCAGGGATCGTCGCGTGCCGTTCCGGACATGGTATCCCATGCTCATTGTCGGGATTCCTGCCACCGTGTGGCTGCTCTACGAAACGACCGCAAACCTCAGCCTGGTATTTGGCTACCTCGCACTTATTGCAGGTTTCTTTTATGCGAACTACCTCGATAACAGAGATGATGATGCCCCGTTCAAATTTTATTATCTCGCGGTTGTCCTTATCCTTCCGGCTCTGTCCTGGTTTGTTCTGGTAAAAACTGTCACTATTTCGATCGTCCCCTGGTACGGGATGTTTGCCTGCGTTCTTGCATACATTTCCTACGAGGAATACAAGAAGAAATCTCCAGAAACGACAAAGCAAAAACGGAAAATGCCGCAGGCAACTATCGGTGACGCACTGAACCGCTGGTACTTTGTGCTGGTCATCGTCATCTTTGCCATCGCATCGTTCTTCATGATGTCCGGAGGCGGTTGGGGGTGGTCGGGCATATACATTGCACTTGCCGCAGTTTTCTGCGGGGTCTTTTACATTTTCGGGCGCATGCACCTCTTTGGCGGAGCCGATGCATGGGCGCTTATCTTCATTGCATTCTGCATCCCGACATTTCCCATCCCCCCGCTCCTGAACAATCCCCCTGTCGGCTTTTTATCATTCTCTGTTCTTGTCAATGCGCTGATCTTAAACCTTGTCGCCCCGCTCGCGATCTTTATCATCAATATTGTGAAAGGGAACCGGGCTCCGCTGCGGTACCTGTTCTTCGGTTTCCCGGTCAACGGAGACAAAATCCAGGATTCGTGGGGTTTTGTGATGGAAGAGTTTGTTGAATCGAAAGGTACAATTGACCGGCGGTTTATCGGTATCCGGGATTCACTTTCACGGATGTATTCCGGCAAGGACAGGATGTATACCAAAGATCTGCGGGAGAACCCGGAGGCATTCAAAAAAGAACTTGCGATATACAAGAAGGCAGGAACTGTCTGGATCTCGTATGCGGTGCCATTTATCATCCCGATCACCGCAGGGCTCATTACGGCAATTTTTTTCGGGGATTTTCTTTTTGCAATCATGAACTTCTTAATTGGCGGTGCGTAAGATGTTAAACCTGAAATTTGTTGACGGGCTTATCCCGGTGATCGTGCAGGACGAAAAAACCAAGGCTGTCCTGATGATGGCGTATGCAAATGATGAAGCGGTGGATCTGACCCGTAAGACAGGGTTTGCCCATTATTACAGCCGGAGCCGTAAGAAACTCTGGAAGAAGGGTGAAGAGAGCGGGCATTTCCAGAAAGTGAAAACAATCCTTGCCGATTGTGATGAAGACTGCCTTATCTATGAAGTTGAGCAGGTCGGTGCTGCCTGTCACACGGGATATCTCACCTGCTTCTACCGGACGCTTGACGGAGAGGTTATTGCAGAGAAGGTGTTCGACCCGGAGAAAGTATACGGGAAAAAAGGGCACTGATCCAACCGCGTTTTGGCTCGTCATCAAAATGTGGGGGTAATCTGGAGGATTAATTTAGCTCTCACTTGCAGTCACGAAAAGGCTCTTCGCTGGATCAAATGGGTAAATCAAATTGGATTTTTCCGCATCCCCGAAAAACTGTCTTGCCCAGGCACGACCCGAGGAGGCGTCGCTCCGATCCCCATCAGGGGGTGGAACCCCTCATAATGCAGGGGTTCGGGGGCGGCAGCCCCCGTTATACTGTTTGAAAGGAACCAGATTCACTCACTCAAAACAGCGATGCGCCAGCGTTTTTTTGTCCCCACCCTTTTCTATCCTGCATTTTTCGCGACATTCACGTGCCACCTTCCTGATAGTATCCACACATCGGCATCTGAAGAGATCGCACTGCCAGAATAACCGGTTAGATCTCCCTGTATCCTGCGTCAGACAGTGATACGGGTACACGGGAATACCTTGATGTGACAAGGTGCCGATAGGTACTGACAACTTCATGAATACCTCCAAAACCGACAAGACATCCCTCGATCACTTAAAGGAAAAGACCGCACGTCTTTCCATCATCTCCAACACCGGGCTTGTGGTGATGAAATTCGTCGTCGGATTCGCCATTGGTTCTGTGAGTATTATATCAGAAGCGATCCACTCCTCAATGGACCTGCTCGCCGCGATCATTGCGTTCTTCTCAGTCAAAAAATCCGCCGAACCCCCGGACGCAGCGCACTCGTTCGGGCACGGGAAGTTCGAGGACGTATCGGGACTTATCGAGGCAATCCTGATCTTTGTCGCTGCCATCCTGATCATCTGGGAAGCGGTAAAAACGCTGTTGGGAGAGGCGCCGGAACAATTTCCCCCGGACATGCTCATCTTTGGTATTGCGGTGATGGGCATATCCGCTCTTGCCAACTGGTATGTCTCTTCCCGGCTCATGAAGGTGGCGAAACAGACAGAATCGATCGCGCTCGAGAGCGATGCGTGGCACCTGCGGACTGATGTTTATACTTCGCTCGGTGTCTTCGCCGGATTGATCCTGATCCGCCTTACCGGCATCACCCTCTTCGATCCGCTCATCGCGATCGGGGTTGCCTGCGTCATCTTAAAAGCTGCCTATGACCTGACGAAACGATCCTTTGCGGATATCATCGATCACAGTATTCCCGTGGAGGATGAGAAGAGGATAGAGGAGATCATTTGCGATCATGCAAGCGATTACGCGGGTTTCCACGAGCTCAGGACCCGGCGTTCAGGTCCGGAGATCTTTATCGAATTCCATCTCGTAGTACCGGGAACGGTGTCGGTGAATCAGTCCCACGATCTTGCCGACCATCTCGAATCCGATCTCAAGGTGGAGTTTCCCCGGGCTAATATCACCATCCATATCGAGCCCTGCAACAACGGGTGCAAACGGTGCGGTTCATTCTGCACATTTTATGATAAAAAGAATGGGCAAAAAGGGAACTGAACAGAATATATTCCACGGCTCTATCTTTTTTTTATTGTGCCCATTTTCCCCCACCCGCACTCCCCTTCGAACCGCTTATAAACCTAGCGGTTAAATATGGTACCCATCAACGATCACCCATCGTTGAACGAATACCACAGCATACAAGAGCATACCATAGGGAGGAATAATATTTTATGATATTAGTACCAGATACGAGCGTCCTTATTGACGGGCGCATAACCTCGATGATAAAAGCCGGTGAATACAAAGGCGCAACAATAATTGTCCCGGAAGCTGTTATTGCAGAACTTGAAGCACAGGCAAACAACGGACGCGAAATAGGGTTTTCAGGTTTAAATGAACTACAGTCGCTCTGCAAAATGGCGGAAGAGAGAACAATAGAACTCAAATTCTCCGGTATCCGCCCCACGCTCGAGCAGGTAAAGCTCGCTAGCGGCGGCGAGATCGACGCAATGATCAGGAGTATCGCAATTGAGAATTCTGCACGGTTTATCACGAGTGATTCTGTTCAGGCAGAAGTGGCACGGGCAAAAGGGCTCGACGTCATTTACTTAAAGCCGCAGGTGAGCGACTTTGTTCCCCTCGGCATTGACCAGTTCTTCGATGAACACACAATCGCGGTATACTTAAAAGAACGAGTCTCTCCTTCTGCAAAGAAGGGCACGATCAACGATATGAAACTCGTGAAGATCCGCGACCAGCCGGTGAGCGAGTACGAGCTCCGCAACCTTGCACAGGAGATCCTCGAACGGGCAAAACGCGATCCCGACGGCTTTATTGAAGTTGAGAAACGCGGGATCACCGTTGTGCAGATCGGCTCGATGCGGATCGCCATCGCACGACGCCCATTCTCGGACGGTATGGAGATCACCGCTGTCCGCCCGATTGTGGATGTGACACTCGACAATTATACGAAAGCTGAATTCATCAAAAAGCGGATCGTCTCTGAAAAACGGGGACTCATCATTGCGGGTGCGCCGGGATCAGGAAAGACTACACTCGCACAGAGCGTTGCGACATACCTTTCCGATACCGGGTTTGTCGTAAAGACCATGGAAGCGCCCCGCGAACTGCAGGTGCCCGACCAGATCACGCAGTACACAACGCTGGATGGAAGCATGGCAAACACTGCTGATATCCTCCTCCTCGTCCGCCCGGACTTTGTGATCTTTGACGAGCTCCGTAAGAGTGAAGACTTCTCCGTATTTGCCGATATGCGGCTAGCAGGACTCGGCATGGTTGGCGTTATACATGCAAACAGCGTACAGGACGCAGTCCAGCGCTTCTCTGACCGCGTGGACTTCTCAGTTTTATCGCAGATTGTCAACACGATAATCTTTTTGGAGAAGGGTGTAATCACGAAAGTGTATGATCTCGGGTTCACGATAAAGGCACCGGAAGGAATGGCAAGCGATCTGCACGTCCGACCGGTGACAATTGTAACCGATTACGAAACGAACAAACTCGTATTGGACGTGTTCCGGTATGACGGTCAGACAATCGTTATGCCTGTTATGGCTGCACATGCCGCACCAGCGGTAAAATCCATGCAGATACCGCAAATCCCGCACATCGGGCACCCGGTGGCACCGCTCGAATCCACCCGCAGCTCCCTTGCCGCCATACAGGATGCGACACCAAAAAAGGATGCTGACGACCAGCCTGGCTGGAGACTCACAGAAAAGGAGGTCCAGCGCGAGATCGGGCGTTACACCGATGGTGCAATTGACGTCCAGATGATCAGCGACACAAAAGCGGTTGTCTATATCGATGACAAAGATGTACCGGCAGCGATCGGCAAAGGCGGGAAGAACATCTCTGCCATCGTTAACAAGATCGGTATCGGAATCGACATCAAACCCCGATCCGAATTCGACCGTCAGCAACCGCAGCAAAAAAATGATGAAGATCTCAGTTTTGGTGAGGGCATCAGGATCCAGACCGATAAAAGACAGCTCACGATTATCGCCCCTGAACAGAGTGGCAGGATCGTCGATGTCTTTGCGGGCAAGGAATATCTCTTCACGGCAACGGTCAACGATTCAGGGGAGATCAACCTGGGAAAGAATTCGAGCATTGCGCAGGAGATGATCCGGCGCTACCAGAATAATGAGATCATTAAACTGAGACCAGTATAAGCCAGAAATTTTACTATTTTTCCCGGAAGGTGAAATCGATTGAGCGAATTTGATCTG
>Ga0247840_10011384_pt1 | contig 10862 bp, 7 predicted proteins | sample LaCruzMarch2015__FD_192404 | JGI IMG/M metagenome (GOLD analysis project Ga0247840, IMG submission 192404) | Freshwater microbial communities from meromictic Lake La Cruz, Castile-La Mancha, Spain - LaCruzMarch2015_17m | ecosystem: Environmental > Aquatic > Freshwater > Lake | place: Spain...
ACTCACGTAGCTGTCCTTGACGCCACCGTCCTTGGAATCTTTCCCACCCTTTACACCAAGGGACTTGACCTCGGTTCCAAGGGACTGGGGGGGTTGGGCACGATGAGCCAATGCCATCTTGTCATGATGAGAGGAGAGCATCTCGATGCTATTTGATGACGATAACAGTTTTGTTGATAAACTTGGTACTCGAGATGAGTGAGAGCAAACAAAATTTCGAGGTGATCTCACGTGCGTCGCGTCAGAGACAGGTGCTCCCGTTTCACGGCGAAGGCACACACGTCGTCAGTCGTCAGAGACAGGTTCCAGTTTCCAGTGACGCACTTTGTAGCTGACACCTCGTAGAAATGTAAAATAGAAACACTTGCGGGGGAATCAAATAGTATGTGTCATTATTGTCAGTGATGTGACAGTACGTCACTGACACCTCAGTCTCTGGATGCCACCTGTCTCTGGATGCCACGTCGCCCTCTCCCGGATCCTAATCGCTCGAACATGCCAAATAACATTCCACATCAAACGTGCAATAATTGGTTCTCAGGATCTCCTGCCAATGGTGGCATCTATTTAAAAGATGAATTTAAAGATGAGATGATATACATCTACGTTGCATTAGATACAATCGACTCATTAATTACTATTAAATGATAAAAAACCCCGATTTTAATGATTTGACCACCATAGAACTGCCTCGACAAGAGGATTACAATAGTGATAATTGTTGTCAAATGGATAAAAATTGACGACAGTCTCGCCGCTCTTCGGGCTTACTCGCTTTACTTGATGGTAGTAATATAATATGATAAAATAATGTACGGCAGTGACAAAAACAACAAAAACAGCCTCGCTCCACACTTCGTTCCATTCGATAACTAGCAACAACAGCTGCCTCACTTCGCTAACGCTGCGTTCGTTAATTTGTCGCGTCATGTAAGCGTCCTGGTCGGACATACCAAATATTGTTGGTATGATAAGAAGTATGTCGATAATTTTTTAACATAGTATCCAACAGTTCAACATCATACCATCATACCATCTTCGGTCGGACAGGACGTCATATTATCATGTTATACCATCATGTATCAGTATCAGTACCTCCGGTCCGGCAGGACATTCGTTTGTCTACTCCAGTATCAGTATATCCTCTTGTCACCCTCTAACGCCACCTCCGGTGGCATCTGTGATGGGATGATGGTATCTGATGATGATAATCACGTCCTGCCGGACCGGGAGGTACTGATACATGATGGTATCCTCTAGGACCAACACTAACATTAGCATTACTGTTTCTTCTGTTCTGGAGGACGTACGTTTTTGGCATGATCGAGCACTAGAGAGTACCAACTAGCGCAGCATAGTATGGTGGTGCTTCTTGCGGTCCGATTCGGACGTTTAAACGCATCAGTCAAACGCAACGCAGTGGGAGTGAGGCCGTTTCGTTGTCTTTGTCGTCTGTCGAACGAAGCGTGACTGTCGTTGGGCAAGTCGTCCTCAAATTGATGTCGTCAAAATTGTCGATTGTCACGTATTTATAATCGATAGAGAGCTCTTGTTCAATACGAATCCAACCGGTGGCGTCGTTGAAATTTCGCGTCACTGCTTCACCCGCGACGACCCTTTTTTTTTCGCCCCGAATATTTGTCAATTTTTTTTCATCTCTACACGATGATTGTAGAGGCCCGTGTACAGATAGGTATGCCATTCAGCTGCTGCATGAGCTCGTCTCAATGCGGTTCAAAAAAAAATGGTCATATCATCGTCGATTATTTTGGGTCATCTTCTTTCTCCTCGCTTGGCGGGAACCATTAGGTACATACATCATTGTTACCTCCCGTTTGCGTACAGCTCCCGTTTACAAATGGTTTTAAACCCAGGGAAAATACTCCCCGATTCTTCCCATTTGCAAACGGACGCGACCTTTGAAGCGTCCCATATGCAAAGTTGTGAGCGTTGAGGTGCACGATGCCTCGAGGTGCGATACCTCTGACTAGGTCCTGATGCACGATGCTGATATGACAACGATGAGGATACAATACAACAACAACGAATAGGACAACGAGGATACATCACAAGATAGAACGAGAATAATGAGGATAGGATGACAACGACGACAGAAACAAGGATACGACAACGACAATGATGAGGATATGCGGTGCTCTATTCTTGCGTCGGATTGGCGGCGCCATATCCCCCTTTGTTATGACAATATGTAACCATCTCTCGTCGATTGCGATAGTAAAAAATAATCTTACATCCATTACGATTGACATCATTCAGTATGTACATGGGAGTCAGTGCAAGGAGTAGTAATTAACAATCAACTAGATGAACATGAGTGAATCATTGAGTACGGGCAACGAAGGTAATCACTCAATCGAAACACGTTGCTGATTGCTCATTGCTCGACGAAGGTTGCGTGGTCATAGTTGCCTGCTTATATCCTTCGTCGAGGCCGGACTGAGAATGCCGTTGACAATGACAATGTGTTGAGAATAGAGAGTTTGCTGAGGTGTCATCGTATCCATTGTCAACGTGTCAACACGAGGAGGCCAATGTCTGTACAATTGCGATTGTCACAGGCAACGTGGATCACCAGGTACATAGAAGGGAGGCAACGCGAGGAGTAATTTACAATCCGCTAAACAAACATGAGTGGATCATCAAGTACGGGTGAGGGAGATAAGCAAGGATTATAATCATCTCACGTTGATCGTTGATTGCGATAGTAGAAAATAATCTCACGTCCATTACAATTGACATCATTGAGAACGTGTGATGTAGGCAATGCAAGGAGTAATAATTAACAATCAACTAGATGAACATGAGTGAATCATCAAGTACGGGCAAGGAAGACTGACAACACAGCGCGAGGAGTATTTATATTAAAGATGCTGGTGCCTATAATAGCAGAAGATGATTGGATAGGAAAGGGCGGTGGAAATGGCACTGCTAGTTGGGAGTACAAATCATGGTAGACACAACTAGCGTATTAATTTCTAATACAAGTAGCACCCTAACTCTCGATATACTCTCACTCTAGGTACAACTCTATGTGCCACCTCAACTAACTGTTGAAGACCACCCACACCATCCTCTTCTCCGAACACTGCCGACGTAACATGTCCATTTATGGCAGCAGCCTCGACGTCAATGTCAATAAGACCATTCGAATTGGCAGATGGATTTGGTCGTTTCATTAGGCATTTGATTGCCAAATTGGGGTTGGGCTGAGATACACCAGTACCGGTGAGGTAACATGATGCCAATTCTAGTAGGGCCGCCTCGTCTGCTATCACTGTCGTATATTGCTCTATCTCGTTGCTCGGGAGGACACTTGTAATTGGCTCTCCATGCGACTGGCCGATAACAACTTCTTGTTCCACTCCACACATACGTGTAAGATACCTGACTGCCAATGCCTCATTTTTCTCTAATCCTCTACTATTTGTAGGTATCGCAACAGTACTATTATTCCAATCATTGTCGTAAACATGCACAGTTGTTTGTCGTGTATCGTCCTCACTTTGCTGTTGTTGAAGTCGTCTTCTACTATCATCACCGTACAAAAGACACATATTAAGTTCCCACATCGCATCCAGTCCACCGTACATCGCGGCATCATCGACAATGCTCTTCCGTCCTCTTTGAACACAGGCTAACTTCGCCAAGTCTCCCCAATCGGAATATTCGGCAAGACAGGCATGGAGTAACTCAGGAGGAAGTGTCTGCAGAGAGGGAGAGGAAGATGGCGCAGCCGTGACGCCGCTGAAAGAAGAGAAGTAGAGGTGAGGTAGGGCGGGTGTTGTTGTTGCATTACTCGTCATGGTCTTGTCCGTGTCGTTGGTTGGGGTGTTGTTGTTGCATTACTCGTCATGGTCTTGTCTGTGTCGTTGGATGTGGCGGCTTCGTCCTAATTGCTATTACGTGTGCATGTTACCTCCCCCATTTGAGACATCATGTGAGCACCTCGAGACATGTGAGCACCCACCACCGCCGTGAGCACCTCGAGGGCACCTCAACACTTCGTGCACCTCAACACTCACATCCGTTTGCATATGGGAGCAACTTCTGTTTGCATATGGGAGCATCCGTTGGGATTTTTTTGGTGTTTCAACCGCGGAGCAATAAAAAAAGAGAGGAGAGAGGAAAAGGAGAAAAGAAGAAAAAGGAGGAGAAGAGGAGGAAAAAGAAGGAGGAAAAGAGAGAGACTGAGAAAAAGTTTCATTTCACTAACTCTATCAGCCTGTCCCACAATATCGTCCATTATTATGTATCTGATGGACCAATTGAGTCATCCGAAGATACGAATAAATAGCCAAGACGGTAGAGAACAAGATTGTATTATGAGTTATGTTGATTGGGCTGATATTGACGAAGATATTAAGGCTCAAAGTCAACCCCAGAGGTAGCCAAGGTATGGCTACAAAAGGATTTTAATACTAATTGTTGCACTACAAATTAAGTCCTTGGAGTTTGGAGTATGCCATACGTACCAGAAATTGCCTAGGCTGAACAAGCATTCTCGGATGCTGAATCGTCATACCTCTAACCAAGCTCACGAACTTGGAGTATCACCCAGGTGCTGCTACTAGGAAAGCACCTGCCTGGATAGATTGCTTAATAAGCAGCTAGTTAAGTTAATCACCAATCTATTATCTCTTATCTCTCTTTCCGTTAAACTCATCTTTGATTCAACACCCTGACCCATGCAGATTCAGGCTCACCAGGACTGCCACCAATGTGATTCAACCGGCGAGTATCATATTTCTTACTATTGAGACATACCAATGGCAGCCGGTTGCTCACGCGTCACAACAGTAGCAGGTTCAGAATCGGCATTAGTAAACCATGTCGTGACATGTCAGTGGACGACATCATTCCTACATACAAACGTTCCAAAATGTCATTCTTACTGCTCGAACGCTGACCAATGATGTAGTGGTCTGTTCAGTCTTACCATATTGTATCAAGTTGGTAAATCTGTCACATTTCTTATCATTTATATATTATATATAATAATGCTCACTGATCTTGATCCAACAAGGAAAAGACGTACGATGAGTGACATATAGTTTTAAACTTATATAGGTTGACAACTTAATAAATACTACTATGCAGCAGAAGCAGACAATCACTCCTGGACACCTTTTTGTTTTCCATCCTCATCAAAGTAAGTGCAGGTTGTCCTGCCACACCTCCCAGGGCAGATTAAACTGAATTCTCCTCCATTTTTCTTGCAACGACCACAACTTCGTGGAGCACGCACATTCCTATCCTGGCCTCGTACTCTTTGTTTCCTCTTTTGGCCAATGCTTGTTGATGGAAGTACTCCTACAGCAGTCCCACCAACAATGACATGAGGATTGTTGTGCATTGCTTGTGGGGGTATTACTGGCATTCGGGGTGGATCCTGGATATTTGCTGCAAATACTGTGGCCGATGGCTGCTGAATCACAGCATTTAGCTCATTTAAGAGGTCTCGTCCTTCCTTTGCTGTACGCATATGTTCCTGCACACGCCGATTTTTCTCAAACGTGCGCAGATACTGTCGGATATGAGCAGGCCACTTTGGAAACACTTTATGTCCATCAACATGTTTGATCCACTCTAATGCAGCTTCGTCTTCTTTTGACATAGAAGGAAAATTCTTGCTCAGTGCTAAAGTGTTGAATAATATTCTCTCCTCCATAGTTCCAAATGGGAGGAAAGGTAGCGGTATTCCCATTTTCTTACATAGATGTTTATGATCGTTTGTGAGCTTCACACTTTCCTTCTTGATCTTAGTATCCCAATGATTCACCAGCGCTTGATGCAGATCAGAGTCGTGAATTGCCGTTGTATCAAAACTTTCAGCAGTCTCCTTGTAATCACTAGCATTTGACATATCTTCATACACCACTGTATCATGGTTTCCCAGTACAAGGTTCTGTATTTGGTCAATTATCCACGTGTCGTACATGCCCAATCGCGGAAAGCCAGGCCGTCTACGCTCAGAACAGCTGTGATTGTGACGATGTCGCTTCTCTCCAAGGAGATAAAATGTCATTTCAACACCTGTATGCCAATTGTCGAAGGTAACAGACAGACCTTTATGATACGCCTCCGTTCTGTTGGTTCCTCGACTGCACTCAATCATATCCATCCCATATTGATTCTTCATTACAGAACCATCTCCCTTCAGCCTGTTCGTGTATGGCAAAAACAGTGGTGGATCTGAATACAAGCCAAGGCGGATCTCCTTTAACACTCCATTAGCTGATATCCATGCTCGATCATTAAAAAATGGCTTGCCTGTGCTACTGTCTATCATTGTACCATATAATACATACACTGCCCTTACTCTCCAATATAAAATGGACGGTGGAGGAACCACCCGCTCGACACAATCATGGAATACTTTTGAGTTGAAATATTTCTTGTTTTCGATTTGTTCCTTGTTCATCCCCGTTCCCATCATTTTCATTTCTAACTGTAACATCTTGTCCTCATTCCAGATGAAGAATGCATTCTTTATTGCGACAGCGAAACTCTTTGTGGCCTCGTGATCCATCGGACCTTGTGCACGTTTCATAGCATGGTATAAATCTCCACGAACAACGGAGAATTTATCAATTATGTCACATGGCTTTGGGGGAGGATCGAGTTTGTCACACTGCAATGGGATTCTGCCGCTGTTGCCTGTTTCTTCACCTTCAATTATTGCTGACCTCAAGAACTCAATGTCACGAGAGGATAGTTCTTCTATGCTATCCATTGCTTCTTGAACACTATCATATTGGTCATCACAATTCTCATTTTCTTCAAACTCGTCATCAGCTTCAACCTCATCATCCATTTCATTCTCTTCAATTGTTGGTAGTGCATTTTGCGTAGTGGCTGGTAAAGTAATGCCTGCAGCAACATTGGCAGCTGCTGTCGGAGTGTGTCGTATAGATGGTGAATCTACATGCACCTTTAACATCTGAACAGGTACAACAATCTGCCCCAACGTCTGCCCCAACAAAAAATCAGCCAGCGTAGCCTTATCCTTCCGTTTACCAATACCAACCTTGGTATAATGAGGAACTAGCATGTCCGGCGAGTGTAATTCAACAAGCTGTATCAATACCATTCCTGTCCCTGCTTTCACTTTCTTTTGAACTACACCATTGGGACTGCAACAGACTGCGTTTTGATTCAACACACGCCCTGTTGCCCCTCTTGTAGCCATACATAATGGACTGCCATTTCGAGGTACTACATCCACCATCATATCCTCTACAACATCATCCATAGTTAAACGACTGTTGAGATCTGGCAATAGTCGGAGCTTATTATACATTTCGAGGGGTGCGGCTACGTCAATCAAAGCATACTTGGTTTGCTCAGGTGATAGCCTATCTGAATTCCAATTGGAAAATATGACTTCGTCGTTCTTATCAATGTGGTAGTTCAGCACTGTCTTTGCCAAATACTGCAAGCCTACTGATCCATCCTGCACAACGTCTCGCCTTCTTGCATATAGTCCAAGGTTAATGATTGTCTCAGGCTTTCTTTTCCTCAAAGCCTGGTCAGCGCTTATACCGAAATCACGTTGTACCTTTTTCAGATCGGCACTCACATTGACTCCAACGATGTTGAATGAATTGTCAGATAACAGCGACAGTAGCGATTTTGACAGTTGCGATGTGCGATGAGTTCGAACAAACAGGTAGTGGATTGCATCATTATCATTTGCATTGCAGTAAGCAAACTGGAGGAGTGCAATTTTATGAGTCTTCACAGGTCTTCCTGCACTATTATGCTCCACTTTCCACTCACAATCAACTGCCAAACCACATTCCTTGTTCATTAATTGTAACATAGCTGGGACCGCAATATCCGTTTCCTTAACAGTTGTTACAATTTTTAATAGCGGAGTGCCTGTGTCGTAGGGGTATGGTGGAATGCCGCCAGTTGCTGTTGGTTGCACCACTGTAGAGTCTAGCCGTGCCTGCTCATTGCGCAACGATTCAAATTCACCGAGAAAAAAGACTCTATCTCTCATTGGATTGTCAGTGTAGATTGTTGTTGGATGTGCAAAACCAAAGGCTGTAGACGTATTTCGATATGCCTCCAACGGGGGTTTCATTTGCTCGTGAGAGTCCGATAGAACATGATGCTGAATCCTTACCTCACCGAACTCATTTGTTATTGTAACATAGCCTTTGAAAATTGGCTTTCCCTTGTGCATGGCCAAATGTTTATTCACCTTATATGAGACATCGGTTGCAAATGAATTGGCACCTCTCTTCTTTACTTCCCTGGCAAAATGATCTTCGAGTGATGCAGCATTCTTTTTGTACATGAATGCAAAGTATGGACCCGTTGGCACCTTTCCATTCCAATTTGCTTTGTCGTCAAATTCAGAAAACATCGGCCACCTCTCTGGATTCGTAGCACCTTTTCTTCTTTCAATATCTAGATAAAATTTGTGATCTCGTTCATACCGGAGCCATGATTTAAAGTACTCTTGGGAATGCCACTCAAGAACCGTGGTGGCAAAAGTCTCAGGTCTTGTACCTATATTATAAAACGATCTCATCATATCAATTAGCTTTTTGTCAAGGCCAGCTCTCCAGGAAAGGAGTGCTGGGAACTCATCTCCTCGCCCATTGGCCGTAAGAGGCAATGAATCGGCATCCCATCCCATGAAATTGAACTTGTATTTTACTATTTCAGTCTCCCGACCATTTTCATAAGCCTCTTTCTCTTCGGTTTTCACAAGCTCTCTGTAAATTTCCTCGCACGACCAGCACTTGTACCGCCGTGTTAAAATATAATAATTCTCATGTGAGCCAATAATCAGTCTGCCAATATGATTGCTATTGAATCCTTTTGTTGACACACATTTCGAACTCTTGCAAGTAGGACAGACAGGCATTATATCCCCCTCCCACCTTTCCTCTGGGAGCCACCAAAAAATGGATCGATAATACACTGCATGATGTTGTTCGAGGCCCAGCTCCTTCCACCAGCCGTTTCTCTTTAGATGTTTCAATAGCCATTTTTGTTTGAATCCTGGAAACTTTGGTGATAACTCATACTTTAGTCTATCATGAACGGCTCGAAGGTACTTTTGTTGGATGCCTTCTTCTTCAGACGAGGTCGACTGTCTCTTTTGAGTATCATCATCATCATCATCATCGTCATCATCATCATCATGATTATTGTCATTATCATCAGTTTCCAATCCATTATCTTCTTTTTCATCAATATCCAGATTTGCTTCAATATTAATTCTTTTACAGCTCTTGACAGTCTCCGTAAAAGTGAAAACGTCGTCATCATCATTCACCTCGATATTGTAGAATTGGTCGTCTTCGTTGCCCTCGTTCTCCTCTCCATTGCTGCTATCAGTGTCGCTGCCACTTGCACTTGCACCCATTTCCTCTTCGTCATTGTCTGATTGTTGTTTGAAGAAACTTGTCAACCGTCTACAATCTTTACTTGCGTCCATATCCTTTTTTAATTTTGTATTAATTCTCGCCTTTGCTGTCTTTTTCTTCCGCTTCCGCTGCTTCTTATCCTTTCCCCTCTTGCCAGGAGCCTTCTTATTGATGCTAGTTTGTTGCAATTCGACATGCCGTGCAGCTAGAGCCAACAAAGAACCTGACGGCTTACCGTAAGGGTTAGTTGGAGTGGCGGATGATGCAGCCAGAAGATGGGCCGGGACAATATTTTGTGTTGATTTACAACAGTCATCGCCTACGCAAGAGCCACTATGGCATTCTACTGCGTCGTTGTCTTCGCTGCGGCCGTCTTCATTGTTGTTATCGCCAGCGTCGTCATCTTCTTTGCTAACACTATCGCTCGTTGTCCTCATTGTCACGAATGATACGTTGGGCACTGTAATCTTGACAAGAAGTAAAGGAAAGAATGGAGCAGTCCTGATGGATATCTCCCAGACCTCTACTTCCTGTCTTGACTAACGTTTGCGGTCGATGATTTCTCTGCGCCACTGACAATGAGAGGCACTGTGAACGATACGTCGCGACGAATGATAAGTCGAACGATACGTCGCGTTGAATTCGTCACGTCGCGTTGAATTTTGGAATCAGCCCCAGACAATGGTCAATTTGTGTCTGTCTGAACGACTAATTTATTAATTTTACGATATGTATTAACGAGAAATACTTTTAATAAATCCAATGTAATACGAGAAATACTTTTAATAAAACGAAGTGGTTTACTTAACAGATGACGTCATTAAAAGTGGTATGACGTCATTAAAAGTGGGTGAAGCACAAAGCAAGTCCCACGACATTGCAAATGGGACTTGGCGGGGTATTATCCCTGGGTTTAAAAAAAAATGTCCCATTTACAGATGGGACAGGGTTCCATTTGCAACGGGAGGGTCCCATTTACAAATGGGAGCTGTACGCAAGAGGTAACATCATTATTTTGACAACAAGCCGATGGGGCTTCGCCGCGCAGGGGTTTAATTCATGTTGAGGTCATGTTCTTTATTATGTAGGCTAGAGTGGATATTTCGTACAACAGCTCCGGGATTTTGGTGTAGAATAATAAATCCCTCCGCAAGCCAAAGATGTTATGTGAAACAGCATTAATGGCTTTCTTTCCGTACGTGATTCACGGCGAACGAGAATTGCCTTTTTCTTACTTTTTTGGGCGCGATTCTACTTGTTCTCTCTTAAAATCGCGAGTTTTTTCGCTCTGCTTTGAAAATCATCGCTGATCCTTTTTTAACTTCGCAAATTTTTCTCTTCTTCACTTTGATATCAAAGTATTACTACAATATTAACAATTGTCTTATTATATATACCAATTATCTTATGAATTGTTGATTTTATTGTCAATTGTTATTAAGGTCGTCCCCCCGC
>Ga0247840_10011385_pt1 | contig 10862 bp, 10 predicted proteins | sample LaCruzMarch2015__FD_192404 | JGI IMG/M metagenome (GOLD analysis project Ga0247840, IMG submission 192404) | Freshwater microbial communities from meromictic Lake La Cruz, Castile-La Mancha, Spain - LaCruzMarch2015_17m | ecosystem: Environmental > Aquatic > Freshwater > Lake | place: Spain...
GAAGCTGAGGTTCAAAAAATTGCTTTAGATAACCCAAATATTGCCAAGTGGTTAGAAGGGAAAACTATCAAAAAAACCATATACGTCAAAGGGAAACTGCTTAGTTTTGTGATTGAGGCCTAGCTATTGACACCATTCAAACATAATGATACCCTTATGCCTAAGGACATTCAGTCACATGCTCGACATTCGTTTTTTCTTATTAATTATTTATAAAACATGGCGAAAATAAACTTTCAACCAAAACAAGTTACAAAGAAATTGTTATCTCCTCTTTCTGACAGAGCAAAAGAGGTTTTAATCAAAAGATACGGCTTAGGGGTCAAACCTCAAAAGCAGACTTTGGAGTCCATTGGACAAGAATATGGTATTACTCGAGAAAGAGTTCGACAAATCGAAGACTCTGCTCTTGATAACATCAGAAAATCTGCAGAATATAAAGAATGCGATTCTTTCTTCGTGGAAGTTAAAACCTTGGTTGAAAAAATGGGAGGCATTGTGTCTGAATCAGAACTATTAAACGAATTCTCAAAAGCTGAATCTATTCAAAATCAAATTCACTTTATTCTTGTTGTTGGAAATCCATTCTTTAAGAAAAAAGAAGATGATAATTTTACACACCGATGGCACGTTGATGAAATGCTTTCTAAAAAAGTAGAAGAGTCAATTAAAAAACTTTATCAAAATTTGGGTGATGAAGACATTATTTCTGAATCAGAAATGGTGGCTCAATTTCTAAAACACTTAGAAAACTTGTCTGAAAAATACAGCAACGATGAAGTTTTGAAAAGATGGTTAAATATTTCAAAGAAAATTTCAAAAAATCCACTAGGTGAATGGGGTCGCTCAGAATCTACAAATATTAACGTGAAAGGTATTCGTGATTACGCGTACTTGGTTATTCGACGACACGGTTCTCCAATTCACTTCAAAGAAGTAGCTGAACAAATCTCAAAAATCTTCAATAAGAAGGCTCATGTTGCTACAACTCACAATGAATTGATCAAAGACAGCCGATTTGTTTTGGTTGGTCGTGGTCTTTACGCTTTGTCAGAATGGGGATACTCAACTGGTGTAGTTCGTGATGTTATCAAAGAAATCATCAAGAAAAATGGCCCTCTTACAAAAAATGAAATCATCGATAAAGTTTTGAAAGAACGACACGTTAAACAAAATACTATTCTTGTAAACTTACAAAATCAAAAATTCTTTAAAAGAGATAAATCAGGCAAATATAATATTGCATAATTTTTCTTTTCTTTTTTCTTTTGTGCTAAAATAAATATCAATGGAACTTAGTAATTTATTTGGACCAAGTTTAGATTTTATTTTCTTTATTGCACCAGTCGTTATTCCTATTGCTCTAATAGTTACACTTTTTGAATTATGGGTTTCTTTTGCACGTGAAAGATTTTTGGCTTCACAAGAATATGCCTTACTTCGAATTACTCCGCCTCGTGATTTTCATAAAACTCCGATGGCTATGGAGCTTTTTATTAATGCTTTGTATCAAACTAGTGGTGAGTCAACACCGATTGATCGTCTGTGGCATGGAAAAGTGAGAACTTGGTTCTCATTGGAAATCGCTTCTCATGAAGGGGAAGTGGCCTTTTATATTTGGACTAGAAAATCTTTATCTAATTTTATTCAAAGCCAAATATATGCTCAATATCCAGGTATTGAAGTAAAAGAAGTGGAAGACTACGTTGGAAAAGTTGATTTTCATTCAGGTGATTATCAGATGTTCGGTGTGGAATATGGATTAGCTCAACCAGATCCTGTGCCAATTCGAACTTATGTTGATTATGGTTTAGATAAAGTTGAATCAAAAGACGAATTGAAAATTGATCCAATTACTCCAACTTTGGAATTTTTGGGATCTTTGAAACAAGGTGAACATGCTTGGATTCAAATTATTGTTCGTGCCCACAAAAAAGAAGACTCTGATGGAAGTTGGTTTGGAAAAACTGACAACTGGGTCGATGAGGCAATGGATCTAATTAAAGACATCAAAGAAAAATCTGTTTACGAAAATAAAAAGGGTGAAATTGTGCCATTGGCCACAAAAGGTCAGGCTGACAAAATTTACGCTATTGAACGCAGTGTTTCAAAACTTGGTTTTGATTGTGGTATTCGTTCTATTTATATCGCCCGCAAAGACGTCTTCAGCGGTGTTAATATTCCAGGTTTAGTTGGTAGTTTTAAACAGTATGGCTCGTTTAATTTAAATGGATTTAAGCCAGTTATCACTACTAACTTTGATTATTTCTGGGAAAATATTGGAGGTAAAAAAGCTAAAAAATATAAAAAAGAAATTTATGATGCCTATAAAGAGCGTGGTTATTTCTGGAGAAATTTCAAAAAACATAAAGCCCGCAAAAAATTTGTTTTAAACAGCGAAGAGCTGGCAACTATTTATCATTTTCCTGGTGCTGATGTTCAAACCCCAAGTTTGACTAGGGTTCAATCACGAAGAGGTAATGCTCCATCTAATTTACCAATTTAATTTTACTGTATTTAAAATTTTCAATTAATGATTTCATTTTTACAAAAAGCCAAAATGTTTCTGACTATTAAAAAGCAAATTATTATTGCAGCCGCTTTCGTTTTGATTTTATCTAGTTTTGTTTTTTGGATAAGCGCCCCACCTAAAAATTTCCAACCTGGCTTTATTATGGATATTGAAGAAGGCGAAACTATTAGTTCGGTAGCTAAAACTTTAAAAGAAAATAATTTAATAAAGTCAGAGATCTTTTTTAGTCTTTTGATTGAAATGAGTCGAAGTCATGTGGTAGTAGGTCGTTATATTTTTAAAAACCCAGAAAACCTTTTCAACGTAACGCGAAAAATTGCCAAAGGAAATTACGGCTCAACTGTTATCCAAATAACTTTTTTTGAAGGAATGACCAATAAAGAGATAGCTAAAGCTATTAAATATTATTTTCCTAACTTTGATGAAAATGAATTTACAGAATTAACAAAAGACAAAGAAGGTTATTTATTTCCTGATACGTATAAAATTACTGACTTAATGTCTCCAAGACAAGTTATTAAATTACTAGAAGATAATTTTAATAATCATATTACTGAAATTGATAGCACAATTAAATCTTCAAAATATTCTTTGTCTCAGATAATTATTATGGCTTCAATTATTGAAAGAGAGGCGACTGCTGATTCTAGACAAGAAGTATCAAATATTTTATGGAAAAGATACGAAAATAATTTTCCTCTTCAAGTTGACTCACCGTTTGTTTATTCAATCGGTAAAGGTACTTTTGATTTAACCAAAGCCGATTTAAAATCAGATGATCCTTTTAATACTTATCTTCATAAAGGTCTAACCCCAACTCCAATTTCAAATCCCGGCATTGATTCCATAAAAGCCGCCGCCAACCCAATGGAAACTAAAGATTTCTACTTTTTAACTGGTCGAGATGGCAAAATGTATTATGCAAAGACCTTTGAGGAGCACAAAAAGAATCGCTTGCGATATTTAGATTAATCTTGTAGAAACAATATATAAATGATGAAAAACGATCCAAAAAAGGTATATGTAGGCCTATCTGGTGGAGTTGATAGCTCTGTGGCGGCTTTATTATTAAAACAAGCCGGACACGATGTTACCGGTGTTTTTATCAAAGCTTGGTATCCAGATTTCATTACTTGTAATTGGCGCGAAGAAATGCGAGATGCCATGCGAATATGTGCCAAATTAGATATTCCTTTTAAAATTTGCGATTTAGAGGCTGAGTATAAAAAACATGTGGTTGATTATTTGGTTGAGGAATATAAAAATGGTCGCACTCCAAATCCAGACGTCATGTGTAATAAATATATTAAGTTTGATGGCTTTTTGAATTTTGCTTTGGCTGAAGGAGCGGATTTTGTGGCTACAGGACATTACGCTCAAAATATTTTTGCCAATAATACTTTTCATTTAACGAATGCTGTTGATCATAATAAAGATCAGACTTATTTTTTATGGACTTTATCTCAAGAAAAACTTTCTAAAATTTTATTTCCAATTGGTCATTTAGATAAGTCTGAAGTTCGAAAACTGGCTGAAAAAAATAACCTATTCACTGCCATTAAAAAAGATAGTCAGGGTCTGTGTTTTTTGGGCCATGTTGATATTGAAGATTTTCTGTCTCATTTTTTAACTGCTGAAAATGGAGAAGTTTTAAATCTTGATGGAGAAGTTATCGGTAAACATCGAGGCGCAATTTTTTATACTATTGGCCAACGTCACGGTTTTGAAATTACGGAAGAAATTAGTAATCGAGACAAATACTATGTTGTTTCAAAAAACTTAGAAAAAAATACTATTACTGTTTCAGAAAAAAATAATGAAGAAGCTAAAATAAAAACCGAATATGAAGTTTCAAGTTTAAATATTATTAATGAAATTCCAGAAAATTTGTCTTGTTTATATCGTTATAGGGGTGAACTTAAAAAAATAAAATTCCAAAAAACAGATTTAAATAAAGCTAAAATTATTTTTGAAAATTTGAATGAAAATATTGCCGCCGGACAATCTGTTGTTTTTTATTTGAACGGCGAAAGTTTAGGAGGTGGAATTATCTCTTAAAAGCTTTATAATATAACTATGAACAATAAAATTCTTTGGGGTTTATTATTAGTCGCTGCAATTGTTTTGGTTGGGGCTTATACTTATAACAAAGAGAAAGTAAAAACTCTTGAACAAAATAGAGAACAAGCTATTGCTCAAGAAGTACAAAAATCAAGTATCACTATCAACGCCAAACATCAGTTCAAAGACGGGCAACATCTTTTTGTGGGATTAGTTGAATTACCAAATCCTTGCCATATGATTACTACTAGCGTTGAAAGAGTTGTAGACGAAACAATTGTTAATATAAATTATGCTTCAAGTAGTGAGGTTTGCACCGAGGTTATATCTGAAAAAGAATTCAGAATTTCTTTTGCTGGAAAATCCGATGAAAACATTATTGCAAAACTTAATGGCGAAATTGTAAACTTAAATATTTTTGAAGTAGCTGCTGACAAAAATATTGATGATGTGAAAATTTTTAACAAAGGATAACAAAAAACAATGACCGAGATTTTAATTAAAAAAGAAGGTGGGGAATTGGAGGCTTTTGATGCCGAAAAATTAAGACAATCACTACTTCGATCAAATACTTCTATTATTTCAGCCGACAATATTGTTAAAGAAATTGAAGAAAATTTAAAACCAGAAACCACTACTCACGAGATATACCGTAAGGCTTTTGACTTATTAAAAAAAAACGAAAGAATGGGTGCTCTTAGGTATTCTATTCGTCGATCAATTTTTGGACTTGGACCAAATGGCTTTCCTTTTGAAAAATTTGTTGAGAAAGTTTTTCAGAAAATGGGTTATCAAACAAAAGTCGGAATTACTTTAAATGGTAATTGCGTTAGTCATGAAATTGATGTGGTGGCTCTTTCTCCAAAAAACGAATTGCTTTTGACTGAAATTAAATTTCACAATGAACTTTTTCTAAAATCAGATACAAAAGTCACTCTTTATATCAAAGCGCGTTTCGATGATTTGAAAAATATTAAATTTGATTTATTTGGTAAAAAGTTAAAACCAAAAAGAATGTTACTTGTCACAAATACAAAATTTACTGAGAATGCTGTTAAATATGCGGAGTGTGCCGGTCTTAATTTAATTTCTTGGGATTATCCACAGAAAGGAAATTTACACAGCCTTATTTATAGTACTGATACTTATCCAATTTCAATTTTAGAATCACTTTCAAGTGGCGAAAAAACCCATTTAATTTCTGAAGGAATTATTACTTGCGATGATTTAATGGCTTCAAAACAACTATATCAATTTAGTTCTGAAATTATCTCAGAAATAACCGACGAGGTTAAAAGTATTAATTCAAAATAGTTTTTTGATTTTATTTTGACTTAAAAATATTTCGGTGTAACCTATAATAAGAAGAACCTATATGAGCACCAAACACACCAAACAAGGCAATAAACCTAAAATTTCAGAAGCAGGAAAACGTTTTTTAAAAATAAGAAATAGGCTTAGGAAGTTAATTCCAAAAGACTTTACTTACATTCCAAGGGGAGAAACTTTCTGTCCCGTACCTCTGTCAAAAGAAGACCAGGAAAAAGCTTTGGCTGCTGCCAAAAAATACGGGATCATATAGGAATGCCCGCACCTACAAATCCGCACCGGCTCAGGCTACTGCGGATTTTTTATTTTTATGTTAAATTAATCAGTATGAAATCAACCGAAATACGACAAAGATTTTTAAAGTTTTTTGAAGAGCGAGGTCACGCTATTTTGCCCTCTTCTTCGCTTATTCCAGAAAACGACTCTTCTGTTTTGTTTAATACTGCCGGCATGCAGCCTCTAGTGCCTTATTTATTGGGCCAAAAACACCCCCTAGGCACTCGTTTAGCCAATTTTCAGAAGTGTGTGCGAACAGTTGATTTAGAGTCGATTGGGGACAATACGCACGCTACTTTTTTTGAAATGATGGGTAATTGGTCTTTGGGTGATTATTTCAAAAATGAAGCTATTAATTGGAGCTTTGAATTATTAACTGATAAGAATGTTGGTTTCGGTCTTGATCCAAATCGTCTTTATGTCACTTGTTTTGAAGGTGATGAAAATGCTGTGCGCGATAATGAATCAGCTAAAATCTGGCAAGAAATTTTTGATAAGAACGGACTGACTGGCAATCGAGTTTTCTTTTTACCTGCTGAAAAAAATTGGTGGGCTGCTGGTGAAGATGGACCATGTGGACCTGACACTGAAATGTTTTATGATTTAACTGGAAAATTAACAAATGGTTTAAGTCATGAAGAATTTTTGGCTGCCGATGAAAAACAGGAATTGGTAGAAATTTGGAATGATGTGTTCATGGAATTTTTGAAAGAAAAAGGCCAAGTTGTCGGAAAGTTGGCTAATAAAAACGTAGACACTGGTTCTGGTTTTGAAAGAGTGGCTATGGTTTTACAAAATAAAAATAATATTTACGATACAGATATTTTTTCATCAATAATGGATTTTATTAAGAAAGCAACAGGAGAAAATTATAATGAAAAATCTGCACGAATTATTGCTGATCACATAAGATCTTCGGTAATGTTAATAAATGACGGTGCTATTCCTGGTAATAAAGATCAAGGATATATTCTAAGGAGATTTATTAGACGGTCAACTTTAAAATTTAGACAGATGAGTGTTCTTCCATTGCTCGAAGAAGAAAAATCAGGATCATTATTTTATGAAATTATAAAAGAAACTTATAAATTTTATAATGATACAGATTATTTAAAAATACCTGAAGAAAAAACCTACAGTATCATTTTTGAAGAAGAAATAAAATTCAGAAAAACACTAGAAAGAGGCTTAAAAGAATTTAATAAGTGGTATTCAAAAACTGAAGTATATTATCCTAAATGTCGTGATAAAAATATTATAGAAGTTAAAAAAAGAATGCCGGGATTTGTTGCTTTTGAATTATTTACCACATACGGTTTTCCATTAGAGTTAATAGTAGAGATAGCTAACGACAATAAAATAGAAGTTGACGTGGAATCTTTTAATGAAGAATTTAAAAAACACCAAGAACTTTCTCGAGCTGGCGCTGATCAAAAATTCAAAGGTGGTATGGGTGATGCTAGCGAGCAATCGATTAAATATCACACAGCTACTCATTTGTTACATCAAGCCTTGCACGAGGTTTTAGGCGATCATGTCTCACAAAAAGGTAGTAACATTACTCCAGAACGTTTGCGTTTTGACTTTACTCATACAGAAAAAATGACTGACGAACAAAAACAGCGAGTAGAGGATATTGTAAATCAAAAAATTACTGAAGCTTTGCCGGTGAACGTTGTCACTTTACCAAAAGCTGAAGCTGAAAAAACTGGCGCTCGACATTTCTTCGGTGAAAAATATCCTGACGAAGTAACCGTGTATTATATTGGCGACTCAATCGAGAATGCTTTCTCAAAAGAATTCTGTGGTGGCCCTCACGTTAAAAACACTAGCGAACTTGGTCTATTTAAAATTAAAAAAGAAGAAGCTGTTTCTGCTGGAGTGAGAAGAATAAAAGCTACGCTTTCTTAAATTTAATTCATTATGGAATCTTTTAAGGATCAAAATTTATCTTATATAAAACAAGAAAAAGGCGGAAAAGCCCTTGTCTATACAACTGAGTTTAAAACTGAAATTGAAAACAAAGAAGGTTTAATGTTTGATGCAAAAAAAATGATAGATACTCTTGCCACAGATACAGATAACTACATGACAGACAAGGAAAGGGTTGGTGCAATTCTTGAAAATGAAAACATTAGAGTTGTTTATATTGGAAGACATAGACAGTCTAAAGATAGAAAATATTTTAAGGTTTTTGTAAAATTAGATAATTCAGAATATTTTGTTAAAAGAGTAGATATAATAGGAGAATATATTGGTAAAGCAACACTATCTACTGGACCAGAAGAACTAATGGAGATGGATCAAATAAAATCAGACATTAAAGATGTGGAAGATGTAAGAGTATTAGATTATAAATTGGGATATGCAGATGAAAAAGTTTCTTATTATGTTGCCAAATATGAAGAAGCCCTTGAAAATTCTTTTGATGATATCATGTTTGATCAACCGCAAATAACACCTTTAAAAGAAAGATACTACAAAATGTTAGGAGCTGTTGGTGATGCGGTCAGCCAGTCACAAAGAAGATTTTCTGATTTTGGAGGTAATGTTGCTTATGATAAAAAAACAGATAAATTTATCTTATTTGATTTGTTGATGTATGAAGGAGAATTAGATAAATTAAAAAGAGAATAGTATAATTTTCCACTAACAAGATTTTTGTATTTTGATATAATTAAAAATATGTTTTTTGGAGGAAGAGATAAAAGTAAGAAAATTATTCTATTTGATTTTAGAAGTTCTAGCGTAGCCGCTGCAATAATCGCAGTTGACGAAGAAATTTCTTTACCTAAAATTTTATTTACTAAGCGTGAAAATTATTATTTTTCTGAAGCTCCAAAAGCCGATGAGTTTATTATGCGTGCACACATCGCTCTAAAAAAACTTATCCAAGAAATTAATCACTTTAAAATAAACGATCCAGACATAGAGCACGCCATTTCCGAAGTCAGAATTCTGTATGGTGCCCCTTGGTATACCCCAAATTTCATTGATATTCATCACGAACAAGACAAAGATTTCATTTTTACCAAGGAATTGTTGGCTAAAATCCTTAAAAACACAGATAAAAAGCTTGAAATTAACCCAGATAGCGAATTAATAGAGAAAAATCTCTCATCTATTTTGGTAAATGGATATGAAACTGCAGATCCGTTCAAGAAAAAAACTCGAGATATTAAAATGTCTTTGTATTTAGCCTATGTTGCCACCGAAACCAAAGATGAAATAGAACGCATTATTAAAAATAATCTTCATGTCGAAGATATTTATAGTCACAGTCATACCGCCATCTTACATTCTTTCTTGAAAAGCAATTTTCACTCTGCCAATAATTATGTTTTGTTAGACGTTAGTGGGGAAATGACGGAAATTACTATTGTCCGAAATTCTTTTTTCAAAAAGCATGTCACCATTCCAGTTGGTTCACATATTTTCTCTAGAAAATTAGCAGAACTTTCTGGATATGATTTACATACAGCTTGGTCACACCTTAATATTTTCCTTAATAATAAAAACGAGCCAAAAATAAATAAAAAAATCTCTAATGTTTTTGAAGATATCAAAGATTACTACTTACAATTAGTAAAAGAAACTTTTACCCAAGAAAAAATTGTTGATATTCCTTCAACCATTTTCATTATTGCTGACCAAGAAGTTCGTGGATTAGTAAAAAATGTTTTTGAAAGTCACGACGGCTACGCTGGTACTCTTAAAATATCACGTAAACCAGATATTATCTCGTTTAATAAAGAAACTTTTAGTAATCTGTGTCTATATTCTCCAGGAATTCATGCTGATAACTTAATTTCAATATTCTCTAATTTTGTTAAAATGTATTTCAATACTGATTAACAGGGAGATTAATATTAATAAATTATTATGAATGAAGAAAAAAATTATTTAGACGGAATTAATTCACCAATTCAAAAAAGATCTATTCGAGATATTCCAGTACCTTCTAGAAAAAAAGACAGACTAGATTCTATTGATGTAAATACAACTAAAAGATCAACAGCTCACAGAACAACCTCAAGAGTTGTAAAAAAAGAACTAGATTTACGAGAAGAGATGAGAAAAGAACCTATTGCTGATTTCATCAATGAACAAAAGGAAATCAACTTGATGGATTTCGAAAAACAATACGAAGCGCAAGAAGTTCAAGTAAAAAAACATCGTCGACCAGCTCGTCACGATTTTGATGATGATAATGATGATTCTTACGATCATTTAGGCAAAAGTTTTCCTTGGATTCTAACAATCTCATCTTTGGTTGTATTAGTTTTGGTTTTCTGGGGAATTTCTTCATTCTTCTCTAGTGCCAAAGTCTTAATCTCTCCTAAAACTAGTGAATTAAGCAACTTAAACATTGATATTCCAATAATTGACGAGAAGGTTGGTAATAAAGACGTTTTAAACTATAAAGTTCTAGAAATAAGCGAATCTGCAACCAAAGTTATCGATTCTGAGAAAGAAGAAGCTGTTGAAAACAAAGCTTCAGGTGTAATTACTGTTTACAACGAATACAAAACCGTCCCCCAGAAACTTATCCAAAATACTCGCTTTGAAACAGCTGATGGTTTGGTTTATCGTATTAAAAACTCAATCACTGTTCCTGGATACACAGAATCAGCTGGTAAAAAAACTCCAGGCAGTATTGATG
>Ga0247840_10011392_pt1 | contig 10860 bp, 10 predicted proteins | sample LaCruzMarch2015__FD_192404 | JGI IMG/M metagenome (GOLD analysis project Ga0247840, IMG submission 192404) | Freshwater microbial communities from meromictic Lake La Cruz, Castile-La Mancha, Spain - LaCruzMarch2015_17m | ecosystem: Environmental > Aquatic > Freshwater > Lake | place: Spain...
TGTATTTTTTATTTTGAATGTATTTTTTATTTTCTAAATAAATTTTAAAGGGTATAACAGTTGCTATTTTTGGTATCAACCCAGATGCCGTTGGAAATGTATTTATTATAAAAGGGAATTCTTTTACACGTTTATCTTTTTTTAAAATTTTACAATAAAATTTATCTACAATCACTATATTTGTAGTTATTTCTCCCATTTTAACCAATTTTAATAAAACTCCAAAACTTTTTGGACAGTTTTTAAGAAGATAAACAGTTTTCATTAATACAATTATTAATTATAAAAATTTTTTAAAAGATTAAATATATTTTATAATTATAATAATGTCTGAAGAAGATTTCGATTTTCAAGTTGAAGACGATTATGAAGACGACGATTATGAAGAGAACGAATATGAAGACGAAGACAACGAATACGAAGACAACGAAGATTACGATCCATTTCTTGAAAAACAAGACGACGATCCGTCGCTTACAAATCAACCTCAATTAACTTTAGAAGAATCACAAGAAGCTAAACGTGATTTTCATATTTTACCAGATAAAGCTGCAAGTCTTGAAAGTTATATTGATTTTTTATCAGAATCTATATCAAGAGGAAGTATATCTCAAACTGAATTTGATAGTGAAATACTTAAAACAAATTACTATTTAGATTTGATAACTAAAAAATATAATATAATGAGTGAAGAAAAACAAAAAATAATAGAAGATGCTAGAAGTTTGAGAAAAGAAGCAATTGATGCTTATACAATAGGTGCAATTTCAGAAGAAAAATTCAACGAAGTATATACAAACGCTATAAGAACAGAATATTCAATTTTAAAGAGTTCTGAAATAGGGGAAGGAGAAAAAGGAAATACTTATGATATCGATTTATCCAAAGATTTGACTATCATTGAAAAATTAGAAAAATTAGAAAAAAATGAAGAACGACAAATTAAAAAAATAGCTAAAGAACATTCTATAAAATTTCCAAAAATACCACGTGGGAAAACAGTGTCCGAAGTTGAAAAATATTACGATAATAAAATTTTAGGAAAACAACAACCAATCGATCTTATTATAGAAACTTATTTATCACAATACAAGGAAGCCAAAAAAATTGTAGATTATTATACAACATCTTTTGAAGTGTCTAAAATAGTTTGGAATGCTACGCTTGGAACGCCTAGATTTGAATTCAAACTAGTTCCTTCGATAAGAAGTGATATAGAACAGATTAGAAGAGAAGACAATATAAATCAACTTCTAAATCCGCAAGAAATGGCCAGTGTTAATAAATTAAGTGAATTAAAATCCATGATGAGAAAAATGTCTAAAGAAGAATTGATTAAATGTGCAGACATTCAGATTTATGAATTACTTACATTTATAGAAAGACTTCGCACAAATAAACAATATGCATTCAGATTTAAAACTAAACCAGGGTTAATAGATATAGAACCTCAGATAGAATCAGACAACGAAGTTTACGGACTACCTAGAGATAAATTTTTAATTGGATATGAATATACACGACCGAATATATATTCTATAGATTCTAATACTGGCACTATACAATTAAACGAAGTTGGTAACGTTGGAATTCTTGCTTTAAAAAATGGTAGAAATCCGTTAAGTACTATAGTAAAAAGTGAAACGGGTACAGACCCCGATGTAAATGTAAATGTAAATACAGACGAAGAAAATTTAAATTTAGACGATTATGATATTATTGTACCATTTCAAGACGAACTTTATTCACAATTACAAACAAAGGATGCAACGTATACTGATATAGTTGAAGTATGGGAAATACATTTAAATTTTATAAATGGTTCAAACAAAGTACTTAGATATTTATCGTTTGAAGATTTTTTATTAGTTTTTAAACGATTTTTGATTAAAACTACAAAAGATTTAAGGCAAGTAGGTGAAGAAGAATTATATAATTTATTAACCAAAAGGAGTGAAATTAAGTATCCTCGGCTAAAACCCAGAATTGCTCCGTTTTTACTTAGTCAAAGAAAAGAAAAATCATATGAAGAACAAAGATACGAATATTACTCAAATCTCTCTAAAAAACCTGAACCTGCTAATACTGGGGATTCTTTTGTAAAAAATATAGAACTAAGTGAACCAATGCCTGTTAAAAAAAGTATTAAAAAAGAAGAAGAAGGTCCTGATATTAAAATTTTTTTAGATAAAATTATGCAAATAGAATATTATTTACTTTTTAAAGCGGATAAACAAAAAACTTTACCAACTTCTCAACTTTCTAGTAAGGAATTACTTGAAGATAGCGACAAAATATTTAAAATGCGAGAGTTCGGAATAGCAAAATTAATTAATTACATTACTGAGACAGATCCGGGTACAGAAGAATTAATTAAATCTATAGAAAGTGATATTTTTAATTTTTCTAGTAAAAATTATGAATTTAATATTAAAAAAGTAATATTTGTTTTTGATAATTTTCCAGAAAAAATGAAAGATGTAATTTTAGGTAAATCTTCAATCATGGAACTATTAGTATACGAAACTCCAGACAATGTTGTAACAGAAAATTTTGGCGTTGTAAAGACTGATGAAGATAAAAAAAGAAAAATAGATGAGTTATTATCCTGGAATCCAAACACCGTTAATTACGACAATTATAAAGATGAACTTGAATCTATTGAGCATGATTTTAAAGTTTTTAAAAAATCTCATCCAGAACTTAAAAGTATACAAATTAGTCAAATTATGGCGGAATATGGAGAAAAAATTCAATGGAATAAGTCTTTAGTTAATTATGCAAAACTAGAAGTTCCTATGGGTATGATAGAATTAAATTTTAGACTTCGTTTTTTATTAAGAAATAGAAACAGATTACCTTCTAGAAGAATATTCAAATTAGCTACAATTTCTAATAGAGTAGAAAGACAGGAACAGTTAGAAAGAACCTTTGGTGTATGTAAAGTTAAAAATTATAAAAAGCTGTCTTTACATACTGAAAGAATAATTTATTCTTTATCAAAAACTCCAGAAGATTATATGTATTATATTTATGTAATTAACGGCAAATTTAAACTTATTTGCCAAAGTCTAGTATTGTTAGAAGAAAATTCTTTAATAAGTGAATATGAAATGGTGTCAATTCTTATAAAATTTATTATCAATAATGGAGATTTCACTGAAAAAGATATAAACAGATTAAACGAATTAACTCGCGAAATTACTCAAGAAAATATAAATTTGTACATAGATTACTTAGAAAAATTTGAACTAAAAGCTCAGGAGGCTTATAGAATTTCTCAAATAGATTCTGATGAAATAACCAGAAAAGATCTAGCTTTATATTTAGACGCTAGTAGAATTTCTCAAAGCGACTCAGAAGAATCTGCTCGACTTCAATTAATTTATCTTAATGAAAATAAGTATGTACCACCAGTTGTTTATACATCTTTGCCAGACGATTCTTCTATCAAACAGTACTTTATTGTAAATGGGCAATATATATGTGGAGGATTTTATCCGCCTTTTAAAAGATTGGACGAAAATTTAGTTTCACATGAAAATTATACAAGAGAAGACTTAATTCAGCTTGCTGGTTTTTTTTCATTAAGTATAAAAAGTGAAGAATCTAATTATGAAATATACACAAAAATTAAAGAAATTATTAGAGAAAAAAAATCTACACCGCGCTTAGAAATTAAATTAGATAGAATTAGAACACCCGATACAGATAAGTTTGAATATAAAACATCTGATTATCTTAAAATTCCAATTAAGTCGATTATGTACGTTATTAGACCTAGATATTTAGTAGCACCACCTGGAGAAGTTTATAATGTAATTTTGGATAAAACTAATTTATACGGAGTTCCTTTTAAATTCAACAATGGAACTCCTGTGTATAGTTCAAAATTAAAATCGCTAGTTGAAAACAAATTTATTATAATTGAAGGTCCAAGTATTTACGAAGACACGCTTGATTGTAATTTTTTAAAAAGCAATTATTACATTTTAATTGAATATACAGATCAACGCGGAGTTAAAATATTTTTTAAAGAAGGTGTAGCAGAAAAAAAAATAATTAAAAAACAACCTGGATATTCAGCGTGTGATAGATTTAAAAATAAAGTTGAATGCGACGATCCAAATTCATATTCTTTAGAAATCAAGGGTAAAAAATATAAATGTAAATGGGAAAAAATAGTTCCAGTAACTAGGAGTGGTGTCGCCCCCACGGGGGGGCGATGTGTAATTTTTGATGACACGACCCTTTTTGAAGATTTTGCAGATTTCGACATTAACAAAGTTGTATTTTTAGAAACTTATAAACAGCAAAACTGGGAGATAGCCATACAAAAATCTTTAAAATATATCGAAGATACTATAATATCTGAAAAGTTATCTATGAGTGATATAGAACTCTTAAAAAGAAAACAAAAAATTAAACTTTATAACTATTATAAAAGATTATATAATCATGTGTTTCCAAAAGAAGCGGGTGAAACTAAATCAACTCCCGTAACAGAAGCTGTTCACGACGAATCTATATTTTCTAGATTTGAAGACATACTTAAACCAAGTAATTTACCTACTAAAAAAAATACTGAATTGCAAGATGGATATACTAAATTTACTATATATAAATATAAGAATACCGAAAATGTATCAGATGTTGATCAGGTAATTTTAGACCAAACTTATAATACATATAAAGACGGAATCTTTTTAACTATTAAACCATATTCATTTAATATTGAAAAAAATACATACAACTGTAGACTAGAAGATAATAGAACTATTGAGTTAAGAAAAGAACAAATATATAAAGTTGATGGTAATGTTTTAAAAGTTGTACCAATATTTTGCTTAGTTAAAAAAGAAGACTTTCCATTTTTAGAGAATAGAAAGGGTTATTTTTGGAATTATTTAGAAATACTAAGCAACAGACGATACGACCAAAACGGAGAACCTGAGATAGTTTCTAGAGAAATAGTGTCCATACGATACGATGTACCTACAAATTTTATAGAACCTACTGAAAACTTAAACGGTTATCCAGTAATTACTAGGGAAGATATATTCGAAGCAATGTATAAAACTGCATTTGATACTCTTTCAAACTCAGTTAATCAATTTGTATATACGACTACAATTTCTTTTAATGCAACGCGGGAAGCAAAAAAGTTCGCAGTAATAAATAGGATAGATATAAGAAAAATAGTTAAAATTGGAATTATCGGAATAGAAGATATACAAAAACTGACTGAAGTTAATTACACTATTAATACTATTACTCCTCAACAAATTCTTGATATAATGAGTAAAGCTATAGAAGCTAATGATATTAATACTATTTCTACTTATTATTTAGTAGCGGTAAAAGCTGAAATTGATAAAGAAATTTTAAAATCTGCTAAAAAAATTATAGATTCTTATAAAAAATCTGGAATTTCAGAATTAGAATTAGAATCAAAATTAGAATCAGAAGTTACTGAAGACGTAAAACCAATTAAGCTTTTAGATAAACCCGTTGTAAGTTATGTAATTCAAAGAGGTGGCAAACAAAGAGAAGAAGTTGAAGAATAATTTTTACGTTTTATATCTTATTTGTTTTTCTTTTATTAACGTAAATGGTAAACACGCTTACGTTAATTTTTCATAAAGATTGCAAGGCATCAACAGATTTATTTTTAAGTGCTGCAAAATTACAAGATTATGAAATTGAATATATAGATATAGCTACAGATAAATTTGAAACAGATATTATAATCGATGTTGTTCCTCTTATAATTATAGACAATAAAGAATCAGGCATCTATAAAGGAAAAGCAGCATTCGATAAAATTCAAGAATTAATAGAAAACCCAATTAAAAAACCACCTGTAAATAGTCTTAAATACGGTAGCGTTAATACATTTGTTGAAGATGTAAAAGATAAAAATCAGAAGATAGATTTAGAGTCAAAACGAAAAGTGCGGTAATAATTTATAATTAAAAATATTTAAATATACCAAATGGATCAACAGTTTCCAGATTTTGCTAAGATAATGAAAATAGCACAACAGGTAGCAAGCAAAATAGACCCCCCTCCAGAATTGAAAAGTGGACGAGTATTAACAGAGGAAGAAATGAATAGAGCTATATCTTCTCTTACAAAATCCGTTACAGAGGCTGTTACTCCAGATATGTTTGAAAGTGTTAATAAGAAGACATATAATAACAAACCAACCAAAAAAATGGGAAAAAATGAATTAGTTCTTAAAAAAGAAAATTCAAAAATTTCTTTTGGAACAGAAACAATTCCAGAAGAAGATGAGGTTGTATCTGAAAAAGATACACGACATACCAAATCTTCAAAGAAAGAGGGTAAAAAAAGAGTTGTAGAAATAGAGTCCGACGGTTCAGACGATTTGGATAACGGTTCTCAAAGAACAAATGATATGTCTTTTACATTATCTGTGAAACTAGAGGAACTATATAACGGAACTAGAAAAAAATTAGCTATTAGACGTCAAAAAATAGGAGATAACGGCAACTATATAGAAGATAAGAAAAAACTAGCTATTAAGATAGAACCGGGTATGCATGAAGATCAAGTAATCAGATTTAATAGATTAGCCGATGAAAAGGTAGGTTATGAAACGGGTGATGTAGTTGTAAGTCTAGATGTTGAAGAACATCCTTATTTTATGCGAGACGGAAATAATCTTCTAATAGAAAAAGAAATATCACTAGCCGAGTCTTACAACCCAATTGTGTATATAGAACATCTCAACGGTAAGACCCTAAAAGTAATTGGGGAACCGCTTAATGTATTTAGCGATGAAGATACAATGCTTAAAAAAGTTCCGGGATGTGGTATGCCTATTATTGGAGAAAAAAATAAATTTGGAGATTTATTTATTAAATTTAAGTGCGTAAATAAAACTGTAATTACCCCAGATATTATAGAAGTTTTAAATAAACTATTTCCTCCACTAGTTGTAATTCCAGATGTAAAAGAATCCGATTTAATAGAGAAAAAACTAGAAAATGTAACAGAATCAGATTTGGAATTTTTTGACTCAGATACGGACGAGTATGACTCCGAAGAAGAATTTTCAGATTCGGATTCGGATTCAGATTGCGATTCTGAAGAATCTGAATAAAAAGTAAATGTAATGTTAAAAAGTAAATGTAATGTTAAAAAAGTAATGTAATATAAAAAGTAAATATATTTTAAAATTAAATAAAATGAGTGTAAAAGGATGGGAATTTTTGATTGTAGATCCGTTTAAAAAGGATATACAACAAAAAAGTCAGGAAGAATATACAAAATATTATAAGTTGTCTTATAATAAATTTATTCAAGAATTGTGTATTCCAACCCCAGATGATTTATTTGAAAAAAATAATTTATTTACTTTTTATATTCTATGTGATGAAAATAACGATAAAATTGAAATTGAAAATTGCAAAATGGTTTTTTTAAGAAGCATTTTTTTAAAAATTAAATATAAAACTATAAAGACAGACTTAGAATTGTATTACAATAAATTTGATATAACTGTTAGAAATTTGTATATTTCTTCAAATTATATTATTTTAATTATTGAAAAAAAAAAATTATAATTATAAATTAAAAACTTACTATTATATCTTTATATTCTAAAAACTTTTCGTCTATTAAATTAGATAAATAATTTCCTATTAAAATGTAAAAAATATCTAGTGTTTTATTTAATATTTTTCCTAGTAAAAACTGAACAATAAATTGAATAGTAACATATTTATTTAAAAACTCAAAAATGATATTTGTATTCATTATATAATAATATATATTTACATTTTATTATATAATATAATATAATATATGTTAACATCAATTTTACTTTGTTTAGTATATTTGTTAAACTATAATATCAAAGTAATTATTTCAAAAATAGAATTAATTCAAAAAGCAATTATAAAACCAGAATATAATATCTCTCAAAAATTAAAATTTGCAAGAGAACTATCCAAATTAAAAAAAGATAGATATATCGCTATTATAACCGAAGATCTTGAGTAATAGGTTTATACCAATATGGAATTTCTGTATCTTTCCATTTAGCAAAATGGGTTTTTTCCATATTGTAATATCTGCGATAAGCAGATGTATCATTTGGGTGTTTACATTTTTCAGGCATAGCTTGATGTAATCTAGTTATATTTCCTTTAGGAATATTTACAGGAATAAAAGATAAACATGTCTCTAATTTAATTTGACACATGTGTATCTTTTTGTATCTTCTAGTGTATTCTTTACATAAATTTATAAATAATTCATATAACCACGAATAATTTCCACTAGTGGTTCTTGCCCATACAGCACACGGATTATTTTTAAAAGCAATTTTGTACAATTTAGGATTTTTATAGTTTCCACATACATGATGAGCTGTACATAACATTTGAGCATATTCAAGTATCATCTTGACAACGTGAGAGTCGCAATGCATTCTTGCGCATACATATGGACATATCGATAAAAAGAATATGTTCATTTTATTTAATTTTAAATAATCTTCTTATACATCCATAAAAATAGCAATTTAAATGAATTATATTAAATTATGTTTCTTGAAAAGTTCTTATATCTTTATAATGAATATGTTCTTCAGTTATAAATGTGTCTCCTATAACTTGAAAACGAATTTTTGTGCGTCCTTTTTGTGAAATCCAACCCGATTCAGTTCTAGTTATTCTATTTTGTCTATCATAAAATGTAATATCGTAAAAGACTCCAGTTTCGAGAATATAATAAAGATCTTGCCACGGACGTAATATAGCCATTCTTATTATTAATAAGAATAAATATTTTAAATTTAATACATATCTGTGCGGTGTGGGGATCGAACCCACGAGGCTTTCGCCAGCAGATCTTAAGTCTGCCCCCTTAACCACTCGGGCAACCGCACAGGTATGTAATATACCATTTATAATTTAAGATAAAATATTTCTTTATATCTTTTTAAAAAAAATTATTAGTTTGTAGTTGTTTTTTTTAAAAGTATTGATTGTATAAATTTTATAATTCCAAAAATTTTTACTAATAGATTCTGTATCGAAGTTATTAGGAACTTTTAGAGCAACAAATCTAGTAAAATGATATATATTATCAATTATATCTAATACATTTACCTTATCTAGGAATAAAATTATATTATCGACAGTTTTATAGTTTGAACCTCCCCAGGGCGGATCTATAAAAACTAAGTCCTGATGTATCGTATACATTATATCGTTGTATGAACAGTTATAGTTAACGCTTTTAGTTGTATTTGCTTTCAAAATTTTGAAAATATCTGGATCTTTTTCAACTGCAATCACTACTTTAAAATCTTTTTCGAAATAAGTCGTATTTCCGCCTATACAAGCAGTAGCGTCTGTAATTACACTTTCATATGGTATATATTCTTTTATAATAGCATTTATCTGTAATGCTTGTGCAGGTGTTGTATATATATTTAGCAACTTTTCTGGAACTTCTAGAATTTTTAATAATATATTATATATAATATTTTTAAATAGCATTATTAATCTAAATCGTAGCAGTTGTTCTCATTGCTTCTGGTAATATGTTTTTAATTATATCAAACATAACCTTTCCTATACCCTTAACCTTTTTTAATTCATCAAGATTCCACGGTGTTATTTCATAGTCTAAATCATAAACAACTTTGGCTGCAGAACGATATGAAAACCAACTGCGACTGTCCTGCTCCTTTTTTTTAGACGCAAGTTGATTTAATACATTAGCGATGTATCTATTAACATTGAATTTGTGCGGAGGAGGTGGTTTTGGAACTATCGGAGGAAGTGCTTCCCAGGGTCTGAGCCTATCATTATTATTAAAATACTCATTTAATAATACTGCGTAATTATACGAATCGGTTCCCATGGTTGGTGCATATACTGCATAAACGCTTCTATTAACAGTTCCAGCGTCCAAACTTTGCGGAAAGTTGGTTGGAACTCTAAATTGAATTAGGGAAGTTCTTATACCCGGTGGTATAAAAGCTGTTGTCGCACCGGTTAGCGGAAAAGCATCGCGAATACCCGGCCATAGTTCGGCCGGATAGTATCTCCAATGCGGGTCTTTCCATGATCCAACTACATATCGTTCTTGAGTATTTGTATTAGTCATATAAACTGGTACATTATATTTAGCAGACATTAAAACGGGGTTAATTTTTTTTGTTTCGCCGCGCCCAGATGGGCCAAAATCTAATTTATAAAAAGTTTTTATGCGCATTAAATCTAAATTATAAACAGTTTGCGTGTCCATTATTTCAATTTTATAATAATATAATATATTAAAAAAAATTAATGAAAAGAAAAACCACTGACAGCGATGAAATATTTGACAGCGAAGAAATATTTGACATTACAAAATATAAATTAACCACACTTGAAAATCTAATAGAAATGATAAAAGATTATTCTAAAAAAAAATTACCATCTAAAAAACGCCGGCAAAATTACCCTTCCAAGATGTCCGTTTTACCAGATATATTAGAAGATTTAATCGAATTAAATAATATGATAGGACTTAAAAAATTAAAAACTCAAATAATAGATCAAATTTTATTTTTTATTCATGATACACGAGAAACTATAATGTTACATACTGTATTAGAGGGTCCACCCGGTACTGGTAAAACAACCGTGTCTGAAATTTTAGCTAAAATTTATTCTAAACTTGGAATATTTAAAAAAGTTAAATTTAATATAGTAAAACGAGCAGATCTAATTTCAGAATACCTAGGTGGAACAACTATTAAAACACTAGAAACGTTAAACAGGTGTAAAAATGGGGTAATTTTAATAGACGAGGCTTACTCATTGGGTTCGGCAA
>Ga0247840_10011398_pt1 | contig 10855 bp, 3 predicted proteins | sample LaCruzMarch2015__FD_192404 | JGI IMG/M metagenome (GOLD analysis project Ga0247840, IMG submission 192404) | Freshwater microbial communities from meromictic Lake La Cruz, Castile-La Mancha, Spain - LaCruzMarch2015_17m | ecosystem: Environmental > Aquatic > Freshwater > Lake | place: Spain...
GCGCAGGCGCAGCCCCCCCCTGCCCCTGCCACCGTGCCCATGGCCAACAGTTTCATGCCGCGGACGCGCACGCAGAGCCGCTCGGGCAAATCCTCCACGTCCGGCGCGAGATTGATGAACCCATCGTGGCCAACGCGCTCGCGAATGAGTTCCTCGTCCAGGACCAGCGGCGACGGAGTCTGGTCCGCGTCCAGCCCCAGCGCCATGCCGAGCGAGAGCGCGGTGTCCGCGTCCACGAGCCAGACGTCCTTGCCCGATCTGCTCAGGTAATCGGCCAACCAGGCCGTGAGCGACGTTTTCCCCACCCCACCTTTTCCGGCAATCGCCAGTTTCATGCGCGCCTCCCGCGTTCAGTGCCCAATCGGGCAAAATTGTGCGTCATGACGCCTAAGTTAGCGTCGATAGGGCATTCCTCGTTCAAAGCGTTCGAGCCGCGTGCCGATGTCCGCGGCCAGGGCGGCGTTGCCTGCGGCGCGGGCGCGGTCCTGGGCTTGGCGGGCCGTGGCCGCGGCGTCTTCGTAGCGGCTGTTTGCCGCGTAAGCCGCAGCCAGGGTATCGAGCATGGCCGGATTTGGACCGGCCAGGGACAGGCCCTTGAGCGCGAGCTCTAAGCTGCGTCCCGCGTCGCGCAGACCGGAGTCTGGGCTCGTGGCCAGCAGCCAGGCCGCGTTGTTGAGCGCCTTAGCATAGTTGGGATTGATGGCCAGGCAGGCCTCGTACTGGGCAAGAGCCTCGGGCTCGCGGCCCTGGCTGCTCAAGTACGAGCCCAGGTTGTACTGCACGATGAAATTTTTCGCGGTCACAGACAAAGCGCGCGTATAGAGCGTTTCCGAGTTTTTCCAGAACGCGGCCTGCCCGCGCGTGGCTAGGCCCAGGGCCACGAACGTCACCAGCCCGGCCAGGGCCGCGGCAATTTTGTACGCCTTGCGCTGCGCCGCCAGGTCGGCCGCTCCCCAGACCAGCGCCAGAAACAAGCCCAGGGCCGGCAGGTAGGTATATCTATCGGCCATGGCCTGACCTCCGACCTGCACCAGCCCCACGACCGGAACCAGCATACCTAAAAACCAGAGCCAGCCGACCAGAAGGTACGGCGCTTTGCGACGCAGTGTGAACGCGGCCGTGCTGATTGCGAGCAGCAGGAACGCGGCCACTGCGGCCTCCCAGGCCGGCGTGGTCCGGAGTGGGTAGTAGACCGCCAGGCCAGTCGGCGCTACGAGCTTGATGAGATAGTCAAGGTAGGCTGCGACCGCGTTGGCGATGCGAGCTGTCATGCCGAGTTCGTCGAGCGAGGCCATGGCGCCGGCCTGGCGCGAGGCTGCGATGACCATGAACGCGGCCAGGCCAGCTAGGGCCAGCAGGGGGAGTTTTTCCGCTGCGAGCCGCAGGAATGAAAGGCGTCGGCGTGTCAGTTTGCCAGGGGCGCCCTGCTTTTCGGGTGCGTTGTGAGCCAGGCGTTCGAGCGGCCAGTAGTCCAGGAGCAGGAGTACGCAGGGGAGCGTGACGAGCATGGGTTTGGCCATGAGCCCCAGGGCTGTGGCGCCGCAGAGCGCGATGTAGCGGCCGGCCGAAGGTGTGCGGCCGTAGCCCGCGTAAAGATAGAGCGCGAGGAAGAAGAAAAAGGAGCTGAGGACGTCCTTGCGTTCTGCGACCCAGGCCACGGATTCCACGTGCAGTGGATGCAGGGCAAAAAGTCCGGCCACGGCCAGGCTGGGCCAAAAGCGGCCGGTCAGCCGTCTCAGCGCGAGCAGCAGCAGGACGGTGTTAGCCAGGTGCAGGACAAGATTCGTGCGATGGTGCGCAGCCGCGTCGAGCCCGAAAAGTTGGACGTCGAGCATGTGGCTCAACCAGGTGAGCGGATGCCAGTTACTGGCGTGCGTGGCAGTGAAGGCCCAGAGCGTACCGGCCGCGCTTAGGCCGGCGCGCACCTGTTCGTTGGCAGTCACGTAGTCTGTGTCGTCAAAATTGATGAACTGCGCCTGGAGCACGGGCGCGTAGGCCCAGGCCGCGAAGAGCACAAGCGCCAGTGCGGCGAGTGCTGCCAGGACCGGGTCTTTGCGCGGGGCGCGCGGTGTGGAACGCTTGGCCTGTGGCGGAGCTGGTGATTTTTTTGGTCGCGGGCCGTGGTGTTTGGCCATTCGATGTCATCCTTTGAGTTTTTGTAGCTTGGCATGGAGCGTTGCCGCGCTTTTTTTCCCAAAGCCGGGGAGTTTTTCCAGGGTTTCGAGTCTGGCGTTGCTTATGGCTTGGAGCGAGGGGAAAAGGTCCCAGAGGAGCCTGGCGGTCTTCACCCCCACGCCGGGCAGCCGGAGCAGTTCGCCTTCCAGGGCGGTTTTGTCGCGCGAGCGGCGGTGCCGGCCGATGGCGAAGTCATGCACTGTATCACGCACGCGCTGCAAGAAAAGCAGCTCGGCCGAGCCAGGCTTGAGGTTCGCGGGGTTTTTGCGTCCAGGGAGATAGACCGTGTCGTCGAGTGCGTGGGTCTTGCGCCGGCGCTTTTGGGAGTCGGCGCCGGGCGCCTGCTCGCGCGCCTTGGCTATGGCCGCGAGCGGACAGGGCGCTTCTCCGTCCAGCATCAATCCGCGTTCCACGACTGCGAGCTGGCCGCGGCCGCCGTCCACGAGCAAGAGGTCGGGCCAGGGCGGGCCGGCCTTGCGCCGGCGCTGTGCCCAGGCAGCAAGCACGGCATAGTCGTCGCCCGAGCCCTCGAGCTCAGGGAAGGCGTAGATTCGGTATTTGTCCTTGCATGGTTCGCCGTTTTCAAAAGCCACGAGCCCGACGCGGGTATCGCGTCCCCGGGTGTGCGAGACGTCCACGGCCTCGATGCAGAGGGGCGGGCCTGGAAGATGGAGCTTTGCGGCCAGACCGTCGAGCGTGGCCATGACCGGGGCGCGTTCGCCCTGGCCCGACTGCTCGCGGGCGTTTTCTGTGGCCAGGTCCACGAGCTTCTTGCCTATGGCGCTGTGCGGCCCGAAGATTCTAACTGGCCCTGCGCGTCGGTCGGCCAGGACGCGGGCCAGGATATCGAGAAAGACCGATTCTTCGGCGTCGTCGGTGTCCGGTAGCTCAGCATCTGGTTCGGCTTCGATTGGGGTGGCCAAATCCCAGGGGAGCAGGATTTTCTCTGGGATGTAGCGTTCCGGGCCGTAGTACTGGGCCAAAAAGTTCTCCAGGACCTCCTGGCCTTCGTCCAGGCTCAGTCCTGGCCAGAAAAAGCGCTTCTTGTCCAGGAGGCGGCCGCGGCGCACGAAAAGCAAGCCCAGGCCCAGACCGTAGACCGTGTCCTCTCCCTGGGTCTTTTCTGCGTGCGCCAGGCCCAGGACATCGATGTCTTCGTCGTCGGGCAGGACCGCGACCTGCTTTTCGAGGGTTTTTTCCACGGCGCGGATCTGGTCGCGCAAGAGGGCCGCACGCTCGAATTCCATGTTTTCCGCGGCCTTGTGCATCTCGACGGTGAGCAGTCGGACCAGTTCAGTAGAGCGTCCGGACAAAAGCATCTCGACGCGGGCAACCAGGTGTGCGTAGCGTTCCTTGGACACCTCGTTGACGCAGGGCGCCAGGCAGAGGCCGATGTGGTGGTACAGGCAGGGGCGGACGCGATTTTTGAACGCCACTTGCTTGCAGCGGCGCAAAGGAAAGACGCTATGGATGGCCTTCCAGGCGTCGCGGGCTGCGAGCGTCGAGGTGAAAGGCCCGAAATAGATCGAGCCGTCGCGCACCACGCGGCGCGTGAGAGTGAGCCGCGGGTAGTCGTTGCGCTTGTCGAGCTTGAAAAGAATGTATTGCTTGTCGTCGCGCAGGACGATGTTGTAACGTGGTCGGTGCTTTTTGATAAGGCTCGATTCGAGCAGCAAGGCTTCTTTTTCGGTAGTCGTGACGAGCGTATCGAGGTCTGCTGCCTGGCGAAGCATAACGCGAGTTTTGGGAGTGTGGCACGAATCGTCGCGGAAATAGGAGCCCAGGCGTTTGCGCAGCTCTTTGGCCTTGCCTACGTAGATGACGCGCCCGGAGGAGTCCTTGAAGAGATAGACGCCTGGCTTGAACGGGATATCCTTGAGCCGCTCCTTGAAGCGTTCGGTCGTGCTCGGTCGCGCGTGTTCCATGGCAGTAGTATCGGCGATAGTCCTGCCTCAACGCAAGGGGTATTTATATTGTAGTTGGCCCAGGGGCTGGATAATGTATTGAACAGTAAAATTTTTTTTACTTTCGTCAATTTTTTGCTTGCCAATGCGAGGTCCCTGGGGTAAAAAGCTATTGATTTTGGCTGGATGTGGGGGTTACAGCGGTCTGCACAAGCAAATGGGGGAAGTATGAAACGTTTTACCCTGGCCCTGGCTCTGGCCATGACCATGCTGCTCGGCGCGGCCCTCGCGGTTCAGGCTATCGAGATCACGTCCACAGGTAGCTTTGAGTTCAATTTCGGCTTCTACGCCAATTACTTGTTGTTCAACTCCAACGAAGGCCGCGCGCCTAGTAGTACCATGAACGGCTCGGGCCACGCCCCTGATTTCTCCCAGGGCACCGAAGAGCACTTCGAAGCCCTCCAGCGCGTGCGCATGCAGCTCAATTTCGTCGCCAGCGAGAACGTCCAGTGCGTTCTGCTTTTTGAAATCGGCGGACTGGAATGGGGCACTGGCAATGGCTCCATGGTCGGTGGCGGCGCACTGCGCACCGGCCCCGGCGGTGGCGGCGGCATCGGCACCGATGGCGTGAGCATCTCGACCCGTCGTGCTTACATCGATTTCAATATCCCGAACACGGAACTGATGTTCCGCGTCGGCCTGCAGGGCATGGACCTGCCGGCCGCCGTTGCCGGCTCGCCGATTCTGGGCAACTCCGGTTCGGACATGGCCGCTGTGCTCGCGGTGTACACGATCAACGACATGATCAGCATCGCTGGTTTCTGGGCGCGCCCCTGGAACACCAACCATCCTTTCGACGCCCCAAACCATCAGAACGACGAAATGGACGTCTTCGGCCTTATCGTGCCGATCACTGTTGAGGACGTGGGCTCCTTTACCCCCTATGGCCTCTTCGGCAGCCTGGGTACCAATGCGGTTATGACCACGTCCGGCAACTTCCCAGGCCTGTATACCAACGCCCTGCTCACCCAGACTTTTACCAACCGCAACGGCCTGTTGTCTCACGACTACATGTACCCCTGGTGGGTCGGCGGCGCGGTTTCCTTCACCATGCTCGATCCTTTGATCTTCGGTATGGACGTCGTGTACGGCGGCATGAAGGGCGCGGATCGCATGATGGATCGCGGCGGCTGGTATCTGGCAGGTAAGGCCGCTTACAAAACCGAGTGGGTGACCCCGACGCTGATCGGCTGGTGGACCACTGGCGACGACAGCAACATCTACAACGGCAGCGAACGCATGCCTTCCATCGACGCCAACTTCAACGCCACGACCTTTGGTTACAACGGCGGCGACGCCCTGGGCCGCGGAAACAACGCCCTGAGCAACGCCAATGGCTACGACGCCACGACAGCCGGCACCTGGGGTGTGGCCCTGCAGCTCAACGACATCAGCTTCATCGAAGACCTGACCCACCAGTTCATCGTGGCTTACGTCGGCGGCACCAACAGCACGCGCTCCATGCGCGACCCCAGGACCTTCAACGTCTCCTGGTCGCCGTACTACAGCAACCCCGCGAACATCCTGCTGACCACTGCCGACCACCTGTGGGAAGTTGACTTCAACCACAAGTACCAGATGTACGAAAATCTGGCCGTGTTCTGCGAAATGGGCGTGATCGACATAACCCGCTCCCGGGGCCCCTGGCGTGCACCCGAAAATCGTAGCAACGATCCGTCCTTCAACCCCGCGGTCATGAAGCTGTATAACACCAGCACCGCCTGGAAGCTGACCTTCGGCTTGCAGTACATGTTCTAGTCAAACCGCGCGGAGCTGATGTGCATCCCAAAAGCCGGGGCCTTCGGGCCCTGGCTTTTTTTAATTCCCGCGCATCACTTCTGGAAAAATCGCATTCTTGGCAGTAGTATCGGCAAGAGTCCTGCCTCAACGCACGGGGTAAAGTTTGTTTTCTGCGGTTTAATATTTTTATTGCAGATTGTCTTTTGTTCGTTGCGACCAAAGACAATATTGGAATTTTTACTATAATTACGGCCCTTAAGCTTTTTGTCTTTAGCCTCGTCGTTGGCCCAGGGGCTGGACAATTTTTTGTACAGTAAAATTATTTTTACCTTCGTCAATTTTTTGCTTGCCAATACGAGGTCCCTGTGGTAAAAAGCACTTGAGTTTGACTGGATGTGGGGGACACATCGGTCTGCACAAGCAAAAGGAGGAAGGTATGAAACGTTTTACCCTGGCCCTGGCTCTGGCCATGACCATGCTGCTCGGCGCGGCCCTCGCGGCTCAGGCGGTCGAGATCACGTCCACAGGTAGCTTTGAGTTCAATTTTGGCTTTTACGACAGTTACATGTTGTACAACTCCAACGAAGGCCGCGCGCCCCGTAGCACCAGGAACGGCTCGGGTCACGCACCCGATTCTTACCGCGGGACCGAAGAGACCTTCGAAGCCCGTCAGCGCGTGCGCATGCAGCTCAATTTTATCGCCAGCGAGAACGTCCAGGGCGTTCTGTTTTTTGAAATCGGCGAACTGGAATGGGGCACTGGCAATGGCTCCATGGTCGGCGGCGGCGCACTCCGCACTGGCCCCGGCGGCGGCGGCGCCATCGGCACCGACGGCGTGAACATCAAGACCCGTCGCGCTTACATTGATTTCAATGTCCCGAACACGGAACTGATGTTCCGCGTCGGTCTGCAGGGCATCGACCTGCCGGCCGCCGTGGCGGGCTCGCCGATTCTGGGCAACTCCGGTACGGACATGGCCGCTATGCTCGCGGTGTACAAGATCAACGACATGATCAGCATCGCTGGTGTCTGGGCGCGCCCCTGGAACACCAACCATCCTATCGACGCCACCAACCATCAGAACGACGAAATGGACGTCTTCGGCCTCATCGTGCCGATCACGGTTCAAGGCATCGGTTCCTTTACTCCCTACGGCCTCTTCGGCAGCCTGGGTACCGATGCGGTTTTGACCACGGCCGGCAACTTCCCAGGCCTGTATACCAACGCCCTGCTCACTCAGACTTGGACTAACCGCAACGCCCTGTTGTCCCACGACTACATGTACCCCTGGTGGGTCGGCGGCGCGGTTTCCTTCACCATGCTCGATCCTTTGACCTTCGGTATGGACGTCGTGTACGGCGGCATGAAGGGCGCGGATCGCATGATGGATCGCGGCGGCTGGTATCTGGCTGGTAAGGCCGCGTACAAAACCCCGTGGGTGACCCCAACGCTGATCGGCTGGTGGACCACTGGCGACGACGGCAACATCTACAACGGCAGCGAACGCATGCCTTCCATCGACGCCAACTTCAACGCCACTACCTTTGGCTACAACGGCGGCGACGCCCTGGGCCGCGGAAACAACGTCCTGAGCAACGCCAACGGCTTCGACGCCACGGCAGCCGGCACCTGGGGTGTGGCCCTGCAGCTCAACGACATCAGCTTCATCCAAGACCTGACCCACCAGATCATCGTGGCTTACGTCGGCGGCACCAACAGCACGCGCTCCATGCGCGACCCCAGGACCTTCACCGTCTCCTGGTCGCCGTACTACAGCAACCCCTCGAACATCCTGCTGACCACTGCCGACCACCTGTGGGAAGTTGACTTCAACCACAAGTACCAGATGTACGAAAATCTGGCCGTGTTCTGCGAAATGGGCATGATCGACGTGACCCGCTCCAGGGGCCCCTGGCGTGCGCCGGAAAATCGTAGCAACGATCCGTCTTTCAACCCCGCGGTCATGAAGCTGTACAACACCAGCACCGCCTGGAAGTTGACCTTCGGCCTGCAGTACATGTTCTAGTCAAACCGCTCTTAGCTGATGTGCATCCCCCAAAGCCGGGGCCTTCGGGCCCCGGCTTTTTTTACCTCCCAAAAATCGCATCCTTCATGAAAGTCAGGGGACGAAACGGAAGCGCTAGCGTGCGGCCCAGCGTGTCACCGACCGCAGCCAAGCTGTTGACATCCACAGTCGGCTGGGACAGCGATCCGCTGATCCTGATCGGCCAGGACGCCACTGCCGCAGCCTGGACCTGCAGCGTGTAATCGATCGTCTCGCGGCCGAAATCCACGCGGCCCTCACCTGTCAGCGCGTACATCGCCGCATTCATGGCCAGGTCGGTGTTGGACAGCGCGCCCTTGTCCATGCTGAACGTGGCGTCGCAGGTAGTGTATTCCAGCACCCGCGGCGCCTGGGAGGCAGAGTTCGACGCTGCCTTCGCCGCAGCCGCAGGGATGCCGAACGCGCCCTGTCGGAGATGGAGCTCGCCTTTGCCCTGTACAGCCGACAGCAACGCAGACAGTGTCGGCGACGAACCCGACGCCTGGGTTTCGAGCTTGGCCGCCGCCGTGAGCAGCCCGCGCGGCGCGACGCGGTCCAGAAGCCCGGAAAGAGCTTTGGCCTGGTCCAACTGCCCCAAGTCCACCTTGCTCAGATCGAGCCCGAGCTGCATGCTCAGGCCCTGGCCTGTGGCTGAAAGCCCGAGCGAACCCTTGATCCGGCCGCCGGCAAGGCCGGCCGCGATGGTGTTGGTTTGCAATACGCCTTTGCCAGCAGTCAACGCTAGCTCCAGATTCTCAAGGTCCAGCCCCTGCACCTTGCATCGTTCGAGACGCGCACGGCCGCGCAAGCTCAGCGTGCGCAACCACCCGACCGCGAAGTGTTCTGTTTTCCATTCTCCAGACTTGGAGGAAGCGGTCGCCGTGGACAGTCGGTCGAGGTCGAGCAGGCCCGAGGCGATGTCCAGCGCGAGCCGGGGGCCGGAATAGTCCACGATGTCCAGGTCGCCGCGCAGTGTTCCGGCCGCTATGTCCAGAGCGGCCTTTTCCAGCTTGAGCGAATTGCGTCCGGCCACGAAGTCAGCAGCCAGACTGCCTTTATAGGCGCCGGAGTCGCGTGGCGCCGGAAGGTCGAGGCCCAGGGCTACAAAAAACTGGCGCAGATCAGCCGAGGACGCCGCGGCCTGCCCCCGAAGCCGCCAGTTACGGCTGTCAGAGTCGTACGCAGCAGCGCCTTTGGTCACGGTGCTCGCGGCCTTGAGCGTGAACGAATCCAGAGTTGCCTCCCCGTGCGCAGCGCGGCCTTGCGCCGCAAACGAAACATTTTTGTCCGGTCCAGGCAGACCGGGCAACCTCCCGCTGCACGCGAGGTCCACAGCCTCGAAGCGCGTTCGCTGCGCCACGTGCCCGAGGAGCACGCGGCCGCTCGAGTCGGCCGTCAGGTTCGTTGCGACGCTTTGACCCAACGCGGCCTTGTCAGCCGCGAGCTTCAGTCCGAACTCGAAGCCTGCCACGTAGTCCTTGCCCCATTGCTTGAACTCGGCCCAGGGTTCGTGCTTCAACTTAAGCACGGCGCGCAAGTTATCGAAGCGGAGGAGCCGGTCGTTTTGGCCGGGTTGCTGCGTGGTCTCGAACGTCTTGGCGTGCAGGTCAGCGGTGCCTGCCAGGTTGCGGAACAGTTCTTCGCGCGTCTTACCACGCGCCTGGGCATCGAAGGCGCCGGTCAGTCGGGCCCGGAGATTGTCGGCATTTCCGGACAAGACCAAGAATGGACCAAGGGGAAGGTTTTCAACCTTACCAGCGAGCCCAATATCCAGTACTTTGTCCTTGGCGCCGAGCCTCAGGTCGAGCTCAGCCTTGCCCGACTGCACGCTGAAGGCGAGCGGGGCGAGTTGCAGTTGCCCTTGCTCGAGCGCGACGGTCGCGGTCACGTTGTCGAAACTCTGTCCCTTCCAGCGCAAGAGCGTCACATCGGTCTTCAGCCGCGCCTTGAGCCCTGCTGGAATCGTTATGTCGAGTTTGGGCTCGACGCCCTGCTGTGTTGGCTCAGCCGATTCAAACCTGTTTTTCAGCACATGCGCGAGAATGTGGTCCAGGTCGAGCATGTCCGCAGTCAGTGATCCTTCGAGGCGTGGGCCGCTTGTTTTCACTTGCCTGGAGGCGTCGCTGTAGACGAGATCGGCCTTGAAGGCGGTCTGGTCTACCATGAACGGCGCGAGCTGGAGACGCGCCTGGCCGTTGCTTGCGTCGAGCCGGGCCGCGAGCGCGACCTGTTTGAGCGCCTTGAGGTCGAGGTCGGGACCGGGGCCGACGCCCAAGGTCCAGAGCAGGTCGCGGAGGTTGAAGCGTGGGATATCGCAGGTCAATGACAAGGCGTTTTCGGCGAGCCGCGCGTGCAGGGTCCCGGCTGCGATCGTGGAGAACGGGGACTTGAACGAGGCAACGCCGTCCGGAACGCCCTCGAGCAGTCCGGTCACGGACAAGGCCAAATCGAGTTCGAGGCTTTCCTCCAAGGGTTTTGCCGTGAGTTTGGCGTTGAATCCCCCGCGCGCGAACGAGGCTGCAAAGCGGGGGGAGTGGATAACGCCGTTTTGGGCCACGATGTCGATATCCACGTCCTCGGCAATGGCCTGTCCTATCTTGGCGAATTCGGACCGGAGCCTGAACTCAGCGTCGAGCCGTTGCAAGAAGGCGAGTTCCGGCTTTGGAAGTTCGAAGCGAAGTTCGAAGCGCGCGGGCTTGCTTGTCTCTGAAGTCGCTGCGTCGATACTTTGCAGCGCCTTTTCCACGCTTGGCGGCTGCGGCAGCAACGCGGCAAAGTCGATGTAATCGGCCGTGGCCGCGACGCGCATCTTTGGTTGCCGCAGAGCTTGCTCGTCCATTTCTTCCAGATAGACGAAACTGCCCCGGAGCGTGGAGGAGGCCAAAACCAGGACCGCGTCGTCGAGGATCAGGCCCTCGGTATCGAGTCGGAA
>Ga0247840_10011399_pt1 | contig 10855 bp, 10 predicted proteins | sample LaCruzMarch2015__FD_192404 | JGI IMG/M metagenome (GOLD analysis project Ga0247840, IMG submission 192404) | Freshwater microbial communities from meromictic Lake La Cruz, Castile-La Mancha, Spain - LaCruzMarch2015_17m | ecosystem: Environmental > Aquatic > Freshwater > Lake | place: Spain...
AGCCAGGACAATAGGTTGTAAACGTGTTCAGCATGAAATGCCGAAGTGGTGGAACTGGTAGACACGCTATCTTGAGGGGGTAGTGGGCCAACGCCCGTGGGGGTTCGAGTCCCCCCTTCGGCACCATATTTTGTCAAAAGCCGCGCCTAGTTAGCGCGGCTTTTGCTTTTGTGAGAGGCGAATTGTCCCGCTATTGTCCCGCGTTTGAATTTCATCCCCGTTTCCTCATCATGAAAGCTCCACGATTTTCTGCACCATCGGCGAGCAGATTCATACCCGTCGCGCCGCCGGTGTGCGTGTGCCCCTTCCAGCCTAACCCCGAGCATCGAGCGCCCCCCCCGACGACTCGGTCCGGCCTGGCCAGAACGTCAACGCCCACAAATCGCCTCTGCGCGCCTTTCACGGCCGCGACCATGTCAGCCCCATGCGCGAGGCTACATAGCATCATGGGGCCGTCTTGGACGTCTGTGCGGATATTGCTCGCGTTGGCTCTGTTTGAGCGCGTGATGGGGGGCGATGGCGAGCAGGTCAGGGGCGTCTCATCGCCGTCGTGCGCGGTCCCTTCCAGGCGATGCACAGTATCGAGCGCCCCCCCGACGACTCGGTCCGGCCAGGCCTGGAAGTCAACGCCCACAAGTCGCCCCTGCGCGCCGTTCGAGGCCGCGACCAGAGTGCCATGCGCGAGCCCCAAACGCATTCTGGGGCATCCTGTGGTTTTCTGTGGAGATGTTGCTCGCGTTTGTTCTGTTTGAGTTTGTTGAGGGCGATTTGATGGTGAGCGCCTGCCTGGAGAGGCCTCGTGGAGTGTGCGGCGGTGGCGAGCAGAGACAAGAGTGTCGCGCCACTGGCGTACATGTGACCCCTCCGGACTGAAGCCGAGTATAAAGTGTACCACCCTGGAGTTGAGCCGCCCTGGCCGTGGAATCGAAGCACAAGGATCGCCAGTGACCGTTTTCTGAGGGGCTTGGTCACACGAGGGCTTTCGCATGGCTTCAGCGCACCCTGGGACATTTTGCGGCCCACAGCGCATGTGTTGCCCTTTTCTGGTCTGACCGTGTTCTTTTGGCAGTATTTTGATGCTGCTGGATCGAGGTAGCCAAGGGAAATATGTTGTAATCCCGCGGCAGTGAGCAGGGCAGGGGTTGACTTCGCGTTGGAGCGATAGCACAAAGCGGCAAACAGGTCAGCTTGCAATATTGGCCCCGTCGGGATAGAGGACAATAGTGGATAAAAAACACTATCTCAATTGTTCAAGCATGATGAAACGACGGGGAAAAGGCCCTACGTGGTCTGCTCGCAGCTCATGGATACCCTTGGGAGGTATATGGACAACGTAACCCCTCCTTTTCGATGAAGAATGTTTTTCTAAACAGGATACTTGTCAGTTGCTCTAATCCGGTACAGTATAAACGCCACACAAATTTAGTAACGTGCGCGCGGTCCGTTGCCCCGCCAGACCTTTGGTCTGATGTTAGCGTTGCGAAAGGGAGGAGTCCACTTGTTTCGTGTCGCCTTTGTAATCTCGCCCACGCGTGACGGCAACTATGTTCCGCCGTTAGGAATCCTGTCGCTTGCGGCCTTGCTGCGAGAACAGGGCGTCGAGCCCCGGATATTTGACTGCGCTGCGGAGACTTCGGCGTTGGACGCGCTCGTCGATTTCAAACCACATCTCACAGGACTCACCGCCGTCACCAGCTCGGTGCTGTCCGCCCGACGTTTGGCGGGTGTGATCAAAGCGCGCTTTTCCCATACCAAAATAATATTTGGCGGCCCCCACGCCACAGCGCTTCCCGAGGAAGTCATCGCCTGGCCTGAAGTGGACTTTGTGGTCGCTGGGGAGGCTGAACGCGCGCTCGTTCCTCTCTGCGCCTGGCTTGAAGCCAAGGCGCCGGTTTCGCAACTCGCCACGGTCCCTAACCTTTACCACAAGGAGTCAGGCGCTCCCCAACACACGCAGAAAGCCGACTGGCTGTCGTCGCACGAACTTGACCACTTGCCCCTGCCAGCCTACGACCTCTTGGACATTGACAGCGTAACGGCGCGGCTGCGGCACGGGCTGATTCGGCGGGGAAAGCGCGCGCTGCCGTACATGGCTACTCGCGGTTGCCCGCATTTGTGCGCCTTTTGTTGTCGGGTGATGGGCCGCCGCGTGCGACGCAAGAATCCAGACGTCGTGCTGGCGGAAATCGAATCTCTGGTGGATGCGTATGGCATTGACGAGTTATACATTGAGGACGATAACTTTACCGCGTCCAAAGACTACGCACTTCGGATTTTGGATGGGATATACGAACGCAAGCTGCCCATTACGATCAAGTTCGCCAACGGAGCTCGCATCGACACGCTTGATGACGTGATTCTTGAACGGATGCGCCGCGCCGGGTGCAGCAGCCTCTCGTTCGGTCTCGAGTCCGGCAGCTCCCGCGTACTGCAAATGATGGACAAGCATCTGGACTTGGACGTCGTGCGTACAAAGGTCGCTATGGCGCAGTCCCACGGCTTCATGACCGGCGGCAACATGATCGTGGGCTATCCTGGCGAACGTGAGCAGGATATTTGGGAGAGCGTCGATTTTTTTCAATCGTTGAAGCTGGACAGCGTCGCGATCGTGAACCTCGTGCCCTTCCCAGGAACCGCCGTCCGCGCGCTATGCGAGGAGAAGGGCTATCTGACTGACGAGGCGGCCCATTGGGACAACTACTACTTCGACATCGCTGATCCGAAGATTCTTGTTGAAACGGAGGAGATGTCCAAGGAGCAGCTCAAGGCGATCATGCGGAAGGTCTTTTTTAAACTGTACACCGACCCGCGACGCGTTTGGCGTCTGTTGCGGACGATGTCTCCCAAAGACATACTCAGCGGCGTTGCGACAATGGCGCGCCGTTTTGTGTCGCGCTAACAGCCCTACAGCTTCTCTAGACGGTACAAACCGCTTGTCGTCGTCTCCCAAAGCGGCGTAAAGCGCTCCGGATGCTCCCGCATGTAGCGCAATTCCTTCGACAGTGGCGCAAAACTCATGACATGGGTGACGCCTTGCGCCGCCAGACGATCGCCCCATCCAGCGCCGTTCACGGTCTGCTCGGGCGTGAGCTCCGAGGAGGATGGCCCCCATGACTCGTGCGTCGAAAAGGGAACGTAGGTCAAGGTATTCTGAAGATCGCTCCCGAAGAACATATACATAAACCAGTTGTTGGCGTTTTGGGCGGGATGCGAGGTGACTGCGATGCGCCACGCATGGCCCGATTGGTTCAAAAGCGCCGCAGCCGGCAGCCAATAGGTGGGAAAGGGCCCAAAAAAATGACAATTTGCGGTCGCCACATCGCGCGCTTGCCGTCTGAGGTCGAGCGTGTAGGTAAGCGTCGCGACGATCGCGATCGCCGCCGCGGCTGTTTGTAAACGCCTCCATCGGCGGGGCCAGGCAAGCAGAAGACAGGCGACCGCGACGCATAGACCAACCACCCGGAAGAAGGGCAGTTCCGCGGTTTGCATGACGCTCGCCGTTGCGCCCGCGCCGATATGAATGAGCGTCACGATCGCGAATAAACAGCGCGCGAATGACGCAATGCGCTCAGGCGTGTGCAAGCTCACTACAAGCGCGACAAAGAAACCGACGATGAAAAATCGAGGTATGGACCAGAGCAGTTTGACTACGACGAAGGAGGGAGAGAAATAAAACAGTAGCGCCGCCAGCAGGACCGCGGCTAGCAGCCCGCTCGTTGCGAGGTTCATCTGCCGCAGCGCTCGTCCCGCGCCGAAAAAAAATAGTGGAGCCAATACTACGCTGGCCATGCCGAAGTCAGGCGAAAACACGACAGGACTTAGGAAGAAGCGCAACAGCACGATGCCCTCGCTTTTGAGCGAGTAGGGCGTCAAGGTAGGCCGCTCTAGATACCAGGCGTTGGCCTCCACCGCTTTGCCCAGCGTCACGCCGCCGATCTTCAACTCAAAGGGCGAGAACGGGTAGCCAGTGTACAGCAGCACAGTCCAAAGCCAGGGCGCCAGCAGCGCCAGCGTAAGGACGACTGCGGGCGCGAGCGCGCTCCAGAGGAGCGGCCAGCGCTCCTTGCGGCATGCCAGGAATACCGTCATCACGCAAAAGAGCAGGGCAATCGTCGGATACGAGTACATTTTCGCACCGGCCGCCACCCCGAACGCCATGCCCGCCGTCCAGAGCAGCCGCGGCCGCAAGCGCTGCGCGAACGCGAGGCAGAAATACAGCCCGAGCAGCAGCGCCAAGGCTACCAGGATGTCGTTGTCGCCGCCGCCGACCGAGTAGGTGACAAGCGGCGCAAAGAGCAGATACGCAGCGCAGGACAGCGCCGCCTGGGTCGAAAGCGCGGTAGCCCTCGCGACGGCGAACGCCGCAAACCCGAGCGCAAGCCATTGCGCCCAATCGACAAGGCCGCAAAGCGCGTCCCCGTGAAAGGGAAGCATGGCCCACGCCGTCAGCAACTCGCCGCCTCCAGCCACTAAACGCGCGCTCTCCCAACCGCCAGGCCCCGAAAACAACGAAAGCTGACCAGACTGGACCCACATGCCGGCTTTGACCGCGTGGTACACCATCGAGTCCCAACTCAGCGGCGGAAGCAGCAACACTCGGGACAACAGAAAGAGCGCGGCGAACAATCCCGTGAGCAGAACGCAGCGCTGGAGCTTGTCGTCCGTCTGTGTCAACGCCAGGCGCAAGGCCATGGCGTCCGCGTGCAACTTCGCCCAGAAGTCGGTGACGCGATAGCCGCTGGCCCGCGCCCCGGCCGCGATCAGCCCGGTCAAGAGCAAGGCCTCGGGCATCCTGAACGCGCCAGCGCTCATAAGCAGAAAAAATCCCAGCGTGGCGATCCATAGCCCCGCCACGAGCAGACCGCACCATTGCGTCAGCAGGTCTTCTTCAGGGAGCAGCCGTCGGGCCGCCGCCGCTGCGGCGTAAAAAGCGACGCACACAAACGTCGCAGCCACAGCGATGCGTAGGGCGACTATGAGGTTGTCCATGAAGCGCTAGCCGCGAATTTTTTGGTAGCGGCTTGTTTGGCGATAGAACGGATACGAAAGACCGACGAGCACGAGTATGAGGTTGCTGATGGCGAAGGGCAAAAACACTGCGCCGTCTTGTCTCTCGCGATCATCCAGCCGAGAGCGCCGAAACGAACGCAACGAGAATGACGCAGTCAATAAGGATAAGAACAGAAAAATTGTGCCCATGATCGCAGTGTTACACAGCTCGCCGCCGGAAAAGAGCATGGAGAGCGTGCAGAAGGCGAAAAAAGGCAGAGCCCAGGGCATCAGCGCCAGATGCACGAACTTGGTGAGAAAAATTATCTTCCACCAGGGCGGCATTTGCGGCAAAAGATAAAGAAAGCGCAACAGTTCTCGCAAGTACGCGTTTCCCTTCCTGAATTTGTGTCGGATGAAACTCTCGACGGACAAGGGCGCGCGCAGCTCTCGCCCTTTCGCGCTGGCGAGGTAACGGGTTTTCCACCCTTGGCTGTTGGCCTGGAACGCCACATAGACATCATCGGCAATGCAATCATCGGGAAATGCGTCCAGGACAGCTCGACGAAACGCATAGCAGGGGGCAACCACGATCGAGGAGGAGTACACCTCGCTTTCCAAGATACGCATGATGTTCTGGCTGTCCCAATACGCCCTTTCGATGGAGATGCAGTTTTGAGGTTCGATGTTGGCGCCGACGACCCCCAGCTCGTGATCTTTTTGAAACGCTTCGCTTAGCAGTTGTAAGGTGTCGGGCGCAAGCTCCGCGTCCATGTCCGTGCAGACCACGAGGTCCACAGCCGCGTCGAGCAAGGCCAGTCCGTAATTCAGCTGCTGGATTTTGCCGGTGCAGCCGGTTTCGATCACGCGCCAGCCTGGCGTTTCGGCGATTGCTGCGCGTAGGGCGTCAGCGGTCCCGTCCGTGCATGCGCCGAGCAAGAAGAGGGCAAACGTATCGGGTTGCGAGAGCAGCGCGCGCGTATTCGCGACCTTGCTCGCGGCCAGGGCTTCTTCGTTGAAGCAGGGGATGAGCAGGGCCGTCTTGAACGGCTTGACTTCGGTTTGCTGTCCTCGAAACGAGGTCTGCAGGCAGGCGAAGATTGTCAGGATCAGGATATAACCGGCGTAGCTCCAGAAAATGAGTAGGATCAGTGTAAGGTAGACGAAGATGGTCGTGAACATATCGGCTGGGTCCTCTTCTCCAAGGTTCAGCGGACGTATTTCTTCCAAAAAATGGACGGAATGGCCCTCGCGTACGTTCCAAGCCTCGAAAAAAACAACTCTCGTGGATGCGTGAGCACCCGCCAGGCGAACCACCCGCTCAGGTAATAGCGACGATACGCTTTTTTCGCCAACTGCTCCAGCTCTTCTGCCGAAGCGTCTGGATAGTTGGGCATGCCGGCGACGAGCAGTCCCTGTTCTTCCAGCTCGCGATGGAACGGGGTGCCTGGAAAAGGGATCATAAGCTGGAATTGTGCTGTGTGCGGCCGCAGCTTGCAGGCCCAGTCGATGGTAGCCTGGGCCGAAGCCTTGGTCTCGCCGGGAAAACCGATGGCGAAATCCCCATGAATATGCAGCCCGGCCTGCTTGGCCTCAGCGGTGAACCGTGTCATGCGCTCCACGCTGACGCCTTTTTTGATGCGCTTGAGTATCTCAGGGTTGGCCGATTCGTAGCCAACGTGCGCGTTGCGACAGCCAGCGCGTTTCATGAGCCGCATGGTCTCGATGTCTAAGTCTGCACGGCAATAACAGGACCAGGGGATACGGCAGCGCGCGTCCAAAAACGCTTGACTCAGCTCCTGCGCGCGCGCAGCCGTGAGCGTGTCGTCCTGGAGCATCACCGAACGGACAGCAGGCAGTGAATTTTGGATGAAGAGCAACTCCTCGGCCACGCACGCCGGCGAGCGGCTGTTATAGCAGGCGCCCGTTACAAACGTATGAACCCATAGGCAATAGGTGCAATGCCCCCAACTGCAGCCGCGGCCGGTCATGATGTCTATGAAGGGGTAATGCTCGGAGGGCGTGCGGTAGCGCCGCAGGTCTAGATGTCGGGCGAAAAAATCGCTCAAGAAGGGAAACGAATCGAGCGTTTGACGATCGAGCTTGGGCCGCTGCGGGTTTTCTTTGACGGTGTCCCCGTCCGCGTAGCAGAGATTGGCGATCTGCTCGTGTTGACGGCCTTGTAACAGCTCCAGCACCGGTAATTCGAACTCGCCCCGGACCACTCGCGCAAACCGAGCCAGGTTTGCGCGCGCGGCGATCTTGAGCGCGAGCCGCTGTGGATCAATCGAGGCGTACGGCCCAACGAACACGCCTGGGACATCCAGGGCGCGCGCAAGCTCCTCGACGAAAGCGACGTCGTTGTCTTCGCTCAAGCGGCCCGAGTAGACGACCAGAAAGTCCGGCCGCCAGGCCGCGCAGCGCGCCAGGGAGGCTTGACGGTCGAGCGCGTAGGACGGCGCGTCGATCAGTTCGACCTCATAGCCGTGTTGCTCCAGAAAACACCCCAGATAGCCGAGCCAAATCGGATACCATTGACTTCGGGACAACGAAACAAAGTCGCAGCGTGCGTTTCGCATATAATCTTTGACAAAGGGGGGGCTTAGTAACAGCACTCGGTTCATGGCGGCCCTTCCATCAGGTTATGCGTCGCGCGCCTGAGTCTTGCGCGCTCGTATTGAAAGCAACGGCGCGGCGCCGCGCGTCATGCGGCGAACGCCAAAAAGCTTGTCGGTGACTTGCGTGAGCCCGTACCAATGAAACGTCGCGGTTGCGGCGAAACCATTCGCGCCGAGCAATTCAAGCAAAGGCTGCGCCTCGACGCCCTCCTGCCGCCACTCCGAGAGGTGATACATTTCTTCGGTGACGCGCGCGTTGCTGCGGACATACGCCGCCGCGCTGTTACGCATCCACCGGTACAGGTTAAGCAACGGCCGAAATCGCCGATAAAACGCCGCGTCCATGTCATGGTCCGTGTACAACACGCCCCCGGGTTTGAGCACGCGCGCCAGCTCGCCCACCAGTTTTTCGAAGGCGTAGAGGTGGTGGAGCACCGCGAAACAAACTACCGCGTCAAAACTGTTGTCCGCGAAGGGCAACTGGTCCACGTCTCCGGCCACGCCCGCGTCAAAGGCGGACCGATGCGCGGCCAGGATGCGCGGCGAGAGATCCATGGCGACGCGCGTGGTGAAGACGCCGTGGGCGCAGCGCGTCGCCAGGCCGCCGCCCGCGCCGACATCGAGCAGCGCGCCGCCGGGTGCCTGTGCGCGCAACGCAACCAGAGTGGCGCGCAGCCAGGCCTCCAGCTCGATTGAGCGTCGCCCGTCCACCGCCTCGTAATTCACGGCCACCGCGTCATAAAGTTCGCGGTTGGCGGCTTTGACCTGCTCCTCGTCGACCGCATGCGTGCGTGGTCGTGGCGAAATCATGCAATGAGCCCTTCTCGGCGGTAAAACTCCCAGGCGCGCGTTACGGTCGCGGCAAAGGGGGTCTGCGCCCGCCAGCCCAACTCTCGCTCAGCCTTGGCGCTGGAGTAGTACTTGAACGCGAACAGGTCGCCGATGATCTGCGGCGTGATGAAGCGGCTGTCAGTGGCTTTGCCCACCACAAGAGCCGCGACCTGGAGAAGCGGTCGCGCCCAGGCCGAGAGCGGAATGCACAAGGGCCGACGCCCCGTCGCCGCGCGTACGATATCGAGAATCTCGGCAAAGGGGAGGTTCGCGCCGCCGAGGACGTAGCGCTCGCCGCTGCGGCCGTGCTCGCCGGCGGCGATCAGGCCTTGGATCACGTCGTCCACATCCACGACATTGCTCCCGCCCGAGGGCGCCGGCAACGCGCGCGCCTTCGCGACCTGAGCGATGAGCGATCCAGAATTCAGAGACCAATCGCCAGGACCATACACGGTCGTCGGGTTTGTAATGACCACGTGCAATCGCGACGCGGCCTCGAAGGCCACGCGCTCCATCGCCAGTTTGCTCGCCAAATAGGGATTGCGCGCTTGAAGCGCCGCGTCCGCGACGCAGGTTTCGTCCAGGACTTTCTCGGCCGAGCGGCTCAACCCCAACGTGCAGGCGCTGCTGGCGACCACGACGCGCTGCGCGGCCCAAGCCTGGCACGCGTCGAGCACGTTGCGCGCGCCGCCGGCGTTGATCGCCGTCAATCGGGCGGCGGCGTCCGGCGCGAAGGAAATTTGGGCCGCAAGATGGTACACCCGGTCGTAGCCGTCAGCGGCGGCCTCCAACGACGCCCTGTCCTCGACGTTCGCCATGATTGCGCGCGCGCCGGCCGGCAGGCCATGCTCGGGTCGACGGACCAGGGCGGTGACCGCGGCCCCGCTGACGAGCAGCGCATCGATAAGCCGCCGGCCTATATAGCCTGTCGCGCCGCTCACGAGAACGTTCACCGCGCCTCCTTGCCAAATACCTCGTCCGCGGGCAACGGCAGATCGGAACGGCCCACGGTCTGCTTCATATAGCGTTCCAAAAATTCGGGGTTCGTCGAAACCAAACAGGTGTCCTGGTACGATGCAAGCCATGGGTTTGCAAGCATGCGCGCCCTGATCACGGCGAGGGGCTCCTTGAGCGCATTGCCGAAGGAAATGTGCATAAAGGGGCAGGGCAGTACATCGCCATAGGGCGTAAGGTATAGAATTTCCTTGGCTGCGCCGCAGCCTTCGGGGCCGAAGTTAGCCTGAAAGTCGGTGCGCACGTAGGGACTGGAGGCGACAAGCTCGTCGATGTACACCAGATCTTCCGCGGTCAGGAGTATGCTCGTGTTTTCGGACCAGTTGCCGGCAGGCGCGGGAAGGATGAGAGATATGATGGTCTTGAGACGTTTGGCCATGTCGATCAAGCCAGCCACGCCAGGGCCGCGGAGATTTTGATGCGTGACCACAGAGCCAATGGTGACGCGCAGACCGGCGGCTAAGGCGGCGTCGATCCCGGCGGTGGTTCGAGCGAAGGCCCCAAAGACGCCGCGAAAACGGTCGTGCTCGTCTGCAATACTGCTATCCAGGCTGACGGTCAGGATGTCTACGCCGAGGCGGCGTAGCTCCTTGGCGCGGTCCGCGCTCAAAAGCGTCCCGTTAGTGGTCACGGAGATGAGGTTCGCGTGGGGACGGCAGGCCGTGACGACTGTGGGCAATTCTTGGAGCAGCAGCGGCTCGCCGCCCTGGAAAGAGAAATTCACGGCGCCAAGCTCCATGCATTGCTTGGCGACGCGACCATAGTCCTCGACGGTCATCTTTAGACGCGCATCATTACGCAGGGAGGTGGCGAAACAATGAGCACAGCGAAGATTGCACGCAAAGTCGAGTGCGAAATCCACGTAGCGCAGGGGTGGCTGTTTTAGAATGTAGCTTTTGAAGACCGCATTGGCCAGCCGGGCCGTGAGCAGGGGCTTGAGCGGTCGGAAGGCGTAACGAATGTTAAGCGCAATTTTTTGATAAAATGAATTCATAGAATCGTATGGCGCTCGTGTAAAACGTAGTGGTCAAGGCCTGTTCAGGAGTGACCTTGCCTTTGAAGATATCTTCTAAGTCAACAATGGCGAACTTGCAACTCATTCTTGAATTCTCTTTTTCAGACCACAGGTCTAATGTTTCTACTCGGTCTTCAAGTTCAACTCCGCACGAAACGTCCTCGACACACGGAACGCGACTACACGCAGCGGCGGCAGGGTCAGGGAGTCGCCAGTCATTGGGGTGCGGCCCTTGCCCCGACTTCGACAGTTGTAGGAACAAAATCCTTCCTCAGTCATGCTAACCTCTTGAAAATACTTTAGCCGAGTGGGGTCAAATCCAAAAACATGTAGGCACACGACTCGTAAAAAATCACTTTACAAAACAACCCGTATACGGTAATTTTCT
>Ga0247840_10011400_pt1 | contig 10854 bp, 9 predicted proteins | sample LaCruzMarch2015__FD_192404 | JGI IMG/M metagenome (GOLD analysis project Ga0247840, IMG submission 192404) | Freshwater microbial communities from meromictic Lake La Cruz, Castile-La Mancha, Spain - LaCruzMarch2015_17m | ecosystem: Environmental > Aquatic > Freshwater > Lake | place: Spain...
GATCGCCGAGGTGGTGACCGACCACCTGGTCTCCATCGACGGCCTGCTCTCCTCGGAGACCCTGCTTGCATTCAGGGCCTCGTCGAAATACGATCTAGAGCAAATGTTCGATCTAGATTAACCCTACAACGAGAGTTAAGCAAAAGAGCCCGCAAAATCACTATCATATCGAAGATGCCCAAATTGAAGAATCTCTTCAATTCTAGAGAGATAGGTTGTAAGTCACGTTGTAGGGCTAGAGCATTTGAGCTTGAAACGCTTTAATGACAGCAGTGGCCCAGGGCCAGCGTATGTGAACAGATTCAGTCACAACAGCTTTACCGAACGATACCTTTTTCAGTACAACAACCATCTGGCTGTAATTTTAACAAAATAGATAACCATTATGCGAGCCGTCTCGGGTTTTCGCTTTCTTGCTCCACTCGGCGAGGCAGGACGGTTTCGTTCCGAGTCATTTCGCTTATTCTGATGGATAGTTATAAAAAACTCTGTACACCCTTCCAGAAATGAATTATACTATTTCCTATTGACAATGCAATCAATTGACGGCATTTTCATTGCAAGAGGAATCGCCCATGGCTCGACCCAAATCAATTTTTTCGTCAGAGCTTGCAATGCGAGCGAAAGCCGATCTCGACGCACTGGACCATCATGGAGTTATCCAGAAACTTATGGCAATTATCTCAGCTTCCAAAGTTTCGACGGCCATTGTTGCTGAAGTTCTCGGGGTGGCGGCAGAAACTGTCTGGCGCTGGGCAAAATCGTACGGAAATGACGGGGTGGAGGGACTTTATCCTAAACCACGCAAGACACGCTCAAAGCTCACCCCAGCCCAAAAAGAAGATGTTCTGGCCTGGGTAGACGAGCGTCGGACGCCTGAGGGGAAAGGGGTTCATTGGACATTGGAGCGGCTCCGCCAAGCAATTGCCGATGAATTCAACGTTACGTTGGGCATCAACACTATTTGGGTATGGCTCCGCAAAGAGAATAGAAAGATCAAGGTTCCGCGCCCAAAACACTATAAAGCGGACGAGGTGGCCCAAGAAGACTTTAAAAAAAATTCCTGAAATACTCCATAAAAAGCCTAATGCTAATGTATTCTTCTTCGATGAAGGTCGATTTGGCTTTCATCCGATTACAGGGAGAATGTGGGCAGAGAAAGGAGTCCGTCCAACTGTTGTTGTAAAACATGGATATAAAAATTTCTACGTTTATAGCTCAGTATCTCCTATCACTGGAGAACACATCAGTCTTTTCTTGCCATTTGTCAACACTTCAATGATGAACTTATATCTTGACCATATGAGCGATGCAATTGGTGATAAACAATGCTTTCTCATCATGGATCAGGCAGGATGGCACAAGAGTGGTGAATTGAAATGCCACTCTAATATTGAGATTGTATACCTTCCTCCGTACTCACCAGAACTAAATCCGGTTGAACGACTTTGGCAATGGCTTAAACGACATAGCCTGCGCAATCGATTTCACCTGGACTTGGAAGCAATGATGGATGCGGTTCAAGAGTGCTTGCAAACCGCGACCCCCTCTTTCCTCCAGAGTCTCTGTCACTGCGGCTATTTATTGCATCCTGACTAGGAAATGGTATGACACCCCATCAGACTTGGCCAAGCGAGGAAAAAACAAGCAGGGCAAAGACTGGCTCCGACAAGTCGGACTAGCGCTGCTGGTGGACAGAGATACCAACCTCCCCTTGCATTACCGCGAGTATGAAGGGAATCGCCACGATTCCAAAGTGTTCGCACAGATCATGGATGAGGTCTTGGGCGCCATGCGGCGCAAAGGCCCTAACGAAGTCACAGTGGTTTTTGACAAAGGCATGAACGCAGAAGAAAACATCGCGGCCATTGACGCCATGCCTGGCACGCATTTTGTCACCACATACTCCCCGCATTATGTCGAGGAGTTCATTCATATCGACAGGGCGCGCTTCAAAATTCTCGACACGCCACGCAATCACGAGCTTCATGAGAAAGGAAAAGATGACGACCGGTTAAAGGCCTTCAGGACCTCAGGGGAGTTCTGGGGAAGAGAACGCGTCGTGGTCGTCACCCACAATCCGCTCACCGCCGCCAAGCAACGCTATGCCTTCGATGAAAAACTCCAGAAGCTTCAGCGGGCGATCTTCGATTTACGCTCCCGGGTGCACAACAACCCAACACACTGGAAAAGCGAGGAAAAAATACTAGCGCGCTATCACGCGGACTGCGAAGAGCTGCACCTGCCAAAGAACCTCTATGCGGTTGCTGTTAGCCGGAAGCAAAATCAACTACACCTCGGTTTCAGCAAGGATTATTACCGAATCGGCCGGCACATCAATCGTTTTGGCAAGAATGTGCTCATCACCGACCGCGCCGATTGGAGTACAGAACGCATCGTCTTGGCCAACCTTGACCGCTATGCGGTGGAGCAGGCCTTTCGCCAAGCCAAGGACGACGACCAAGTCGCGGTGCAGCCGCTCCGTCATTGGACAGACGGTAAAATCCGCTGCCATATGCTCACCTGCGTGGCCGCACTCTGCTTTCTGCGGCTGATAGAGCTTCAGTTGCAACGCGCCGGCGTGAAAATGACCGCCTCGCGAGCGATGGAGCACATGCGCGGCTTGCACTCGTGCCTATGCCTCTCGGCCAGCCTGCGGCCGACGCGCATGCTGGAGACTCCAAGCATGGAACAGGCGAATATATTGGCGGCATTCGGTTTTCAGGTGATTGATGGCATTCTTCGCCCTATTCAATAAAGCCTAGCCAACCTCGTGAATGGCGCAGTTGGGCACTACGCTTAGTACGCGCTTAACAGAATGATATTACAGGGTAAAGATGGACTTTTACCCTTGGGTCGGCGAAAGTCCTGTTTGAATGCCTCCGAGGCTAATGTGAACGCCAAGGACCGAGGCGCAGAAAGTTTGAACCATCCTCCTGCTATCCGCCTGAGTTCCGGCCATCTCCGCGATCATTGCCGAGAGCCTTGGACCAAAACCAGCCCGGTGTTCGGGAGGGATCAACGCCTTGTTCATTTTTCCGCAGCGAGGACATTTTGCGCGGTGCAGGACAAAGTGGGTGACGTCCATTTCTATTTCGGGCAGCTCGATCAGCTGGTGCGTATAGTACTCTTCCAACTTTGGAAACAGCATGTTCCCGCAGCGGCAAGGTCCTGGGAGAACCGCCTGGACATCCGTCGGGACGCGCATCTTCTGGCCATGCCCGGTATGCCCGAGCTTACCGCCGGGGCGTTTCTTCGGCGTGGCGCCACGATCTTTTTTGCACCACGGAGGATCAGACGAAGGCGGCTTGCTGGAATTGGAGGAGTTCGTGCCAAGTCTCGTCTCAAGCTCTTCTACTAGCTTTTTAAGTCTCAGCATCTCTTTGACGGCCTCTTGGATAAAATCCAGGACAGGCGGTGGGGTATGCAGAAGAACTTCTTCAGTCAAATAGATGGATGAGGGCAGGAGGTAGTCCATACCTCACTAATCGCCGGATTCTAGAAAAACTTTAGACCCCGTGATCGCGTACAGCAATTTGCTTACGCGATCAATTATGTTGAGGTGGGTATCCTCAAAGTTGAAACCTCTTGTTTTTAGTGCTCCAAACATTGTTTCAATTGACCAACGTTTTCTGTATTCAAACAATGCAATTTCTGGTTTTAAATTAGTTGCGATAATCACATAGTCATTCGGTATTTTCATTCCAACTATGTAAACATCGACTCCCCACAATTTGCGCTTTCCATCTAAGTGTTTTGGGACAAACTTTTTTGATGATCGAAATAGATTTTTTATTGGTACCTTCTTTCTACTCTTAGTATGTGTCCGTTCATTGCCCTTTATGCGAATATAGAAATTAATTGACTTGGAAATTAAGTAGCTGGACCACACTTTACCAATAAATTCTCGGTCGCCTGTAATGAAATCTATCTTATCCTCACCGAATATAGACAGAAAACGTTCAATAAGTTCGATGCGTTCTTTGGTGTTCGAATTCCCTTGCTTCGGCAATATTTTCCAAATCACAGGGACTGCAATGTTGTTGTAAAATATTCCAATCGCCAGTATGTTTATGTCTATTTTGCCAAATTTCCAATTTGTCCTGTCAATAGAGAGAATGTATTTTCCTTTAATTCTTAATATGCTTGAGCAAAATACTGCAACTAAATCATAGTCAAGGTCAAAGTTTTTGATGAAGCGTTGGATCCTCTTATAGCATGATTCATTTTGTGCAGGTCCATCAAATGCTTTTGAGATTCGTACTAGATTAACTGTTCGTTCATCGTAAAGTGCCTGAATAAAATTAGCTAGAAAATTTAGCCTTGCCTTGTTTATTAAAAAATATGCACTTAAGTATTGCATTACTAATTGAACTCTTGGCATGTCTCATCCTCTTAGTTTTGAAGAGAAGGATATACCATAAACTTCTAGAAAATGTATAAATAATAAAACAAAAATGCCGAACCGCATTGTCAATGGCGATGTATAAACGCCCAGTCTTCGATCTAATGCATTAAAAAAAGTTTTTTAACGTTTAAGTCGCGATTTTTTTTGTTTTTACTTGTTTGATTTGGTTCCATACTGGCTAGTATGAATTGAAAAAATGTCCTGTACTGAGCGATGAAGTACTGCCCTGAATTTCCTGATCGCTTTGGCGCAATCGAGGATGCCCGCATCTTCTGTAAAGACTTCTTTCACTGGTATAACTTAGAGCATATGCATACTGGTATTGGCCTCATGACCCCGGCCCAAGTACACCTTGGCAAAGCCGATGAAGTTTACGAGCAACGTGCTGCGGTACTCGAAGCAGCATTTAAAGATCGACAGAACCGCTTCAAAGGAAGGATACCTCTTCCTCTTCATGCGCCAAAGGAGGTCTGGATAAATCGTCCTGAGAGGGAGGAAAAACTACACTAATTACGAAGAAAAGGTGTCTCATTTTCATTGACAGATTCCGCAGTCGGTCATATCCTTTTGTATTTGCTCAACAGACTTGGCGTCGTTCTGATTGCCGGGAAGTACCCAGCATCTGACCGGAATGCCGCTCCTGGTTACGGCCAGGCCGATGGTCACTTGTGGCAGGTCCTCCCTTTTATGCTTGGAATGCCCGTACTTCTTCAGTTCCGAATCGCCGGGATCATCGACTTCAAAGTAGGTGTTCGTCGTGTCGAAAAAGATGAGATCAACTTCAAGGTTAAGGAGATTGGCCGTGGCCCAGAAGACCTCCTTTTGGACCATCTGGTCGTGCTCCAAGAGGAAATCCATAGCCCGGTAGCAGTGTTGGACCTTGATTTCCTCACTGTTGCCCAGGAAGACATCCTTGGCCACCCATTCCTCGATGGAGAGCTTGGAGGAGGGGTCCAGAGCCCTGTTGGCGACCATCGCGAAGATCGCTTCCTCGATAGGAGCGCTAAAGGCGCGATTTTTGAGGGCGTGATTGAAGCAATTGCGGAGATGGAGCCGATCCCAGAGACCGCGGAGAAGGTGCGAGCCGCCAGCGGGCTTGCTGCCAGTAAACTTGAATGGCGTCTGGTCCCCGGATGCAGCCAGAACCTGAAGTGCGTCAGCCGGCTCCAGGAAACGGGAGAGACTTTTGACCAAGCGCTTTATGGCTGTAAGGTCGAGTTGATCGCGTCTGCCGAAGGAATAGATGACATCGGCCTTGGAATAGCCTTTCTCGGCGTCGCGGACATTGTGGGCCAACTGGATGTACTCGACGAGCGAGCCGTCCTTGTTTCGGCGGGAGATTGTGCGTACATACATGCCCAGAAAATTACCGTATACGGGCTGTGTTGTCAAGTGATTTTTTACGAGTCGTGTGCCTACATGTTTTTGGATTTGACCCCACTCGGCTAAAGTATTTTCAAGAGGTTAGCATGACTGAGGAAGGATTTTGTTCCTACAACTGTCGAAGTCGGGCGTTGGACTTGCCATCGACTTTCACTTGCCCCAAGGTTAATCCGGTTTCCGAGGCCCAGGCAGAAACCAAATGTATAGCGGCACAGCCAGTTGCTGCATCAAAGGAACCCCGAACGGCCTTTCCGTCGATGGCAACAACCTGCCCATCAAAAGAAGCGTGCAGGGCATGGGTCCAATTAGTGAATGCCGTTTGGAACTCAGTTGTCTCCAATCTGCTGAAAACACGTCCAAAAGTATCGTGGGAAGGGATGCCGTTTGGAAGGTCAAGGAAGGTCTTAAGCCAATCAAGCCGCTGTTTTCCGAAGAGTTCAATTTCCTCGAAATTGTCCGCATTGGAAATGATCGCGCAAATAGCTATTGTAAGGATATCAATGAGTTTATGTCGTTTTGTTCTGTCAACGCGAGGATCTTTTATGATTGAAAAGTGAGAGATGAGTGAACAGTTATTGGCGATATTCATATTCTGCTCCCTATTTTTGGAGCAGTATACATAATTATCGAAGTAGTGCAACATAACAACTAAAGTAAACTATAGTCAACTATCGTTAACTATCGTCAACTTTAATCCACTTTACGCAGCTTCTTAAAAATATTGAACAGCATAAACAGAAAAATTGAAGCTTGAATCGTTTTTACACAGAAAAGGCAACCAGAGGCATTTGGAGATGCGACAGCCCTGTGCAGCCAGCTCTTTGCCATTGACAGAATCCCAGAGATGAACAATTTTCTCCTTCTCTGAGATCGACGCGATGGTGCGTCCATCGGGAGTAATAGCGAAGGCTTCTACCGAGTCACTATGTCCTCTCAGGACGGCACGTTCAGGCCTTGATTTCGTCATAGTCTCGGCCGCTCCAATGCGCGCGGCCTGGTTTTCCAGCAGGTCCAACGAGGCTCGATAGCGTAACAAAGCCGAGCCAAAGTCGTGATGATCGCGGGCTTTGTTCCCTTCTGTGGCGTATATTTTCGCTATTTCCGCTAGGCTCCGCTTGGCGTCCTGCTCCCTGGCCCGGGCCTCCTCAGCATTCGCGTTGGCCTTTTGCTCTTGCTCCATAGCGCGAGCTTCCTGCTCCATGGCCTTAGTTTCATTCGCCTTGGCGATTCCCTCCTGCCTCTTGGCCTCATTCCTCTCCCTCACATTCCACGCGGTAAACCCCGCCAGCACCACAAACGCCAGCGCCACCAGTCCGCCCAGGACCATCCTCCTCCGCCGCAGCCGCTTCTTCGCCTCGCGCTGGCTGTCTTCAATGAGCTTGGCAAGTTTGGGCTTGAAGCCCAGGCGGGGGGCAAAGGGGGCGGCGCGACGCAGCATCGTAGCGTCGAGCAGGTCGCCGTCTTTCTCGTATTCGCGCAAGCGGGATTCGAGCCGCGCCACGATCTCCAGCAGGTCTTTCTCCATGGCGCTCATGCGTTCGAAGATCTTGCCGGCCAGGGCGTCGTGTCGCAGCTCGTAGCCCCCGGCATCGTCTTTTTCGCGCAGGATGCGCACCGCGACCAGTCGGCCGAGCGCATCGAGGACCGCGGCGCGCTCAGCCTCGCACTCAAGGCCGGGCAACTCCTCCAACAGCTCCTCCAACCGCATCGGCTTCTTCGTCCCCTCCGTCGTGACCATGGACTTCAGGATCGCCTCGGCCGTGGGCGCCATGGCGTCTGGCATGGCGCCGAGCTGTTCGGTCAGAAAATCGCCGAGGATATTGTCCAGTGAGCCCAGCGCGTCGAGGTCCTCGTGCTTCAACTCAGGCCGATCCGGCGATGCAGCCAGCGCCCGCTTGTAGAGCTTGTCCAGCACCACCTGCAGGTAGGTCAACTCTATGCCGGCCGTCCCGCTCGGGCCGCCTAGCCCTGGACCGCGCGCTCCCAGCCGATCCAGAATCTCGGACGCCAGTTCCTCCTTCACTTCTACCCCGCAGACGCGGCAGGGTTCGACAATGGCGCGCTCGGCCGCTGTGCGTCCCATGCGCTCGAGCCGCTGCCGGTTGGCGAAGAGCTCGGGCAGTATCCACTCCATGGGCGTACAGGCGGCCAGATACTCCTCGCGCACGATAAGCAGCACGCGGACCTCGGACGCCTCCGAATCTGGCGCCAAGACCTCGGCAATGGCCAGGGCAAATGCCTCGCGCTCGGCCTCGTCACCGCGGGTGAATAGCTCCTCGAATTGGTCAAAGATGAGCTGCACGGGTTTGAAATGGTCTAGATAGAGCGAGGCGAGCCGCTGGGACAGCGAAGCGCCGGGTTTGGGACGGGTCTTGGCGCGTTTTTCTATGGCTGCGTCGAGCGCGAGCAGCAGGCCCTTGTCGTAACGAACGTGGATCGGCAGCCAGTCGCGTTCGTGGAAACTATTGGCCAGGCCGCATTGCACCAGGCTGGTCTTGCCCGTGCCCGAGGCGCCGTAGAGCAAAAGCAGCCGACTCTGGAACACGTTGGAATACAGGTCCTCGATTTCGCGCTCGCGCCCGTAGAAGAGGTCCGCGTCCTCGAGGGAATAGGCGTCGAGGAATTTGAATGGATCGCGCGTCATGACTGTACTCCTGTCCCCAGAATCGTGAAATACTCAGTCATCTCTTCCACGAGTTGCCCATACCAGGACAGGCCGCGCAGGTCGCACTCCTTTTTCTCCGCGACCTCGACGCCAGTATAGAAGATGCGACCGTTCTCGAACTTGGAAAACAGGAAAATGTCCTTCTTGATTTTTGGTCCCTTGTCCCGTGAATCCCGAATCTCTGGATGGGTGTCGATGATCAGGGGCGAGAGGTTCAGGTAATTGTCCGGCGCGTTCTTGAAACCCTTGAGCAGGAGCACGGCGGGGCTGTCCATGAACTTTTCGTAAGCACGCGCTCGGCTGCCCTCATCCTTGATAAAGTTGTTGAGATCCTTGATTTGATGCCGATAGCTCGCGGGCCGACGCTTGCTCTTGGCCACCTTGATGTCCGTGACCGAGGCCAAGGGGTATTTCACGAGGAAGGCCAGCTCCTTGAGCAAGTCCGTCAGGCCCTCCTGATACTCGACGCACCGGTCCTCGATCTGCTCGGCGTCCAGGCTGACGAGATAGTGGCTAATCTCGTTGCGGATCGGGGTCCAGGGCGCGAGGCGCTTGTAAAAGTCCTTGCTCAGCTTCGCGGCCATTTCCGGTACAAATGGCTCGATCCCACTGGCGGAGAGCACCTCGCCCGCCGACTGGATCAGCCAGTTCAGACAGCCCAGGGAAAGTCGCCCGAAATAATTGTTGAAATTTTTCCGGAAGCTTTCGGGCAGGATGGCCTCGCCTCGATCCAAGACCTCTTCCAAAAGCTGTGCAAGCAGAACAAAGGCCAGGAACTGGCAAGTGCGCTCGATGGTCTTGAGTATCTGGTCCAACCGGTCGCGGTTGGGCGTGTCTACCCCGTCGGTAAGCAGCCGTCGTAGCTCCACGCCAATGGGCCAGGGGAAACTGAAGACGACTTCCCGGGCCAGCAAGCGCGGGTCCGCCTCCTCGTCGTAGTTGGCGGCGAGATGCGCGGCCAATTGCGGCTTGTACCGGACCAGCTCGTGAAACACTGGCAGAAAGAGATCGTCGTTGACAGACACGGCAGCTCCTTGGCGTAGTTACAGCGCGCGTTCTTTAACAAAACGGCGACGTCGCGGCCGCGGTTGGGGATATATTATTCGTTGGGTGCACTTTTATCAGTTCTGCTGGTTCAACTCAATCTGTATTCGAGAATCATTTTGTGGATATGAACGCTTCTGGCCATGCCCCTTTTCGCTCAAAATACTCCTCGCCACCACTTTCACCTCGGGGAGGACCGGGCGCGCTGCTCAGCGCCGAAGCCGGGGGGAATCTTAGCCACGTTAGCAACACGGCTAAGGCCACGGTCAGCGATGCCGAAAAAACCGTGCTGCGAGAGCATGATGGGCCGCTTTGTTCCCTGCGTTTCAGCCGCGACGGAACAACCGTCGCAACCGTGGCCAACGGGTGCTACTTCTTTGTTGTCACCATGAGTTGGGCACACCTTGATTAATGAAAGATGAGCCTAGATTTCGGCTCTCAGCTCCGGCCTGAATGACAGTGCAGAGCGTAAAATCAGGATGTTACGTCGTTTATTTCTTCGTAGCAGGGCGGTCAGGCGCTCTCAGTGCAGCACGCGCGCCTGCACCTCGGCGGGCATGCGCGAGAGGACTTCGTCGAAGATTTTGCAGGCCAAAATCAGCGCATTTTGGGCCTCTGCGGGGCTGGGGTCGGGCTTGTCGGCGGGGAGGTGCGCCTCGGCGTAGTTCGCGAGCTCCTTGGCCCGGCTGCAGATTTCACCAAGCGTCGCGTCGATCGAGGCGCAAGCCTGGCCCATGGCGACAACGTTGCGCGTTTTGTGAAAGCTCAGTCCATGAGAGGCCAAAAATCCTTTCAGGGCCTTTTCCGTAGCGCTGTGCGCGTGATAGGAGGCCATGTCCGGGACAGGCGGCGCGTCTTGTAGGGCCAGAAACCCCACGCGGATGTCGCGATGCGCCTTGATGAACCAGGCCGCGATGTCGTTGTGTGGAGGATCGGCCGATGGCGGCTTGCTGGAATCGGAGGAGTTCATGCCCTGTCTCGTCTTCAGTTCTTTTTCTTGCTTTGGAGTATCTGCACGTTTTCGACTGCTTCTTGGATAAAAGCTAGTACAGGCAGAGGGGGATATAATAAATATTTTCGTGAAATAAAGGATGAGGGCAGGAAGCCGTCCATAGCTCATTCATCGTTAGAATCTAGGAGAACTTTAGTCCCTGTGATCGAGTACCCCTCGTCTGTGAGTGCGTCGTGCGCTTTCATGAGTTTGTCCATTATTGCCTGTGCATCAGAAAGTGACTTACTGACATGAAAATATATATCGATTGCCTTCCATGATCTTTTGTTGACGTTTGGAAAATTCATATTGGCAAGTGTTTCAGTTGCCGGTTCTATGTAGTCAAAAAGAAAATCGGCCCTG
>Ga0247840_10011401_pt1 | contig 10853 bp, 16 predicted proteins | sample LaCruzMarch2015__FD_192404 | JGI IMG/M metagenome (GOLD analysis project Ga0247840, IMG submission 192404) | Freshwater microbial communities from meromictic Lake La Cruz, Castile-La Mancha, Spain - LaCruzMarch2015_17m | ecosystem: Environmental > Aquatic > Freshwater > Lake | place: Spain...
ACACCTCTCATTTGGACATGCTACATCCAAGAATCGTGGTTTTGGACCTCTTTTTCCCATTTGCTACACCCATGTATCATATGCAATGTAGTTCTATTTATAACAACCTATAGTTAAATCACGACCCACATACCCGTTCAGTCTTAAATTCTGAGCAATGGTGACAACTCTTGCCCTGTAGCCGGTCTTCTGTACCTTGCCGGAGATGTAAGCGTTTAGCCTCTGCATCACATTTATTCGTAGCTCTCTTTTTATATAAACGTTTAACCTCTTGCCGGTCGTGATGCAATATTTGGTTGGCCGTTTTGGTCGTAGCCTAATGCTTGGAATCGTGGCTCCTTCGCGCCCCTCGCGGCTTTGCAGAGGGTTCCGGCTCACGCGAAGGCGCGAAGCCGCGAAGTATCGATGAGAGAAGGACAATTTTGGCAGAAACAAATTCCTGCCCATAATTGATCCACTGCCTGACTCTAGCCAACCGCTGATCACAAGAATGCGCACCTACGGACATCCTCAGCTCGGATGCTTTTGCACCGACCAAAGCGTGAATGTGCCGGGAAAGCCTTTCATAGCCACGCCATCGTGCCGCTGCCATCTCAGCCGCTTGTGCTGCCCGGCACCGAGTCGATCGATGTCTTCTTTGGCCCGATCGCTCAGCCAGATTTCTGCGTCTTTGATGCTGCTGACCACACGGGAGGCGAAGTTAACTGTACCGCCAAAAATATCGCCTTCTTCCACATGCATCGGCCCAATATGAATGCCGGCACGGATTTTTATCTGGGGATGACCATTGTTCAACTGCAATGCCCACTCATAGTCTATGGCTGCATCGCCGGACCTGAACGGCAGCGTAAAGGTGTCTGTTTCTGTGTTTGGATTTTGCCTAAAGGATTCCGCGTTCCTCTCGGCCCATTAGCGACTCACGCAACTCCACAGCGACAGGATGTTGTGGAGATATCTGATAAAGACTCAGGAGAAGCTCTAGCGCCTGATCAAAGTAGGACTCCGGTTTGCGGAAGTCGGCATAGATCCGCCCCTGCAACAAGAATGGAAAAGCTGTCTCTTTGGTGCCTTTTGGAAGGACGGGTAGCACACTCTTTTTCTCCGCCTCAGTACCGATCATCCGGTTGCTGATGAGGTCTCCTTCCGCTGCAACGACAAAGCTCCCCATCGCCTCATTATTGTCATACTTCTTCCGGTAGAGAGGCGTACCCACGACTAATACTTTGTCGGTCTTTCCGACACGCTCCAAAAATCTCGGCAAACATTCACCGATGCGCGCGTTCTCCCATCGATCCAGCACCACAGCAATACCGGCCTTCTGCAAGTCCGTCGCCAAGCTTCTCTCCACCCAACGCTCTTGCTCAGGATCGCCCCACGCATAACTAATAAAGCACTCCGGCACGGCAATCTTTTCCTCCGTGTGTAGTCCCGAATGTTTGGACTTTATATACTCCTGCCCGCAAATTATATTCGTTATAAACCATTTAAGTCAGTCTCCATTCGATTCATGAAATCTAACTGTATTATGTGTTTGATTTTATTCCTTTCAAGAAACTCTTCAAATCTGCTATCTGCATTGCCGTTCTTGTCTCGCTTGTTGGCATAGAATTGTGTCCCTCGATCGGTCAACACCTGCTCAATACTTGCCAGGCAGCCAAATTTATCCATAGCTTCTCTGAGGAGCCATGAGCTGTTTTCTGTTGTTTCCGCATCGAACCCCCCGCCCGCGAGAATGCGCCGCGAACTATCATCAAGGACCACGCAGACGAACACCTTTTTCCCGTCGTGAATGCTGGTATGCCAATCCAGATGCACCATGGACAGGCTGTGCTTGCGTTTGAACCGAATCCAGGGTCTTTTTATTTCTTCCAAATTTCTTAATGTTTAGGGGCATCTTGGTTTTCGTCCAGTGCATCCAGACACGTTTCACGGTGGATGGACTCAACTTCATATCCTGCGTGATTCTATTGGTTCTATCGCCTCTAATTTTGGCTCGAATGATGCTCGAATGATATATCTGATCTTCCTCTCTGTTAGCTTTACAACTTTATTCTTCTTTCCCATGCCCCATTGATGGGTATATAAAGTCAAAGGTTTCGGGACTACACACCATCTTTTGCCCCAAAAAACCTTAAAATAGAGTGCCCTTTGGCTCTTTTACCAGAGTCACAGGCCTTCCCGAGAGTTGGGCCAGCAGCCATGGATCTACGTTTAAGCTATTCTGGGATGGAAATTCGCTTGAACCCGTTCGATTTATGATGATCGGATTGTAGTCCGAATAGCTATTGGGATAGTACCATTGAGGTTCAGTTCCCGGTGGGTAGAGGGTGCCGTTATGAAGCCCGAATCCCTTGGGCGCACTGCCCCAGTTCCATAGGCCGTTGGCAATTTCCAGGGTACTTACCGGCTTGGTCCCGTAATTCTCCAGCCATGAAGTCCCAAAGTCCTCACCTACACTTTGAAATCCATAAGATAGTGGTATGCATATCAAGCTGATGCATATGCAGATAATTGCGACCAATAAAGCTCTCATCTCATCTCCTCAAAATCCATGATTCGCTCTTAGGATCGCGATCGTCTTTTCCATCTTAGGATCATAATTGGGAGGCAATGGTGCCTTAGGGGGCTTGGAACCCCAATCGGAGAGATTTTTTGAGGCATTTGTCAGATTTTGCAGCAGTAGGTTTCCATCGTCTCCGCCAAGATGCAGGGCAGAAGCGTTCTCTGAGAGGTTGAACGATGAATTGATGGTCGAATTGTTTGTCAATCCGCCTAAGATCAGACTTCCATCTCTACCTCCTAGGTTGACTAATGGTTTGCTTTGTGCAAAAAGGACAATAGCTATCAGCACCACCATAACCAATATCATTCGTTTCATTCCATTCTCCATATCAGTCATCTGTGCCGTGGCATAAATATGCTGTGCTATTTCTCAATAGACCTCGCCAAAGACCTCAAAGTATGCCTTTTCATGCTTGCAGGCTGGGCACTCCTCCGGAGCAGCATTTCCCTCATGTAGATATCCGCAATTGCGGCATCTCCAGACTGCCTTGCCGTCTCTCTTGAAGACTGCGCCCTCATCGAGATTCTTTTTCAGGGAGAGATACCTTCTTTCATGCCCTTTTTCGGCGGCGGCTATGTTGAGGAAGGTTGTAGCAATCTCTGCAAAGCCCTCTGACCTGGCAGTCTCTGCAAAGGATGGATACATTTCTGCATATTCATATCGCTCGCCTTCTGCTGCCCCCTTTAGATTTGCAGTAGTATCTGCAATGACTCCTGCCGGAAAACGTGCGAAAACTTCTGCTTCTCCGCCTTCCAGCAGCTTGAAAAGCACTTTTGCGTGCTCTTTTTCATTGTCGGCTGTGTCCAGGAATATAGCAGCAATCTGCTCATAGCCCTCTTTTTTTGCCTGAGAGGCAAAGAATGAATATCTATTTCGGGCCTGTGATTCTCCGGCAAATGCTGTCATCAGATTTTTCTCGGTCTTGGTGCCTTTAAGGCTCTTCATTATTGCATCACCTGAATGATTTGTTCTATGCGCATGGTCTTTTGATTGCATTTCATATCTCGCTACATTGAGATAAACCTATGGACAAACCCTCTGGCCCCACAATGAGCTGCTGGCAGCGACGGCTTTAGTCTCCCCGATAAATTTAGCTCAAAATGGTTACTTCGGGCCGTAATCTTTTTAACCATTTCCGTGGCTCAGATTCCGAAGCTGAAGCGCGAGGTTAAAAAGCATCAGTATCACAGCGCCCATGAGCAGGTTTTCCATGTTAGACGGATGGATTAGAAGAAGGATTGTCTGGTACCTACAGAATAGCAAGGTTTTGGCGTGGCAGGTTAAGAGGTGCGGAGAGTGTGTCCGATGCGGCAAATGCTGTGAGCTGTGCCTCGCCCACGATGCCAAAAACAAGCGCTGTAGGGTATACGGTATTCGGCCCAGCATATGCAAGGCCTTCCCGCTGACGCCCGAGGATATAAATAATATTCAAACCTGCGGATTCTATTTTAAGAAATAATTTATTTTTTGAACCATTCGATCGTTTCTAAGAGAGCCTCTTCGAGATTGTATTTGGGAAAATAGCCCATCTCTTTCGCCCGGTTGATATCGGCCAGCGAGTGCTTGATGTCTCCTGCCCGGGCGGATTCATATCTGGGCCGGACCTCTTTTGCCAGGATCTTGCCGATCACCTTTACCAGGGTATTCAGGCTGATGCTCTTTGCACAAGCGATGTTATAAACTCCGGGCGGAGCCCGGCTGGCGAGAATATTCGCGAAGACTACATCATTAACGTAGACAAAGTCGCGAGTCTGCTCCCCGTCTCCGTAGATCACAGGCTGTTCATCACTCTGGAGAGCGGAGATGAACCTGGATATCACTCCCGAATATTCGGATGAGGGGTCTTGCTTGGGGCCAAAGACATTGAAATAGCGCAGGGATACGGTCTTCAGGCCGTACAGTTCCTGGAAGACACGGGCATAGTGCTCGGCGGCAAGCTTGGAGACGGCATAGGGCGACATTGGCTCGGGCAGCATATCCTCCTTTTTGGGAAGTTCTGGTGAACTGCCGTAGACTGCCGCCGAGGAGGCCTGTACCACGCGGCGCACTCCTGCATCCCTGGCTGCGATCAGCACATTAAGAGTCCCATCGATGCCAACGGTATTAGTGTGGGCAGGATCTTCCACGCTCTTTTTGACCGAGGCTATGGCCGCCTGATGAAAGACGCAAGTTGCATCGGCAAAGGCCTCCTTTAACAGCAGCAGATCGGTTAAGCTTCCCTTTAGGAATGCCACATCCAGGCCGGCCAGGTTTTCCATCTTGCCGGTGGAGAGATCATCGATGACAAGCACATCATTGTCTTTCGATAGGTACTCGGCCAGGTTGGAGCCTATGAAACCCGCGCCCCCGGTTATAACGAACTTCTCCGACATATTGATTCAATCCAATCACGGGCAATCATATTTATATCAAATGTATGCAGAGGTATTTCCTATATGGCTAAAGTCCTGGGCAACATGGGCAAAGCGAAGAAAAAACCCATTGTGCTTCGCGAAAATTCGCGAATAAGCGGTGATGACTTGATAGATATGAAGCTTCATGCCGCCCAGGAGATCCTGGCTGAGGTCTTTGGCATCACAGTTGTCGATGCAGAAGAGATGATAAAACAGAGAAGTAAAGAGAGAATGATCTGGCCGGAGAGATTTCAAACCGATAGATAATATATCAGTGCAAGCAGTAATTAGTCCTGATGGGAATGCTGGCAAAGTTGATAAAAACCGTTATTAGCGCCGTTCTGCTCAACAAAGCGGTCAGGGGTGCCCTAATAGTCACGCTGGTCAAATTGGTGAAATGGACCCTCCGGCCATCGACTAGGTCAAGAATAATGGCATTTTTCTCCAATTTGATAAAGTCAGTGCCAGGCAGCAGCCGGCCCAATTTTCTTACAGGTCTTTTCAAGGGTATCGCGGAATTAGCGTTACTCTGGTTTGCAAAGCGAAGCGGTTTTTCCGGGCCTGCGGCACTCTCAGCCCTCGCCGCTATCCTGCTGGCCATGATGAAGGGAAGCGAAGAAAGTCCGGGCGCGAGCAGCAAGAAGCAAAATGATCAAATCATTGACATTGATGAGTATACCGTAGTGGACGATCGGCATTGACAGAATAAAGAATCCTATAAATACGAATCCGTTTATCCTCTTTTCATGACCTTCAAAGCCGTGGAAATGGTAGCTGAGCTGATGGCCCTCTCGGCGCGCACCGCGCCCAAAGGCCGGGGCCAGGACTCCATAGTAATAAGAGTAGTAATAGGCGAAGAGCTGGTGGAGCTTTCTCGAGAGCTGCGCCGTCTGGGAGAGGCGCGGGGCATCAAATTCTTTTTGCGGGACGCAGGCAACCTGGAAAAGAGCGATGCCTGCCTGCTATTAGGCTGCAAAGCGGCTGACAGCGCAGGACTGGACTGCGGAGGATGCGGCTATGCCAACTGCAAAGAGATGCAAGAGGCACAAAAACCGTTCCGGGAGTTGCAGCCGGAAAAGCCCTTCCACGGCCCCAACTGCGTTATCAAGATGGCTGACCTTGGCATTGCTTTGGGCTCGGCTGCCAAGACGGCCAGCTTGCACAATGTCGATAACCGCGTCATGTTCTCGGCAGGAGTGGCCGCACTCTCCCTGAACTGGCTGGAGGGGTGCGCTGTGGCTTACGCGCTGCCCCTCAAAGCCTCAGGAAAGAGCATCTATTTTGATAGACCGATCTGAAGATTAGGTGAGCAGTCTTGGCTAAAATGAAGATTAGAGGCGGGGATCTGGACCTGGTGGAGTATGATTTCCAGCCTTTTCAACCTGGGGAATGCATCCACACACTGGGATTCGAAAAAGACTACCTTCTCAAGCCCCATGTCGGAGTGGTCAAGGCGACGGCCCCTGGTCGCATTCATCTCACTGTGCTGGACATGAACCGTTTTGCTCCTAATCGACCGGGCGGGGGAGGCGTGGGCTTTGCCCTGCAGATCTACTGCTCCGCGAAGGTTGAGTGCACTGCCTCCGGCCTTGACATCGATTACTCGCGTGAGCCCATTATCCGTCATTTCGCAGAGGTCTTTAAGAAGACGGTGCATTATGAGGGCGGCTTTAAGATTGTGATCTCGGACCACGAAAGAAAGCACGTCGGCCTGGGCTCGACCGGATCGGTGCTCCTGGCCCTGGGCCACGCATTGAACGCTGCTTTAGGCTCCCCACTTAGCTCTGAGCAGATCCGCCTGCTTTTGGGTCACAACTATGTAGAGGAGACGGAGGACGGACGGGTGGCCAGCGGCTTTGAGACGGGCGTGGGCCCTGCGGCTGCCACCTACGGAGGCATGGTCATTACCGGCGACGAGCTGGCGCTGGCCTACCGCCACCATTTTGCCGAAGGTAAAAACGTCTTTGTCACCATACCACCTACCGCCGTCTCCTCAGCGGGAAGAGCTGAGTTTGACCTGCTTATGAACCGGGCTCGCAATCTGGATTACCAGGATCGAGAACTCAAAGCCTATCTTCTGCTCATGGATCTCATCCCAGCTCTGGAGAAGGGCGACCTGAAAAAGGTAGGAGATATCGTCTGGGAGATAGAGTTTCGCGGCTCGAAGAGGGCCGAGGTAGAGCACCACGGCTTTGAGATCTACCGGCAGATGAGCAGGCTTCGCGAGGCGGGCCTGGAATTTGTGGGCATGAGTTCGGTAGGCCCCTCCATTGCCATTGTAACCGACAGGAGCCAGGAGGCGGTAGCCAAGCTGATTGAGCCTTTGGGGCTGGAGATTGCCATTGAGACAAAGGTGGATAACGAAGGGCTGAAGGTGCACATGGCCGGGGCAGCCCGCGCGGGGGCGAGCGAGGACGATGGTCCAGGATGTAGTGTTCATTGCGGTCATCATCGGCCAGAGGAAGGTGCCGGCCTTCGCACTGCGCACGTTCCAGGATAGAGACTTCTCGCATTTCAATGAACGGCGCGTTCTTCGAAGAAATCATCTACACAAATAGCTTTTGAAGAACCATGCAAGTGCAGATCTGCGCAAATTCGCTGATGTGCATTACTTCGCCATCGTAATCTTCCCAAGCGATATCCGATACCTCAGCATGCTCCGGCTTATGGCTCTTTATGAACTTCTGGAAGGCGGCGATTCTTGCCTCATCTTCCTCAACCAGGCAGATGAGTGTTTGCGGGCGATCTTCCTCCCACCAGTAGGCAGAAATTCTGCGCACCCCGCAATCCATTGCCGCCTCCATCAGGAATATGCGATAGCCCACATCATGCACTTTGGGACCGGTGATCTTGGCTTGCTGCTTCATGTCACCCTTGATATGTAACGGTAAGCTATTTGGTTGTTTCGAAGACTTCTTCAATCCATGGATCTCATCCCGGCCCCGGAGAGAGCCGACCTGAAAAGGATGGGAGAAAAGAGTTTCGCGGCTCGAAGAGGGCGGAGGTGGAGCACCACGGCTTTGAGATCTACCTGCACAGGGGCCTTTTGCGAGAGCGGACTGGAATTAGTGGGCATGAGCTCGGTGGGGCACTTCATCGAAGAAGTTGGTGGTGTTCATATCTTTGCACGCCATAAGACCGCACCCATGATAATTGCCAATAGAGCCGATCTAAGAATAGTTCAAAAAATATTTAGGCATAATGATATAAGAATAACTCTTCGCTATGCGCATGTTAGCGACAAAACCAAACGGAAAAATATGAATAATGTATGATTTGTTAACCGTCGGAAAGGTTATTTCTTAGTTGATGTTTACCTACGAATATGGTAGACCTAATTAGGATATTCCATTCTCAAAGCATTTTTTGGTTTGCACTGACGCTAATCAATATCTTTATATGTTATCGTTATTATTATCTATCAAAAATAGAAAAAAACATATTATCAGATCAAGGAAGCATTTGGAGGAAATAAACTGTATATCAATAATGCCGAATTCGTAACGCTTGATAATAAATCTGAAGCTAATCTTTGTTTAGATTTGGGCGATTATATGTTATCATCATCAAAAAATAATAAAGAAGGTTTTCTATTAGCTGCTGGTGGTGCAATTATGACCGCGATTGCAGCCGCTGTAACTTTCTATCCCAATCTGAATGGTTGAAATAGAATAATTTTTTTGTCCATTCCCATAGTTTGATGATTATTTGGATAGAGCCTTGCCAGCTCCCCGCCAGCAACGCTCCTCACCTACACCACAGAGTTCCTCAGCACCCCAATCCCCTCGATCGCTACTTCCACCGCATCTCATCTTTGCAGCGGCCCCATCCCCGGGGGCGTGCCCGTGGCAATCACATCACCCGGCTCAAGAGTCATGACGCCGCTTATGAACTGCATTACCTTTCCGTTGACGCGCGTCTCAATATCCGCGTCTGAAGGATCGATCCTGGCGATCCAGGGGCCGAAGGGGGCAAAGGTGTCGAAGCTCTTGGCTCGCGTCCACTGGCCGTCTTTACGCTGCAGATCACGGGCCGTCACATCGTTGAAGCCTGGTGTAGCCCAGGATGTACTTCTCCGCCTCTTCTGCCTGAATATTTTTGCAGCGCTTTCCAATAACAGAATCTAAATGCCACGTTTGGCGAAATACTCATCAAGGGATATGTATTGATTCTTCTCTTTCTGGAGTTTCCTATACTGCTCATCTGCATAAGCCGCCAATACATCCACTTTTTGAACTTCAACAGTTGCCATTATCGCAATACTCCGCCAGCTTACAGCCCGGGTGCGCCGCCACCCTTTGGTTTGAGAGAGCCTTGCCGGCCAATCCTCCCGGCAACGCTCCTCTCACTGCATACCCAAGCGTTCCTTTATCGCTCTGACATCGGCCTGCATTTGCCTGGCATATCCTGGTTGAATGTCTTCCCTCATGCCTTTGATCTCTTCCGTGACCTCACTCATATTTGCTTTCACGGCCTTGATGTCTTCCCCGATTTGAGGGATGATATCGGTATTCTTCCGCACTGCTTTCATATCACCCTTTAACTCTTTTATATCACCCTTCAACTCTTTTATATCACCCTTCAACTCTTTCAGATCACCCGTCATCTCTTTGAGGTTGTCTCTCATATCCAGGAGTAGCGGGATTGCCTTGTTTAGCTGTATATTTGTGCAAACAAAGGCATACTCGCTGGTCCTCATAATATCGCCCTCATAGTCCTCAAAGACAATGCTCGATACTTGAGAATGGTCAGGTTTTTGGGTCTCTACCAGCTTCTTAAAATCTGCGATTGTTTCTTCATTGCCTTCGACCAGGGCTGTTACCTCTGGCCCCTTCTCGCCCGTCCTATTGCGAGCGTGAAAGCCCTTGAGACCCAAGTCTATGGCGTTGCTCATCAGAAAGTATCTGTAGCCTACATCATGCACTTTGGGACCGATAATCTTGACTTTCAGTTTCATGCTCTTCCATTATATGTGTCTGTAGGACTATTTGGTTGTTTCCTCAATCTTGCTACACCACAAAGTTCCTCAGAACCCCAATTCCCTCGATCGCTACTTCCACCGCGTCCCCTCTTTGCAGCGGCCCCACTCCCGGGGGCGTGCCCGTGGCAATCACATCACCCGGCTCAAGAGTCATGACGCCGCTTATGAACTGCACCAATTTCGGCACGTCGAATATCAGGTCGGAGGTGTTTGATTTCTGCACCACTTTTCCATTGATACGCGTCTCAATATCTGCGTCCGAGGGATCGATTTTGGCGATCCAGGGGCCGAAGGGGGCAAAGGTGTCGAAGCTCTTGGCACGAGTCCACTGGCCATCTTTGCGCTGCAGATCACGGGCCGTCACATCGTTGAAACAGGTGTATCCCAGGATGTACTTCTCCGCCTCTTCTGCCTGGATCTTTTTGCAGCGCTTTCCAATAACCACCGCCAGCTCGCCTTCGTAGTCCACCTGGCTGCTGGAAGCAGGGTAGACGATATGCCCGTCCGGGTCCAGGATGGCAGAAGGGGGCTTCAAGAAGAGAATGGGCTCCTCGGGAAGGGGCATCTTCAGCTCCTGGGCATGCTTTACGTAATTCAGGCCCACGCAGACGATCTTCGTCGGCTGGCAGGGAGGCAGAAGGAATACTTCGTCCAATCTTAGCACCTCTCCACGGGAGATTATGCCATTCTCTTTGCTATACGATCCTCCCCGAACTATGCCATCAAGCATGAATCGAACTATCATTTTTAACCATCTCTCCTTTCTTTTGGCTCTCGAGTTGTTAGTTCGTCGCTCTGTGCGTTCTCTGTGAACTCTGTGTCTCCACATGAAAAACTTAAAAAAACAAGATGCTGCGGTTCAACCGCATCCCTCCTTCAAATCTTTCTCCACCAAGTATCCTGCCTGGCTGATGAC